>OLGN01000807.1_pt1 | contig 21994 bp, 15 predicted proteins | sample 1605941 | NCBI WGS metagenome assembly OLGN01 (sample SAMN03283269) | human gut metagenome | biome: human-associated habitat; material: feces | host: Homo sapiens | place: USA | collected 2013
TATGGGAAAGAATATGACCTCCGGCGCACGGCGCCTCAGCGGCAACGCCGTGACGCTGCTCATCACCGCCCTGCTCTGCGGCGGCTCCGCTGCCCTCATTTACTCCGGAGCTGCCAGCCGGCAGATCTCCAATATGCTCATCTCCATGGCCTGCTACATCGTCATGGCGGTGTCCCTGAATCTGGTGGTGGGCCTGCTGGGTGAGCTGTCGCTGGGCCATGCGGGCTTCATGTCCGTGGGCCTGTTCACCGGCTGCCTGCTCTCCATTCAGCTGGCGCAGAGCGTCCCCATCGGAGTGCGGATGCCTCTGTCCATGCTGCTGGGCGGCGTGGCGGCGGCGGTGGTGGGCCTGCTGGTGGGCCTGCCTGCCCTGCGGCTCAAGGGCGACTATCTGGCCATCGTGACCCTCGGCTTCGGTGAAATCATCCGCCTCGTGCTTGAGAACTGGACCAGCGTGACCAAAGGTTCCTTCGGCCTGTCCAACCTCAGCCGCCCCTCCCTGTTCGGCATGGAAATGGGCGTAACCGAAGCGACAAACTACATTTATTACATCGTCCTCGCCGCCGTGGTCGCGGCTGACGCCCGCGCGCTCTATGTCCTCGGCGGGTATCTCCTCCGTGAAGCGGGAGGGCAGGTTCATGGACGTGTGGCCGAAGATCATGCGCTGCCGCGCGCAGGTGAGGCAAAGCCGCTCCTTCGCCCGGGTGAGGGCGACGTAGCAGAGCCGGCGTTCCTCCTCCATCTCCTCAGGCTCGCCTATGCAGCGCGCGCCGGGGAAGAGCCCCTCCTCCATACCGACGATGAATACCTCCGGGAACTCCAGGCCCTTGGCGCTGTGCATCGTCATCATGGTGGCGCAGTCCGTCTCGGCGTCGTAGCTGTCGAGGTCGGTGTAGAGGGCCACCTCGTCGAGGAAGCCGGCGAGCGAGGCGTCGCCCGTCTCCTTGATGTAGCCGAGGATGTTGGTTTTGAGCTCGTTGACGTTCTCAATGCGCGCGAGGGATTCGTCCCCGCCCTTCTCCTGGAGGGCGCGTATGTAGCCCGTCTGTTCGAGCACGGCGTCATAGAGCTCATCCACGGGCCGCGTCTCGGCCAGCTCCCGCAGGTAGGAGAGCATGTCGGTGAACTGTATGAGTTTTGCCGCCGCGCGCTTGAGCTCCTCGTATTCGTTGGCGTGCTTTATGACTTCGTAGAGGCTGCGTCCCTCACGGGAGGCCAGCTCCTGGGCCTGTTCTATGGTGCGCGCGCCGATGCCGCGGGCCGGGGTGTTTATGATACGTGACAGCCGCAGGTCGTCAGAAAGGGAGAGCAGCACGCAGAGGTAGGCCAGCATGTCCTTGATCTCCGCCCTGTCGAAGAAGCGCATGCCGCCCACGATGCGGTAGGGTATGCCGTTGCGCTTCATGGCAAACTCCAGCCGGTTCGACTGCGCGTTCATGCGGTAGAGCACGGCGCAGTCGCGGAAGTTGCCGCCCGCGCCGCGGTGGGCGAGGATCTTGGAGGCCACGAACTGGGCCTCGTCGTCCTCGTTGCGCGCGGTGTAGAGCAGCAGCTTGTCGCCGTCGCCGGCGTTGGTCCAGAGGGTCTTGCCCTTGCGCTCGGTGTTGTGGGAGATGACGGCGTTGGCAGCGGAGAGGATGTGGCCGGTGGAGCGGTAGTTCTGCTCCAGCCTTATCGTGCGGCAGCCGCGGTATTGCTTTTCGAAGTTCAGGATGTTCTCGATGGTCGCACCGCGGAACTTGTAGATGCTCTGGTCGTCGTCGCCCACGACGCAGATGTTGCCCCAGCCGTCGGCCAGCATGGAGGCCAGCATGTACTGGAGGTTGTTCGTGTCCTGGTACTCGTCTATGAGGACGTATTTGAACTGCCTCTGGTAGTGCTCCAGCACGTCCTGGTGCTCCTGGAAGAGGCGGACGGTGTTGTAGAGCAGGTCGTCAAAGTCCATGGCGCCGGCGGAGAAGAGCCGCGCGGCGTAGACCTTGTATATCTCCGCTATCTTCCGCTGCCTCGGGTCGGAGGAGGAGCCGTATTTCGCCGCGAAGCCCTCGGGGGAGAGCAGCTCGTCCCGCGCGGCGTCGAGCCGGGCGAGGATGGCCTTGGGCGGGTAGACCTTGTCGTCCAGGTCCATCTCCTTTATGATGCTCTTCATGATGGAGAGGCGGTCCGCGGTGTCATAGATGGTGAAGTCGCGCGGATAGCCGAGCTTGTCGGCGTCGCGCCGGAGGATACGCACGCAGGCGGAGTGGAAAGTGCGGGCCCAGATGTCGTTCGCACGCTCGCCCAACATCTTCTCCAGCCGGGCCTTGAGCTCGTCGGCTGCCTTGTTGGTGAAGGTGATGGCAATGATGCGCCAGGGCTCCACGGGCTCGTAGGCGGCAAGGCGCAGGGCCTCCTCGGAGGGGCCCGCCTCAAGTACCGCGAGGTCGGCCTCCGTAGCGCTCTCCGGGACCTCGTCCGTATCCGAAGCCCGGCCGAATTTGAGCAGGTTGGCGACCCGGTTTATGAGGACGGTGGTCTTCCCGCTCCCGGCCCCGGCAAGAACCAGCAGAGGGCCTTCCGTGGCGAGCACGGCCTCCCTCTGCATGGGGTTGAGCTTTGCGAATTCGGCCTCGATGAGCCGCTTCCGCGCCGCAATGTATCGTTTTTCAAAATCCCTGTTATTCATAGCCACGATATTTTATCACAACAAAATCCCCCGCACAACCCCCCGGCGCGACGAAAAAGCGCACTTGCCGCGCCTGTGCGCGTCCTGAGCACGCCGGAACCGGGAATTTTCTCCTGCGGGCGTAAAAATCATACGTTTTTGTGAAAAATGTGAAAATTTAGAGGATGGCATAAATATTATTATTAAAAACGCACATTGACAATTTAAAGCGGAGCGGTATAATGTACACAATTGAAAGACAGCAAAAGGCTGTGACTGCGCAGAGTACCCGGATTTTGAGCCTGCAGAGAAGTGCCGGTCGGTGCAAGGCACGAGGCGAGAGCCGGGGAATACACGCAAGAGCCGCCCCTCGAAAGCGATTTTTCGCCGGTAGGCCGGGCCGGGTTTCTCCCGTTACAGAGATAGGGTATACATCCCGCGCTGCGGGCGTACCCGAAGAGGCCGGAGACCGTGAGGCTCCGGTGAATTGAGGTGGTAACACGGGATTTGGCGCTCGTCCTCTGTCAGGGAGGAAGGGCGTGTATTTTTTTACTCTTCTTCCGGCGTCCGCCGCCGCCAAAGGGCGGGCGCAATAAAAGAAAAGGAGAGCAAAAAAATGGCCAACATCAAATTCTTCACCGGTATGGACATCCCCCTCGAGCTGCACAAGGTGCGCATGGTGCAGAAGCTGAACCTCCAGCCCGTTGAACGCCGCGCCCAGGCCATAGCAGAGGCGGGCAACAACACCTTCCTGCTCAAGAACGAGGATATTTTCCTTGACATGTTGACGGATTCCGGCGTCAACGCGATGAGCGACCGCCAGACTGCCGCCATGCTCATATGTGACGACAGTTACGCGGGCAGCGCGTCCTTCACGCGGCTGGAGAACAAGGTACACGAGATATTCGGCACGAAGTTTTTCCTCCCCGCGCACCAGGGCCGCGCCTGCGAGAACATCCTGGCCATGGCCTTCGTGAAACCCGGCGACGTCGTGCCGATGAACTTCCACTTCACGACTACGAAGGCGCACATCACGCGCCTCGGTGGCCGGGTAGAGGAGCTCGTCATAGACGAGGGCCTCGCCACGACGAGCGACTGCCCCTTCAAGGGCAACTTCGACCTTGACAAGCTCCGCAAGCTCATCGCCGAGGTCGGCGCAGAGCACATCCCCTTCCTGCGCGTGGAGGCGGGCACGAATCTCATCGGCGGCCAGCCGCTGAGCCTGCAAAACATGCGCGAGACCTGCGCCATCTGCCGTGAGCACGGCATCATGACCGTCCTGGACGCGAGCCTGCTGCAGGATAATCTCCACTTCATCAAAACGCGCGAGGCCGCCTGCAAGGACATGAGCATCCGCGAGATAACCCGCGCCGTGGCGGAGGAGTTCGACATCATCTACTTCTCGGCGCGCAAATTCGGCTTCGCGCGCGGCGGTGGCATCGCGATGCGGGAGCAGAAGCTCTGCGAGCAGATGCGAGAACTGGTGCCGATGTTTGAGGGCTTCCTGACCTACGGCGGCATGAGCGTGCGCGAGATGGAGGCCATCACAGTGGGCCTGGAGGAGACGATGGACGAGGACGTCATCAGCCAGGGGCCGATTTTCATAGATTTCATGTGCCGGGAGCTGCAGAAGCGGGGCGTGCCTGTGGTGACGCCTGCGGGCGGCCTGGGCTGCCACCTGAACGCGCGGGAGTTCCTGCCGCACATCGACGACCACGAGTACCCGGCGGGCGCGCTGGCCGCGGCGGTGTACCTGGCGGGCGGCATCCGCGGCATGGAGCGCGGCACGCTCTCCGAGCAGCGCGAGCCCGACGGCACGGAGCCCATTGCGGACGTGGAGCTGCTGCGCCTGGCGGTTCCGAGGCGCGTGTTCACTATGAGCCAGCTGCTCTACGCGGTGGACAGGATAACATGGCTGTTCGAGAACCGCGAACTGGTGGGCGGCCTGCGCTGGGTAGAGGAACCGAGCTCTCTGCGTTTCTTCTTCGGCCGCCTCGCCCCGACCAGCGACTGGCAGGAGAAGCTCGCCGCCAAATTCCGCGCCGACTTCGGCGACAGCCTTTAATATATCCCGGAGTCAACTCCCTCCAAAAGAAACCGGCCCTCAAAGGCCGGTTTCTTTTGCGCTATTCGGATGTACCCACAGATTCTTTGCGGGCTTGATCTCCATCCCGCGCGTCCATGCAGTTTATGAACATCTCCTCACACTCGCGCTGTGCCCTGATAAGTGTGTTGATAGCTTCCTCACTGGCCCGCACCAAATTCAGGTACATTTCTTTATAGTCAGGCATAGGCCCACCTCAAAGCAAGTCTAACCTGAAACAGGTTGAATATCAATAATCTGTTTCAGGTTATGGAATACTGAGCCCGAGGTGAGGCGAATGTATCCCAGACTGCGAGACCTGCGCGAAGACGCGGATATGACCCAGGCGCAGGTGGCAAAGTACCTGCAAATGTCGCAGACAGGCTATTCAAAGTATGAGACCGGCGAGAACGACATCCCGACCCAGGTGCTCATTAAACTCGCCGCGCTGTATCATACGAGCACGGACTATATCCTCGGCATCAGCGGCAAACGCTGAGCTTTGCGCGCACAATGCCTTGGCCGTGGCGGAAGGCGCTTTTGGTGGCCGCCCGCGAAAATCGAGTGAAAACGCCGCCCATTCGGGCGGCGTTTTCACTATTTCCCGCGTTGTGACCCACACCCGATAATACCGCGGCACGCGGCCCGTTTCCCACACGCCGTAGGGGTCGGCGTCCTCGACGACCCTTGGGTTGGACGATCGGGCGGTAAAAACAAACGGTACAACGCAAAACACGCCTGTAGGGGCGGGGTTCCATCCCCGCCCGGGCGTGGGTCGACCGGACGCCCACGGCGATGCGTGCGTCCGACACGGGCGCCAAGCGCAAGTGGGAGAGGCGGGCGGGGCCACCAGCGTGCGTGCGTCGGTACGGCCCCAAAAGCGCCTTTCTTTGGGCAAGACCAAAGAAATGGGGTGGATTTTCCAGCACACGGCAACGACGCCCGCGGTCAGGCCTTCGCCTCCGGCGGGGCGGGTTGGGGGGTCAGGTAGCGGTGCTTCAGGTAGGAGTCCACGTGGAAGGAGTATTGCAGCTTGAACATCAGCGCGCTGTCCGAAAAGTCCAGGCCGTAGAGCTCCGATATCTGCTGTATGCGGTAATTCACCGTGTTCCGGTGCAGGAACATGAGCTCCGCCGTCCGGTTCTTGCTGAAACCCGTCAGAGTGTAGGTCATGAGCGTGTCGTACAGCTGGGTGTTCTTCTCTGCGTCGTATTTCTCCAGCTCCGAGAGCAGGGGGTGCTTGGCATATTCAAGCATGGACTTGTCCTCCACGCCGTCCAGCATGAGGTAAAAGGCGCAGTCCGAGTAGAGGAAAACGCCGCTGACGTTGTTCTGGCGTTTGGCAAAGCCCGCGGTCTGGGCCGCCTGGCGGTAATAGACGGCGAAACGCTCGGGCCGGGTGAACATATTGCTGATGCCCACGAGCACCCCGTTTTCTGCGGCCAGGCGGCGCAGCTGCGACATGAGCTCCTCCGGCACGCTCCCTAAACGGTCGGATTCCAGCAGCGCCACAATGGTCCCCTTCTGGTAGAGCTTGGGCGAGTTCGGCAGGATGGCGGAGACCGCTGGCATCAGCACGTCGTGCAGAAACTCGCTTTCCCGAAAATAGCTGGGCCGCAGGACGGCGGCCAGCATATAGGGCGGGAAGCTCAGGTTCGCCACGCTTATGCGCTGCACCGCCTCCTCCTCGCTCGCGCCCTTTATGAGGTCGGCCAGAATGTTCTGGTGCATGTTGAAGCGGTAACTGCTGTAGCTGCGGCTGCCCAGGAGGCTCGTCAGCAGCCGCTTGGCGATGAGGGACATGAACCTGTCGCTGAACTCCGGGAACTCGCCCTTGTAGTTGCCCATGAAGGCGTAGGCGATGATCTCGCCGTTATAGATGACGCGGATGGTCTTTATGAAAAGCTGCAGCCGGTCGCAGTAGAGGATGAAGGGCTGCGGCGAAATGCTCATGTTGTGCTTTTCGCGGTAGGAGAGGATGTACTCGATGAGGTACTTGTCGAGGTAGCCGACCTCGACGCTGTGCAGCCAGTGCGGGTGGTTCACGCGGAAGGGCTTGGAATAGGCCAGCACCTTGCCGGAGACGTCTATGGCCAGCATTTGGCAGTCGGTGTCCTTCGCGAAGGCGCAGAAGACAGAGGAGAGGTCCTCGTCGGACAGGAGCATGTAGATGAGGTCGGAGTAGAGCTTCTGCTGCTTTATGGAGTTGCCGAAAAGCGAGAGCAGATAGCAGACCGCCTCTGCGGAGGAGGCGTCCGGGATCAGGACCAGGTTGCCGTCACAGGCGCCGAGCCGCGTCTGGGCGGCGGAGTCGGGCTCGCCCACGCAGACGACGTTCATGGGCAGGTTCCCCGCCTCCGTCAGCTGCCTCGGCGTGAACACGCACAGGCAGTCCACCGCGGCGGGCTGCTTTGCAGCGTCATAGAGAGTCACGTCCGAGATCTCGCAGTCCAGCCGTACTTCGCAGCTGCTGCCAGGGTATTTTTCAGTGAGTAATTTTGCCAAAGATGAAAACAGCATATCTGCCAGTCTTCGCCCCTTTCGTCAAAAAGTTTGTCCAACGAACGACCTTTGACATCTAGTATAAACGATTTGTGCAATTTTTCACAACTGCATCATGCACAAAATACCCGGGGGAGATTATTCCCCGTGACAATGCATCGCGCACAACGCGGCCCGGAACGGGGGAAAAACCCCGCAGCCCGCGGGGGGATTGTGCACGGCGCATTGTTTTACATGCACGTTTTTCCATTGCTGACATGTACGCGCCCTCCGATTTTATGTAAGATGTATTCAGCAAAGCAGGCGCGGACGGCCCCACTACACCGATGCCCCGACTGCGGAGCGCAGCCACAATAAGCATGAACACGAGGTAATATAATGAAATACGAAAAGCTGTTTGAAAAAGGAAAGATAGGCAGGCTCGAGCTGCGCAACCGGGTGGTCATGACGGCCATGGGCGTGATGCTGGGCGACTGGAACGGATGCGCCACGCCGGAATACGCTCGTTTCTACGAGGAGCGCGCCAAGGGCGGCTGCGGGCTCATCATCCCCGAGTTCACCTCTGTGGACCCCGACAGCGGCCACTGCAACCGCATCCAGCTCGGCATCTATGACGCCAGGCAGATAAGGAGCATGGAGGACATCTGCGACGCGGTACACCGCCACGGCGCCAAGATCTTCGTCCAGCTCCATCACGGCGGCCGCGAGGCGCCCCCGGCCCTCAACGGCGGCAGGCAGGCCATGGCCCCCAGTGTCGAGCTCAACAGCGTCATCGGCCGCGACACCATCCTGCCCCGCGAGATGACCGTCGAGGACATCGACCGCCTCGTCGGCCTCTTCGTCCAGGCCGCGGTGAACTCCGAGCTCGCCGGCGCCGACGGCGTCGAGATCCACGGCGCGCACGGCTACCTGCTCCAGCAGTTCATGAGCCCCTACACCAACAAGCGCACGGATGAGTACGGCGGGAGCATGGAGAACCGCTGCCGCTTCATGGTGCGCATACTGGAGGGCATCCGCGAGGCCGTCGGCCCGAACTTCGTCGTCGGCGCGCGCATTAACGGCAACGACTTCGTCGAGGGCGGCAACGACCAGGACGCCTGCGTCGAGATCGCCAAGTACCTGGAGCCCTACGTCGATTACTTCAACGTCAGCTGCGGCGTCTACGCCAGCGCGGCCACGATGATAGAGCCCTGCTATTCGCCCGAGGGCTGGCGCAGGCCCTTCGTCGAGGCCATAAAGCACGCGGTGAAGGTGCCCGTAATCGGCGTCAACGCCCTGCGGCACACCGAGGAGGCTGAAAAGCTGCTCGAGGAGGGCGTGTGCGACTTCGTCGGCATGAGCCGCATGCACATAGCCGACCCCTACCTCGTCGCCAAGGCCAAGGCCGGGCGCGAGGACCTCATCCGCAAGTGTCTCAAGTGCATGAACTGCAACAAGAGCGTCGTCGCCGGCCGCAACCTCCACTGTGCCATCAACCCCGTCGCCGGCCGCGAGACCCGCTTCGGCGACGACAAGCTCATAGTAAACGGCGCAGGCAGGCCCGTGGCCATAATCGGCGGCGGCCCCGCCGGCATGGAGGCCGCCCTGCTCATGAAGAAGCGCGGCTTCGCCCCCGTCATCTTCGAGAAGAGCGGAAAGCTCGGCGGCAGCGCCATCCTGGCCTCCAAGGCCCCCTGCAAGCAGATGGCCCAGGAGTTCGTCGACACCCAGGCCGCCGAGATGAAGGAATACGGCATCGAGGTCCACCTGAACACTCCCGCCACCGCCGCCCGCCTGAAGGCCCTCGACCCCTACTGCGTCGTCATCGCCTGCGGCGGCGAGCAGATAGTGCCGAAGATCCCCGGCGCGGACAGTGAAAACGTCTATTACATAGAGGACGTCCTGCTCGGGCGCGTGAAGTTCGAGGGCAAGCGCGTCGCCGTCATCGGCGGCGGCCACGTCGGCCTCGAGGTCGCGCACTACCTCTGCGCCGACAACAAGGTCACGGTCGTCGAGATGCAGAAGGAGGTCGGCGCCTCCATCTACCGCACGGCGAAGTACAAGCTCCTCGCCCTGCTGGGCGAGGCCGGCGTTGAGATCCTCACGCAGCACGCCATCGCCGGCGTGAAGGAGGGGGCGGCCGTCCTGAAGAAGATGGACACCGGCGAGGAGGTCGAGATAGCTGCCGACGTCGTCGTCATGGCCCTGGGCAACCGCCCGGACACGGCCTACATAGACTCCGTCGCCTCCGTCTGCGAGAAGACCGTCGTCATCGGCGACGCCGTGAGCGCCGGCACCATGGCCGACGCCACCCGCGCAGCCTACGAGAAGTGCTTCTGCATCTGATATCATACGCCAAAATACGGACCCGGAAAATTGGCGGGGGACAGGCGACTGTCCCCCGCTTCCTCTTTGTCAGCCGCGCACTAAATGGGCGGCCATTTGAGTATCCGTGACATTGCCGAGAATTTCACACTCTCTTATAATTTGTCGTGTAGTGGGGAAAACCGCGCGGCCTGCTCCAAGTGCAGCGCGAAGAAGAGGAGTGTGTAAGTTCAGAATGAAAAACAACATATTCGACCTTTCCGGCCAGGTAGCCCTGGTGGCCGGCGGCTCTTCCGGCCTCGGCCTGCAGTTTGCCCGGGCCATGGCCAACGCGGGCGCGAACGTCGCCCTCGTCGCCCGCCGGATGGACCTGCTGGAGGAGAACGCGAAGGCCATCTCCGCCGAGTTCGGCGTCGAAGTCTACCCGCACAGGATAGACCTGCGCGACTCCGAATCCGTCACGGCCTGCGTCAAGGACGTCGTCGCCCACTTCGGCAAGATCGACATCCTCGTGAACGCCGGCGGCGTCGGCGGCTCCGGCGACCCGGCCCTCATGACTGACGAGCAGTGGTACTACGTCGTGGACACGGACCTCACGGGCCTCTTCCGCCTCTGCAGAGAGGTGGCCAGGCTCTCCATGATACCCAACAACTACGGGCGCATCGTGAACGTCTCCTCCATGCACGGCTTCGTCTCCCGCAAGCACGTCTGGACCGCGCCCTACTGCGCGGCGAAGGGCGGCGTCCACATGATGACCAAGGCCCTGGCCAACGACTGGGGCAAGTACGACATCACCGTCAACTGCATCGCCCCGGGCTACTTCCCGAGCGAGCTCACCGCGCCCTACATCGACTCCGAGGCCTTCACCCAGCTGCACCGCGACCGCTGCCCCAAGGGCCGCCACGGTGAGACCGGCGAGATGGACGGCCTGTGCGTCTACTTCGCCTCCAGGTGCTGCTCCTACACCACGGGCCAGACCGTGGCCGTGGACGGCGGCTGGACCTGCACCTGAGCGCGCGCTCTCAAGAGAAAGGAGATAATATGGCTACCACTCAGAAGCTCCCGAACCGGACCGGCATACTCGTCCGGGCTCTCATAATACTCTTTGTCGGCGGCATGGTCAACTCCGCCGCGGTGTTCGTGAACCCCCTGGCCGAGCAGTTTGCCTGGTCCACCGAGTCCGTCGCGGGCGTCATCACCTTCATGGCCACGATGCAGACCCCGGGCCACATCCTCAGCGGCTGGATGCTCGGCCGCGTCGGCGCGAAGAAGACCCTCATCATCGGCTGCGTCCTCCTGGGCCTCGCCTTCCTGCTCTCCGGCCTCGTGCCCGCGGGCGCGCCCTGGCTGCTGTACGTGACCTTCAGCGTCTTCCAGGGCCTCGGCGTCGGCTTCACCTACACGGGCGCCACCTACTGCGCCACCGGCTGGTACCCCGATAAGCGCGGCCTCGCCTCCGGCCTGTGCATGGCCCTCAACGGCGGCTCCGCCACCTTCCTCGCGCCCCTGGTCGTCAAGCTCATCGACGTCGCCGGCATCACCGCCGCCCTCTACATAATCGGCGCGGGCGTCATCGTCATCGGCATCGTCTCCGCCATCGGCCTGCGCACCGCCCCCAGCGGCTACATCCCCGAGGGCTGGAAGCAGAAGGCCGCCGCCGACGACAGCAAGGTAAAGGCCACCCAGCTCGAAAGCCTCACCCCCGCCCAGGTCATCAAGACCCGCGCCTACTGGCACCTCTTCCTCGGCTACGGCCTGTTCCCGACGCTCTACATCATCTGCTATCCCCGCTTCTCCGTGCTAATCTCCGACGCCGGCTACTCCGTCGCCGCCGCGACCCTCGGCGTCTCGCTCTACAGCATCTCCAACGTCCTGAGCCGCTTCCTCTTCGGCGCGCTCATCGACAAAATAGGCTACCGCAAGGTCTACACCCTCTGCGGCGTGCTCTGCGTCGCCGCCGCCGTGTGCCTGATGTTCGCGAACAGCCTCTTCATGTTCTACGCGGCCTATGTCCTGCTGGCCTTCGGCTTCGGCCCGACCAACAGCTGCCACCCCGTGGCCGTTCAGGAGACCTTCGGCTCCAAGTACGCCGGCGGCATCTTTGGCGTCTGCATGCTGGGCTACATGCTCATCTGCACCATCATCTCCCCCAGGATAAGCTCCGCCCTCGTGGCCTCCACCGGCGATTACACGGCCTCCATGATCTACGCCATCATCGCCTGCGTGGCCGCCGTCGCCGTCTACACCACCATCCCCATGCCCAAGCGGCGCACCCTCGCCGAGGTCGAGGCCGAGGAGGCCTCCAAGGCCTGAGCCCGAGCTGCTGCTGCGCATAAGAGCGGGAATGACCGCGCCCCGGGCGCGGTCATTCTCACGTCGCCACACTAATAGATAAGGAGCGTTGCCTGTGGGAATCATCGGCTGCCTGCTAGGTTTTCTCGTCGTCATAATCTTCTGCTACAAAGACTGGTCGGTCTATATCGCCACCATCGTCGGCGCCGCCGTCGTCATGCTCTTCAACTGGCTGCCGTTTGCGGGCACGCTCACCGGCGCATTCGTGGACGGCATGTTCGTGCCCATAAAGAGCTTTTTCTTCATCCTGCTCTTCGGCAACATCCAGGCCAAGATCTACTCCGTCAGCGGCGCGGCCTACGCCGTCGCCGACACCATCATGTCCGCCCTCTTAAAGCCCGGAGCGAGCAACACGCGCAAAAACGTCATCGCCATCTCCGTGCTGCTGGTCATCGGCATAGTCCTGTGCATGGGCGGCATCAACGCCAGCGTCTTCATCGTGCTCATGTACCCCATCGCGCTGACGATCTTCGAGCACTGCGACATACCCAAGCGCTTCATCCTGGGCGTGCTCGGCGCGTGCAGCTACACCTTCACGCTGACCATGCCGGGCAGCCCGCAGGTGACGAACGTCGCGGCCATGAGCGCCCTGGGTACGGACGCGGCCGTCGCCCTGGTGCCGGGCCTCGTGGGCGCGGCGGTGGAGATAGCCGTCATCATCGTGCTGATGAACCTGCTCATAAACCGGGCGCGCGCCCGGGGCGAGCACTTCGCCCTCCACCCGCTCGACCCGCACTACGACGAGAATTCACCGCGGCCGCGCTTTCTCGTGGCGCTGCTGCCGCTCATCGTGCTCTTTGTGCTCTTCAACGTGGTGGGGCTGGACATCAACATCTGCATCATCATCAGCACCGCCCTGTCCGTCATCCTGTTCAAGGACCAGCTGCACGGTTCGAGCCTCCGGAACCTGCTGAGCACGGGCGCGTCGGAGTCCATTCACATGTCGATGACGGTGGCGGCCATCTGCGGCTTCGCCGGGGTCGTGACGGAGACGGAGGCCTTCACGCAGATGCTGAACGCCATCATAAGCATAGACATCTCGCCCATGCTGATCTGCGCCATCGTGGTGGCGGTGATGTGCATGCTGACGGGGGGTTCCTCGACGGGGCAGCTCATCTCGCTGCCGCTCATAGCGCCGAAGCTGACGGAGCTGGGCCTGAGCGTGGGAGCCATCCACCGCATCGGCTGTTTTGCGGCGACGACGCTGGACTCGCTGCCGTACTCGGGCGCCATCCTGATGCTGCTGCCCCTGTGCCGCATGAAGCTGCGCGAGGTCTATCCGCCGCTGTTCGTAACGACCGTAATAGCCACCACCTGCGGCACCGCAGCCGTAATAATCACTTGCGCTCTCTTCCCCGGTCTCACGTGAGGAGGAGAAACCCAAAAAGCCGCGCCAGGGATACGTCCCTGGCGCGGCTATTATTTTTTGCCCTTTGCGGCCTTCTCACGGGTTGCTGGGGTCCAGCTTGAATTCATCCGTGGGTATGAAAAGCGTGTTCAGGCTGGTGAGGCTTTCGGTTATAAGGTCGCAGGCGCCCCACTGGAAGCACCACTTGATGTTCACGCCGCGGATTAGGGAGTAGCTCACCCACAGAAGGTCATCGGGCGGGCAGGGATTTGTGGTCTGCCCCTCGGCCTGGGCCAGCTCTGCGAGCTTTATCATCTTGGCGGACAGCTCGTTGTCTATGTAGCTGAAATAGTCCGCGCGGCCCTTCATCGTGCGCGAAATGCAGATGTGGTTCATGATGTCTGAGCCCATCTCTATCTCCGTCAGCAAATAGGCCTTGTAAAACTCCCAGAACTGCTGGAAGTAGGACTTGCACCCATAGAGCGTGGCGATACGCTTCTTTGAGACCATGCTGACATAGTCGCCTATGGCGTCAAACAGCAGGTCTTTGCTCTCAAAGTGATAGTAAAAAGCATTCCGGGTGACTCCCGCCTCGTCGCAGATGTCCTTTACAGACACATGCTCCGTTCCGTTTTCTTTAAATAGGGCGATCGCTTTCTCTATCATCAAGGTTCTGGTGCTCGCTTTTGTAAAAGATGTATACATTACAACTCAATCCTTTGTGCATAATGCAGATATCATCAATATAGATTGACAAATTAACAGCAGATATGTATAACAGTATCTAAGAACAATACACGCGTATTGTTTCACAAGTCTCGGCTCTTATAAAGTAGCACCTCTGTATTATACCGGTATTTGTCACTTATTAGTATACCGAATTACGGCGGCAGAGTCAAATGCACAGTGAAACAAGTAAGAGCCAAAAGATTAAGGGAGGTTTGTCAAATGAAGGGTTTTGGCATCATCAAGCCAACCGTGAGCGTCGGCTGGGTGGAGAAGGAGGCGCCGAAGGCTGGGCTGTTTGAGGCCGTGCTTGAGCCGGTAGCTCTCTGCCCCTGCACCTCGGACGTGGACACGGCCCAGGAGAATCCGAACATAGCACCGAACAGGATACTCGGACACGAGGGCGTGGGCCGCGTCGTCGAAATCGGCGAGGGCGTCACGGAGCTGCAGGTGGGAGACGTGGTCGCAGTGCCGGCAGTCACGCCCATGTGGAGGAACCTGGATATACAGGACGGCATCCATCAACATTCCGGCGGACCCCTCGGCGGCAGATACCTCTCCTCCCGCTGGGACGGCATGTTCGGCGAGCTCTTCAAGGTGCCTGACGCCGACCTGAACCTTGCCAAGATCCCCGAGGGCGTGAGCCTTGAGGCGGCGGCCCTCGTGGGCGACATGGTCACGACAGGCTTCCATGGCGTGGAGCTTGCAAACGTCAAATACGGCGACAGGGTGGCCGTCATCGGCATCGGCCCGGTCGGACTCATGAGCGTGGCCGGCGCGGCCCTGCGCGGCGCAGCCGAGATCTTCGCCGTCGGCAGCCGCCCCGTGACCCGCCGCCTTGCGAAAGAGTTCGGCGCCGACGATACGGTGGACTACCACGACGCGCCTTTTACCCAGCAGCTCATGGAGCTGACCGGCGGCAAGCAGTTCGACTGCGTCATCATCGCCGGCGGCGAGCCCACCGTCTTCAACGACGCCCTGAGCATTTGCAAATATAACGGCACCGTCGCAAACCTCGCCGGCCACGGCAGGACCCAGACGCTGCTTCCCATCTACACCAACGAATCCCTGACCTTCTGCGCGCACAAGACCGTCACCGGCGGCCTCTGCCCCGGCGGACGCCGCCGGCTGGAGCGGCTCATGGGCATCTGCAAGAGCGGAAGGCTCCAGCCCGAGAAGCTGATAACCCAGGAATTCCGCGGCTTCGACGCAATTGAGGACGCATTTGACCTCATGGCGTCCAAGTCCAGAGAGCTCGTCAAGCCCATAATCTATGTCTGAACACACAAAGAGAAAGCAGGAGAACGAAATGAACTACGATGTACTGTTCACGCCCTTCAAAATAGGCAGGATGGAGGTCAAAAACCGCATAGTCATGTCTCCCATGGGCACGCTGATGGCGAATCGCGACGGCACCTTCTCGGAAAACGAGATCGCCTACTACGAGGAGCGCGCCCGCGGCGGCACGGGCATGATAATCTGCGGTCAGGGCTACCTCAACTCCGACTTCGGCCAGGGCGTGCTCGGACATGCCTGGGACCACTACCACGTCGTCCCCGCCGCGCGCGGCCTCACCGAGAGACTGCACGGCTACGGCTGCAAGGCCGTCATGCAGCTTTCCTGCGGCACCGGCCGCAACGCCAACGAGATCCACGGCAAGCTGCCCATCTCCTCTTCCGAGAACACCTGGGTCTGGGACCCCAAGGTCAAGTGCCACGCCCTCACCATCGAGGAGATAGCCGAAATGATGAAGCTCTGGGAGTACAGCGCCGGGCTTGTGCGCGACGCGGGCTTCGACGCCATCGAGGTCCACGCCCACGTCGGCTACCTCGTGGACCAGTTCCTCTCCCCGATCTGGAACAAGCGCACGGACGAGTACGGCGGCTCCCCCGAGAACCGCACCCGCTTCGCCACCGACATCGTGGACGCCATCCACAGGGGCGCCGGCAAGGACTTCCCCGTCATCTTCCGCCTCTCCCTCGACCACCGCATCCCCGGCGGCCGCACGCTTGAGGACAGCATCCCCATCCTCAAAGTGCTCGACGAGCACGGCTGCGACGCCTTCAACGTGGACGCCGGCTGCTACGAGACCATCAAGTACGTATATCCCCCGATGTACATGGGCGAGGCTTCGATGGAGTATGTCTGCGAGGGCGCGCGCGCGGCCACCAAGAAGCCCATCCTCAACGCAGGCTCCCACACTCCGGAGAGCGCCGTGCGCATGATCGAGTCCGGCCACGCCGACTTCGCCATTTTCGGCCGTCAGCTCATCGCCGACCCGGAGCTGGGCAACAAGCTGGTCGAGAACCGGCCCGAGGACGTCCGCCCCTGCATGCGCTGCAACGAGGAGTGCATCGGCCGCATCATCCGCTACCGCAGCAAGCTCAGCTGCGCCGTGAACCCGGCCACCGGCGACGAAAACGCCATGCGCCTGTACAAGACCGACGAGCCGAAGCACGTCGTCGTCATAGGCGGCGGCCCCGGCGGCATGGAGGCAGCCCGCGCCTGCGCCGTCGAGGGACACAGGGTCACGCTGTATGAGAAGAACGTCCTCGGCGGCACCCTGAACGCCCCCGCCACGGCCGATTTCAAGCTCCAGATACGCAAGCTCATCGAGTACTACAAGGTGCAGCTCAGGAAGCTCGGCGTCGAGGTCCACGAGCACACGGAGCTTTCCGCCGACGACCCCGTTCTCGCCGACTGCGACTGGATCGTCGTCGCCACCGGCAGCAAGCCGCTCGTCCCGAACATCCCCGGCATCGACGGCGGCAATGTCCTCGGCGTCATCGACGCGCACCTGCACCCGGAACTCGTCACCGGCAAGGAGCTCGTCATCTGCGGCGGCGGCATGTCGGGCTGCGACTTCGCCCTTGAGGCCATGACCGCCCTGGGCCGCAAGGCCACGGTCATCGAGATGCAGGACGACGTAGCCAAGGACGTCATCTACTTCAACAGCTTCGCCCTGAAGGACTGCATGAAGGAGGCCGGCGTCGTCATCCGCACCAAGTGTCGCGTCAAGAGCATCACCCCCGAGGGCGTTGTCGTCACGAACGAGAACGGGGAGGAGGAGCTCATAGCCGGCGACCAGGTCATCAGCGCCTTCGGCCAGGTCTCCGACCGCAGCATGGTCGAGGCCGTAAGGTCCCGCTACTACACCAAGACCATCTCCATAGGCGACTGCGAGAAGCCCGCCAAGTCCGGCGACGCCATCCGCGGCGGCTTCTACGCGGCGCGCACTATCAACGCAGCCATAGTCAAGAGATAACTCAGGCAAGATAATCAGAAAACGAAGGGGGAAGGAAAATGTTTGACCTCACCGGCAAAGTAGCCGTAGTCACCGGGGGCTCCTCAGGCCTCGGCGTGCAGTTCGCGCACGCGCTGGGCCGCCAGGGTGCGAGCGTCGTCGTCATCGCCCGCCGTGAGCACATGCTCAAGAAAGTGGCGGAGGATATCGCCGCCGAGTCCGGCGTCAGGACCGCCTACTACGTCTGCGACGTCACCAAGAGCGCCTCGGTGGCCGAGACCGCCGAAAAGATCGTCCGCGACTTCGGCACCATCGACATCGCCGTAAACTGCGCCGGCGGCGGCAACTGCGGCTGGTCCGTCGAGCTGCCCGATGAGAAGTGGCACGCTACCATGGATGTAAACATCAACGGCCTGTTCTACTGCTGCCGCGAATTCGGCAAGGTAATGGTCAAGAACGGCTACGGGCGCATGATAAATATCTCTTCGATGCTGGGCTCCGTGGGTATGGACGTTGAGTTCGGCATGGGCATCCCGGAGTACGCCGCCTCCAAGGGCGCCGTCAATAACCTCACGAGGCAGCTCGCCGTCGAGTGGGCCGGAAACGGCGTGACCGTCAACGCCATCGCTCCCGGCTTCTTTGCCAGCGAAGTTTCCCCCGTCGGTAATGAGAAGTTTGACAACTTCCTCAAGACAAAATGCCCCTTGAAGCGTGAGGGGCACCCCGGCGAATTGGATTCCGTCATCGTTTTCCTTGCGGCGGACGAGAGCCGCTACGTGACCGGCCAGATCGTCGGCGTGGACGGCGGCTGGACCGCCATGTAAAACCGAAAACGGGGTCTGCGGCCCTCACAGGCCGCAGACCCCACCCCGGCAGAGGTGTTCTCACAAGGCCACTGCCGCCTGAAAATGATAATTATTTAACTAACAAATATTCCCTCGGACATTAGGAGGAAATGTCATGGAAAACAAGAAAAGCGCTTTTCACTATGCATGGGTAGTTTTCATAGCGACTGTTGTTATGAACTTCTTTTTCTCTGTGGTGTACAGCTCCTTCAACCTCTATGCTGCGAGCATACTGGAGGCGAACCCTGAAATAAGCCGCACTGCGTATTCTATAGTCCCGACGCTGCACTCCATTTTTGCAACGGTATTCCTGCTGCTCTATGGCAAGATCGTGCAGAAGCTGGGTTTCCGTCTGGTCATGCTCATCGGCGGCTTAGGCATAGGTATCGGCTATTTCATATACTCGATGGCGACGAACATGGTCATGTTCTACATCGGCGCCATATTTGTCGGCGTGTTCCCGGCCTTCTGCTCGTCCACGACGACCGGCGCCATTGTGAACCGCTGGTTCGGCAAGCTGAACACCACGCTGCTGAGCATTTCGATGGCCATTGGCGGCTTCGGCGGCACGCTGGGCTCCATAATAGTCGGCAAGTGGCTGGGCACCATAGGCTATGTCTCCAGCTTCCGCTATATGGCCATACTCATCGTTGTGGTCATGGTCGTCGTGTTCCTGCTCGTGCGCAACAGCCCGCAGGATAAGAACACCACCATGCTCTGGGCCAGCGGCCAGGACAAGGTGGCCCGCTCCCAGGAGGAGAGGGCCGGTTACACCATCAAACAGGCCATGAAGACCTACAACTTCTGGGCCATGGTGGCCTTCTTCGTGCTGTACGCCATAGCTTTCTATGCGGCATATGCCAACGTTTCGCTTTACATGGCCGACCTCGGCTGGGCGCCCGAGCTTTACGGCACCATCTTCAGCTTTGTCAATACCGCGAACGTCATAGCCATGTTCGTCGGCGGCTACGCCACCGACAAGATGGGCCCGCGCATCACAATCTTCATCCTCTGCGTGCTCTACGCCGTCATCTGCATTATCCTCGGTTTCATGAACCCGAGCGTGGGCATGATGTACCTGGTCTGCTGCCTCATCGGCGTCTGCTGGCTGTTCTGCAAGGTGCTGCACACCCCGCTTGCCCTCTGCTTCGGCAGCCGCGATTCCGCGACCATAATCGCCATCCTCACCGCCGCCGTCACGGTCGGCGCCAGCGTCGGCATCCCTGCGGCCAATGTGGTGTATGACCTGACCGGCTCCTACGCCAGCCTGTTCAAGGCGCTGCTGGTGGTTCTCGTGATCTGCGTGGTGCTTGCGTTCACCGGTATCAAGATGGCCCCGGGACACGACAAGGTCGGCGGCCCCGACGCCCTCAAGGAGAAAAAATAAAAGAGGTTCGATATGGGTTATCTGGCAATAGTAGTTGGGTTCGTCGTTTTGGTGGTCCTGTGCATGATGAATGTTCACGTCATGATTTCCGCTTTTGCAGCGGCGTTTGTGGTCACCATTATCGCAGGGCTTCCCATAACGGAGTCGCTTATCACGGTCTTTTTCACGCGCTTCGGCTCAATAGTTGCATCGCTCTTTCCGATGTTCCTTTTCGGGGCCGTGCTGGCGAAGCTTTATACATCGAGCGGCGCGGCAAGCTCCATTGCCGACAGCATCTGCAACGCCATGTTCCGCGGGGCGAAAACGGACAAGGGCAGATACGCCCTGGGATTTCTGACCGTCATAACGGCGTCGGCCATCCTGTGTTACGGTGGTATAAACGCCGCCGTCGCGCTCATCGCCATATATCCCATAGCGATAGGCGTATTTAAGCGGGCCGGCATACCCAAGCGCTTTATAATGGGCGCCATCTGCGGCGGGGCCTTCACCTTTGCGCTCAGCGGTCCCGGCTCGCCTCAGCCGACCAACGTTGTAGGCATGGCCATAGGCACGAGCTCCTACTGCGGGCTTGTGGCAGGCATAGTGGGCATGATAGTGGAGATATGCGTCATGCTGCTGGTTTTCACGCGCATGACTGTGCGTGCAACGGCAAGAGGGGAGACCTTCGTGGCCGGACCGAAGGACGTCTTTGCCGAGGACACCTCCAAGCCAAGATTTTTGGTCTCGCTGATCCCGATCATCGCGCTGCTCATCATCTTCAACGTTCTGGGCGTGGACATCGCGCTGTCGATACTCATAACTAGCATAATCGCGGCTCTGGTCTTCCTGCCGCAGCTGGGCTTTAAGGGCGTGGCGCTCTCCATCAACAACGGGGCGGCCTCATCGCTGGCCCCTGTCGGGGCAATAGCGGCCGTCAACGGCTTTGCCGCGGTCGTCCAGTCGCTGCCGGAATACCAGCAGCTCATAGACGGCATGCTGCAGGCCGACGTGCCTGCCGTCGTCCTGCTCGTCGCCTGCGTTGCGCTCATATGCATGATGACCGGCGGCTCCACGACCGGCGCGCAGATAGCCCTGCCCGCGATCGCGCCGACCCTCACTCAGCTTGGACTGAGCCTCCCGTTTGTACATCGCGTGGGCGTGTTTGCGGCGACTATGCTGGACTCCCTGCCCAACAGCGGCTCGGTCATCATGGCCGTGGGGCTCGCGGACCTTAAGATGAAGGAGGGCTATCCCCCGGTGTTCGTATCCACGGTCCTTGCAACTACCTGCGGCACGGCGGCTGTCGCGCTCGTAATGTCGCTGTTCCCGTCGCTGCCATAATGAAAGGAGCATGAAATGGAATATCTGAATATCAAGGGCCTTACCGTCAAGGCGTCTAATATCAGCTTTGGAACGGCCACCTCCACGCTGGAGGACGAGGAAAAAATACACGAAATGCTGGATTATTATGTGTCGAACGGCGGAAACTACATTGACACGGCCCGCTTTTATGGCCGCGGCAGCGGCATCCAGCACACCGAGGAGCTCCTGGGACGCTGGTTGGCAAAGGGCGACAACCGGAGCAAGGTCATTATCCAGTCGAAGTGCTGCAATCCGTATATGGACCGCAACCTCAACATGTTTGAGGACATGCCGAGGGTGGGCCGGACTTTCATGTACGACGACATACTCTTCAGCCGCGACCATCTCGGGGTCGATTGCATCGACGTCTATCTCATGCACCGGGATAATCCCAAGGTGCCAGTTGAGGAGATCATGGACACCTTTGAGGAATTCCTGCGCAGGGGCTGGATAAAGGCCTACGGAATGAGCAACTGGCGGCTCGACCGTTTTGCCGAGGCCTATGAGTACTGCGAGAGGATGGGATATCAAGGCCCCAGCGTTTACAGCCCGTTCTTCAGCCTGCTGAAGCTGGAAAAGCCCTGGTATTACCGCATCCCGCCCTTTAAAGAGGAGTGGCTGCCCTGGTTCGAGGAGCACCGTGACGTCACGATAGCGGCCTGGTCCGCCCAGGGCCGCGGCTTCTTCGGCAACTACCCGCAGTATGACCCTGACAAGGCCGACGCGGCCACGCGCATGGCGGTTTTCACCGAGGAAAACTTCGCCCGGAAGGAGCGCGCCATCGCCCTTGCGGAAAAGAAGGGCGTCCGCCCGTCCCAGGTGTCGCTGCTCTACGTCCTCAGCCAGAAGGCCAATATCGCGGCGATCATAGGTCCCCGGTCTAAACGGGACGTAGACAACGCGATGAACGCCGCGCACGAGAGGCTTTCAGAGGCAGAGATGGAATTCCTGACACTAAAGCGCGACTCCATATAAATACTACGATACCAAAGCCCGCAGGGACTGGACGGGGCGCGACGTATGACTCATCTCGCTGCCGTACTCGGGCGCGATCCTGCTGCTGCCGCTCGGCCGCATGAAGCTGCGCGGGGTCTGCCCGGCGCCGTAATAATGACCTGCGCCCTCTTCCCCGGTCTCACGTGAAAAAAGCCGCGCGCCTTTTGGTGAACAGGTCCAGTAAAAATAGACAGTGACAAAAGACCCCCTGATGTAGGAAAA
>OLGN01000816.1_pt1 | contig 21718 bp, 26 predicted proteins | sample 1605941 | NCBI WGS metagenome assembly OLGN01 (sample SAMN03283269) | human gut metagenome | biome: human-associated habitat; material: feces | host: Homo sapiens | place: USA | collected 2013
TACAAATTATCGGCTCTGCGTCTTAGCGTCTGGCTCTCTGATAATTATATTTCCACGTTTCATATTGATTATAGTTTCTTGTTTGCACTTCGGACAGAATAACGGAAAATTTATCAATTCTGTATCGTTCCGTATTTTGGTTCGTGTCTTATTGTTACAAATAGGGCAAAACACCCATGATTGATTACTCATAAAAGCTCCTCTCATATTCGCTTAATCTTACAAATTTATTCTACAAATTTTATTTTTTCATAAAAATAACTAGTCAATACCATTACTAAAGTTATCTCCAAGACATCAGCAATTTTAATATATATACGGAAAAAGTTTATATGTTTTTTCTTTATATAAGTTATATTCTTTGAAATATTTTTGTAAAACTGCTTCTTCAACATTTATTCTTATTTGATAGCAAACAAAGCTACAAATAGCAACTATCAATATAGCAGGGATATTCTTTAACGCAATACTCACGCCCAATAATGACAGAATACTTCCAGTGTAGGCAGGGTGGCGTACAAATTTATACATACCATTTGTTATTAGCTGTTGTTCTTTACTAATCTGAACATTTAATGTAAATGCCTTTTTTAAAGTTAAAACAGCTTTTATACGAATACAAATCCCGACTGCTATAATTAACATACCAATTTTTGCAAAGTAAGCAGGCAACGTCAATTCTCTTATGCAAAATGGAGCTTTTTGACTGATACATAGAAAACTAATTATCAAACAAAATACAAAATTTAAATATAACAACCATTTCGTTCCTAAATCTCTAGTGTCAATTTTTTCAGTTCTATTTTGCTTTGAACGTGTATAAAAGAAAATAAATATTTCGGAAATAAGTAAACACATTAGCAACACATTAAATATATAATATTCAATAGCACTATTAAATTTTGTCATATCGCCCATTACTATTACCTCTTATTCCTTAATTTTAAAAAATTGTTTATTTCATCAGCTTGTCTTTTGGAAATATGATAAAAATAGCAATGAATAGCTATCATAATTAAAATATAGACACATGAATACCATGTAATGTTAATTGCACTAAACGCAAACCATTTACCTATAAATGCCACACCAATGGTTATTGGATATAATATAATCATTTCAGCAATAAAGTGATATATATATTTGCTAAAATCTATAAATGATAGAAGCCAATCGACAATCACTGACACCATAAGATAAACAAACACCTGCAAAATAAAGAAACAAAATCTGTCTTTAGAATATCCTGCTATAATATTGCTTATCGTTGCATACAAAATAATAAATGTAAATGCCATAGAAAATGCAGGAAGATATGTCCTTAAAAATTTATTCATAATAGCCACTCCTTATCTTATCTCTTAGAATAGGAATATATTTTCTTGAAACAATTAGATTTTCTTCATTGTTAAGTTCTGCCAATAATCTGTGGTTAGGGTAAGGTTTAACACAGACCAGACAAGAAATATTCAATAAGGCTGTTTTGCTTATCCTTACAACATTTGACCTTATTAAATCTTGTTCAATAGCAGAAAGTGTCTTTTTACATTCAAATATTTTTTGTTGAGTGTACATAAATGTTTTTTTATCAACAGTTTCAAAATACAAGACTTCATTTAATGGTATCTGATACAGCTTTTTTTCAAAAATTCCTTGTATAAGATATTCTTGTTGACGGATATATTGAACAATCCGATTTAAAGGTTGGGTCATACTTGAATATCGTATATCTATTTCCGGTTCAGCCAAATCTTTTTTTTCCAATAGTTGCAGTTTCAATATGCTTTCCTCCATGTACTTTAATAGAAGTTTAATATTTCTCCAAAACAGTCGCAAGCACTTTAAGTTCAAATACCCTTAACAGTATGTAAAATACCCACATTCCACTTTATTCAATTAAAGTTTTATTTCCTTTGTAATTTTATAGATATATTCCTCTGGCGTGGGACGCTTATTTCCAAACAGCTTTTTGAAATTCGCCTGTACCTCTGGGTCTGTACTGTTCATGGCTTCATCAATAGTAACCTGTATATTTTCCCTTAATTCCGATACAGAGACACCGCTTGCCTTTGCACCAGCCTTTAAGATTTTTTTCATATCTCCTTTTTTTAGTCCGATCATGTAATACCCCCATGTAATCTTATTTTCTAGCCATCACTAAATAACTGGATTTATTTTTCGATACTGTATAACTTTTATAATCTGTCATAAGTAAATCCCTTCCCGCTAATATCGTTCAATATTTCCATTATAGTTATGAGCTTTTTCAAGAAGTGGACCTTTCGCCCCCATTGTAAATGCAATATCGCTACTTCTAATACACAACAATTCATTTCCTATATCAAGATTTAACTGTTTTAATAGCTGTGATGTAAACTGAATACTACCATTTTCCTTTAGAGGAAGCCACGCATATTTCCGTCCTTTATATGTAACCAATGTTCCTCGTGGAATAGACTGTTTTTCTAACTGTGGACACTCATGTAAAATATGACTTAATTTTGACTTAGATAATAGAGGATATGTCGTTACGCAAAACCCACCCGTAACCTTACTTCCTGTAAAGATAATGATTTTATCATCATTTAGCACTTGATATTCTTCAAGTGCTTGCGTTGGAAATTGAACGGTTAAATCATCATGTATCAAAGATAGTCCAAATACGAATTTTCCGCCTTTATTTAATTGTGGCATAAGCACATCTCCTTTCTCTTTCATTTTCCAGATATTCGTGTTATAATCAAGCTAGAGTAATATAATATAATACTACTCTATATATAGAGTAGCTTAAATCATTGTATTTGTCAAGGAGTGTGAAATATATGTTATCAAAATCAGCTACTATGCTTTTAGGGCTTATTACTCATCAACCACTTAATGCCTATGAAATTGTTAAAACTTTAGACTACATGAATATCAAGTATTGGTTCAATATTGGAACGTCTACTGTATATGCCACAATTAAAACTCTAGAGAAAAAGCAATATCTCGTTGGTGAAATACAGAAGGACGGTAATATGCCCGATAAAACTGTTTATTCAATCACGGAACAAGGAAAAGCAGTATTTTTGGAGACTTTGCGAACTTCTTTTTTGAAGTTCGATTATGATACGAATATTTTTTCTATCACAGCATTTTTCCTTGATTGTTTACCAGAAAAAGAACAAAAGACGCTGTTAGAACAGCGTATGACCGTTTTACAAGAATATCTTGCTGGTATTCAAAAACAACATACAGAAGAATGGGAAAAACAAGTTAATCCATATCATGTTGCCAATCTACAACGTATGACGGATATTGTCTTAGCTGAAATTAGCGGTACAGAACGACTTTTTAAAGCTACAACAAAATAGAATATATGGAAATAAGGCTTGCGGAGCATACTATATAGAGTATGACGCAAGCCTTTTTTTAGCATTTTTTACAAACTTATTCTACAATCTTCCAGTTATCGTCCTTATGAAGCACCAGCTCATACTGTGAGATTTGTGTCATTTTCGACTTGTTATCCAGATACTTCACAGACACACTAACCTTAAGATTATCGCCATCTTTGGTAAAAACAGGATTTACCAGCTCCGAAAATACATAATCGCCGGATACAGGAGCAAGCACACCATCTTTGACATAATAGGCAAGTTCTTTTTCCGTAGCTGTCGGATACAGCTTAAAGAATGTTTCCAAGAAAGCGGTAGCGTCCTTGACGGTATCGGAACTGACACTGACATCTGCTTCCTGTACTTTCGGTTCATACTTTGATTTCTGTACCGCCGGAGCAAGGGTTGGATTCTGGGTAATGACCATTGCACCGTCCTTATCCACATGAACGGTCACGGTGTAGTTTTCTGTGACTGCCTGTGTCTGTTCTCCCTCTTTTACCTGCTGATCTACTTCGTAGGCAACGGTAAAATCGTCCGTTCCAGACTGTTCTATATTCCAGACCAGCACATTTGTAACGGTCGCACTGGTTGGTATGTCCGTTCTGATGGTATCAGCGTTCAAGTCCTGTAATTCTTTGGTAAGGTATTTACTGATTTCTGTTGTCCTTGCTTCAATGGCTTCCTTGCTTGTATCCCATGAGTAGTAGGCTTTCGCAAAGTTCTTGACGAAATTCTCAATACCGTTGGTATCGTTCAATCTTATCTGAATGATTTCTTTTTCATGTACCGTGTGGGTGTCAATGGCGGTAAAATTCTTATACACACCAAAACTGGTGCTTGCCAGAAGCACCGCCCACAACAGCAGGACAGATTTCTTATGTGTCCCGACTTTCATGGTACGCACTTTCTTATTCTTAGGTGCTTTCTCTGTTTGTTCTTTCTTCTTAAACATATTTCAAGTCCTTTCTATTGTTTGATTCTTCCGGCACAAATGATGTGCTGTTGCCAGTAGGCAGAGGTCAAATCGGTATAACCGATTGGATTTCCAGCATGATACATCTGATTGTTTCCCACATAGATTCCCACATGGGTAACGTAGTCGCTGGTATTGTAGGTGGAATGGAAAAAGACCAAATCGCCAGCCTGTGCCTGTAACAAGGGGATATGCTGGGTTGCGTCATACTGTGCCTGTGCGGTTCGTGGCAGGCTGATTCCGGCTTTCCCGTAGCACCACTGGGTAAGACCAGAACAGTCAAAAGAGGTGTTCGGGTTACTTCCACCATAGACATATTTCCAGCCTTGATACTTCAACGCTTCATTCATAACCGCCTGTACCGTTTCATTACTGAACTGCTTCACGGTCAGATATTGGTTGACTAGCTCCACATAGAACATATTTCCGTAGTTGTAACGCCAGCCACCATTTTTACTGACCGCTATCGGGTTCGTATAGGTCACTTTTGTACCGCCGGATTTATTCTTTGCGAAATTCTCTGCAAGATTGAAGCTGTGCTTTTTCCCGTTCTTCGCCACATAGTCTGCATAGCCACCACCATAGTTATAAGACTGAATGACCACGTTAATGTCATTCATGCCTTTTGCTTTACAGGAAGAAAGCAGGGACGCAAAATATTTACACCCCTGCTTAATGGATTCTTCTGTACTTAGTGAGTTTGGCGGTAGTCCCAGACTTTCGCTGGACTGCATGACATCGGTAGCCGTACCGCCACTTTCTACCTGTATGATGGCAAGCAGGACGTTTACATACTCCGAGATACCGTTTTCTCTGGCATATTTTTCCACCATCGGCTGATGTTTGAGGACATCGGCTGACAGATTCATGCCAGAATAGACAGGCGAATAGCTGTTGGAACTGTCGTCATCTTCGCCGGAAATCAGTATCCCGAAAAAGAGAACGATGGAGAAAAGGACAGGAAATATCGTACCTATGATAAGGATACGCTTTAATCTCATTTCTTCCGTCCTTTCTCTGGTTGCTTCGTAACAGACTTACGATTTTGTTTTTGGTTGACCTGTTTCTGTACGGTTGTTTTCTTTCGATTACTTCTGGATTCCGCTACGTTTGGCTGGTTTGTTCTGGCAACAGATTTGACCTGCTGTTCCTGTCTGATGTTGGTTCGGACAGTTTCTTTTCCAGCCTTGATTTCTGCATTTTTTATCACAGGGGAAGTAGCAGGACGTTTCATATCCGGTTTTGTGACTGTATCGGTCTGTGCAGGTTTTGGAACAGATGTGGCAACAGGGCGTTCATGGCTTCTGGTAGCTCCGGCTGTCGCTGATCCATTCGCATGAACTGCCTGTTTTGCTTCCTGTGCTTTCTGTAATTCCTGCTTTTTCTGTGAGATATTTTCCCTGTGCAGGTTACGTTTCTGTGTACGCTGTTCCTGTCGGTTTTCCCGTTCTTCCACAACGCCACGCTTAAAGTCAGATACGTTATCCTTTGCTTTTTGTTTGGCAGAGTGGACAGCATAACCAGCCTGTGTCGGCAAGTCTTTCACATTTTCTTTCAGAGAGGAAGCACTGTCACGGACTTTATTTTTCGTATCCATCACAGCACCGACAGCAGAACCGACACGGCTTCCCATGCTGGCAGAAGTATTTTCCCGTTTCTTTGGCGGTTGGTTCGTTGCTGGCTTTCCGGCTCTGGCAACACTTGCACCAGCCACCGCACCTGCAACACTTCCAGCACCGACAGCCCTTGCAATCCTGTGTTCCATACGTCTTGCCCGATGTCGCATGAACACCATCGGTCTACGGAAAATCCGGCGACCTATCTGCTGACTGTCATTAGCATTCAGGCTGAACATACTCATTAGTTCTCCGAGCTTCATGTAGATTCCGGCAAAACAGATTATCTGCAAAAATGCCACCATGAAGAACGGATAGTCTGTGGAAATGTTGTAAAACATACTGGAAATTGAAAATGCCACGGTCACAATCAGTGTGATTCCGGCTCTTGTCATAATGGCATTGAACACACGGACAACTGCCTGTTTCGCCATGTTCTCATAGGTCGGTATCATGGACAGTAAAAAACTGACAGGTAAAAATATGGCATATATGATAAAGAGTATCTGGGAAAACAACATCATGCCAGTAAGCAGGAAGATAAATATTGTGATACCGAGATTGAAAATGAGCAGGAAGAACACCATGCCAAGACGGTTTACGACCTGTGGAATGGTAAGATTGTCATTGTCGTTATCCTCAATCTCTGTTTTGACAACCTTTTCCCTTGTTTCCCCATCTTCGTCTGACGGACTGGCAGATACCAGAGCTTCCACACGGTCAGTCCCGATTTCTTCGGTATCGCTGTTCCCGAACTGCAACAACAGCCACGGTTTTTCTACCTGTATCGCAAAAAGGCTGTCACGGATAAGGTCTACGCTGTCCTTGCCTTTGCTTTGTGAATCGGGGAGCATGATTTTTGTCCCCAAGTCCAGAGAAGCGGTGCTGATGTCCGAACTGAAATCATTGATTTTCTGGATATAATTGGGAGCATAAGCAATAAAGGACGCAGACACGATGAATACCACTACAAAGTTGATAACGGCGTGAAGTGCCTTGCTTGTTTCCCGTTTGAGAAGCCCTGTATAGGCGGTATAAACACCTACAATCAGAATGATAATAAGCAGGAATCCCACATAGAATCCACTGCTTGAAAATCCGTTTTCGGTCACTCCGGCAAGTGTCTGGATACTTTTCCCGATACTGTCTGCCATGTCATTGATGAAGTCCAGCTTATACGCCTGTTGCACCACATATCCTGTGGCATTGCTAAGATACAGGCTGATTGTCCAGACAAAGTTTGTGATACAGTAAAGCCCGTACTGCACCGATTTTCCAATGCCGTCCAGCCAGTTCCACGGAAGCCAAGACCAGCTATTGTCCACATAGAAATCAAGCTGATAGTTGGAAAGCGGATACTTTGAATACAGGTTGTCTGCATTGACCGTATCATCGACCAGTCCAGACGCATGAGCTACCGTCCCAAGCAGGGACAGCAGTACCAGCGTAACGGTCACGGCAAGCAGTACCAGTTTCAGTACATGGAATACCTTTTCTCTTGTGATAGATTTCATCATTCCAAATCCACCTCACTTTTTATCGGCGGTCTGGTATCAAAGGCATGGAGCAGTTCTACAAAGACAGGGTGTATCTGTACCACACCGACACGCCCGTATAAATCCTGCATTAAGCATTGTCCGTTCTCCAAATCCCTCAACCGTTTCTGGTTATTTTCGTCCTCACTGTCCAGCCCGAAAAACTCTAAGGTCTGCTTGATTTCATTGGTATCTGTGGAGCGGAACGCAAACTTTAAGCCGATGTTATTTTTCAGACTTTCTTTCGATACGTCCCCAGAGGATTGTGTCACGAAATAGACTCCGGCGTTCATGGCTCTACCAGCACGCACCAGTTTATTTGAGAGTGTTTCGCCTTGTGCCACATTTAAGAACGCCCATGCTTCGTCCAAATCCACGATTTTAAAAATGCTTCGGTCACTGTGAATAAAGTCAAGGGCAAAGGTACTGATAACAATTAAGATGGATACTGACAACAGTTCAATCGTGGTGTATTCCTCAAAGGTGGTATCCTTATCCGGCAGAACCAAATCTGCAACCTGTATGATGTTGAGCTGGTTATCCAGACTGATTGCATTTTCCACTGAACCGTCCGAGAACAAAAGCTGTGCAAAATCATAGTCCGTAAAACTTTCGATATGGTCTGCAATGTTACGGGATACGGCGGTATCCTCTTTTCGCAGTTCCTCAATAACCTGCAACAGCCCTTGGTTCTGGTTCTGGGATACCGTACGGACAGCTTTTCTAAGGACAGGGAACTTTTCGCCATCACGACTGCTGATACCTGTAAGAAATGTCAGAATATCAATGGCAAGACTTTCAGCGTCCTTGACATCTTTCATAATCACATACGGGTCTAACAGCCCTTGATTGCTGGAATCACTGGTAATGTTTACAATGTTGATTTCCTCTGCAATCTCCGGCAGTGTTGCTTTCCAGTTTCCACGCTCACTTTTCGGGTCTAGGATAACTGCCTGTCCACCGAACAGGACGGAATAATATACCAGCAGGTTATTACAGAATGACTTTCCACCGCCAAGCGAACCCACAAAAGCAGAAGCCAACGCATTTGTGACCGTACCTTTTACCCCTTGACTGGCAAGGGACGGTTGCAGGTAGACATTTCTTCCTGTATCCACGGAATATCCGATATAGATTCCTGTATTTTCGCCCAACATCTGGGTAGCACCGAAGCCAAGTCCGGCTAAAAAATCGGATTTCACATACTGGATATAATCATTGATATAACGCTTGCTGGCTGGAAGAAATTCTCCATGCAGTCCCATCATATCTCCGGCAGGGCGAACCAGCTTCACATTCAAATCATCGTAAAAGTCCTTGACTTCATCACAACGGCGTTTCAGTTCGTCAAGATCGGGTGCAGACACCCGTATGACGTAACTTAACTTGTACATACTTTCCTTGCTCTGGTCTAAATCCGTTTCCAGTTCATCGACACTGTCTAATGCTTCCACCACATTTGAACTTGTTTCATTTCCGGCTTGATAGGCGTGATTATCCAAGTCCTTTAATTCCTTTTTCTTATTGCGGACAGTGGTTAAGGCTTTCTTATTCCCGACAATCTCAACATTCATGGACGTATCCACAGGGAATGTGAACTGCTGTTGCTGGAAATAAAAGATTTCCGATGATGGGAAGTCCAGTTCTCCGACAATGGCATTGACCGTAAAATAGGATACATAGCTTTCGCTGTCCTCATGTTCCAGACGCAAATATCGCTGGCTTTCTTCCACCACACAACGGGTAGGGCGGATAAGGTCATAATACTTAATCAGTGTTTCTTTTTTCAGCTTTCTTTTTGGCAGAGGATACACATAATCTTCATAAGCTATCCCGTCCCTGCCGTAGAGGTGTTCCATCAGATACGCAAAGTCTTTGGCTTCCAGTCGGCGGATTTTGAACCTACGGGAGATTTTGTTTTCCAGCAGTTTTTCCATCTTCGCATAACGGTTAATTTCATCATTGCTCATGGAAACAAAGTCATTCATCAGCGTGTGCCTTACCTCATTCAAAAACTCACGGAATGTCAGAAATACCGATTTTTTGATGTTCTTCAGATTGACTTCGTCCTCTGTGACCATGAGCTTGAATCCCAGAAAGAAACGGTAATCAACTTGATTGTCGCCTATCATAGATACAAGGGCTTCGGTCTGGTCGTCTATTTTCTGATAGGCGACTTCCTTTAATTTCCCCGTTACCAGCTTCTTTGACTGTTCCTGTATGCTTCGGATTGAGCTTTCGGTTGCAATCTGCAACGCATGAATCTTTCCCTCACGGGACTGTGCAATAAGCTGACGGAAGCTGTCATGCACAAGGTATTTCTGTTCTGGGGATAAGAATGAATAATTGTACGGTATCAGCTCATAGTAGGCGAACACCTCATTGTCCTTATTCCAGACAAGGTTATTGTCGATATATTTAATCGGGAACATAGGTCACACTCCTTACTGCCGTGATAGTTTCCTCAAATTTCTGCTTATGCAGGTTCACGGCTTTTCCGGCATAAGTCACTTTGGGACGCAGGGCATACAGAACCATCGTCTTGATGTAACTGTATGGCTTTTTCCCGTCAAAGGTTTTCTGTGACATAAACCATGTAAGAGCAACGGGAATCCCGAAATATTTTAAAAATGCACCCTCAATCATAGAAAGTGGCGGTAGGTCTGCAAACAGAATGATGATAAATTCCGTCAGCACGAACCATGTAATCTGGGTAAAGGTCACAGGGAATGGCAGGTTTACATCATTGATGGCATATAGTACCTTTTCCACGTTCCAGATACTTGTATAACTTCGGATTTTCTTCACTTGTAAATGCTCCTTTCTTCATTTTCATAACAACAGGGACAGCCAGATTTCCCAGACTGCTCCAAGAGAAAAGCTGACAGTAGCACCAGTGGCGGTGCTGATCTGCCAGTCCTTAACGCAGTACCTCACAGATACCAGCGTTCGTTGTAATAAATGTCCCCTCTATATCGAGGTCACGCCCGTAGGCTTCATAGTCAATATAGTTCTGTAAAGAGGACGGGATTTCTCCGAGTGCCTGTTCTTCGTCAATTAGATAGTAGGCTAAATCGGTCATAGTTTCACAGCCGGAATACAGAATGATGTCATCTTTATGCTCCACCAGTTCTTCCAGGCTTCCATAGCAGGATATAAAACTGTCCAAGTCGTCCAACAGGTAATCTGGTAATTCTTCTAACTGCTCATAGATACGGTTCAGTTCCGAAATGGAGATATATTCGCTAATCTCCATCGGGAAGTTGTCCGTATCATGGATTGCGTATTCTTCGTACTCCGCATTTAAGCCGATACGTTCTGCAATCACTTCTTCGTCCAACGGAAAAGAGAACCAGTCCCCGACCAGTTCTCCCTCATTGTACTTGCCAAGATTGGCTATATAGACTTGCATATCATCAATCATAATCGGTCACTTCCTTTCGGTTGTATTCATAAAATCTGCCATAAGAAACACCGCCCATCAGAGCTTGAACATACCATTGTTGCAGAGAGCATAACGTCCTTTTTCTTCCAGCTCATGGGCGTAGGCTTCCAGATTAAAGTATTTTTTCCCTTTTTCGGAGAGAGCAGAAAATTCAATGTTGTGTTCCAGTCGGTAACGGGCAACGTCCATGATACTGTGACACTCTGGATAAAACCGAAATTCTTCTGATTTCTGCAATAAATCCTCAACACCGCCACAATAGGAAATCAAGTCATTGTATGCCTGTTGAACTTCTGGCGGTAACTCCATGTAAGCAAAGTACAGCTTATTCAATCGTCTGACGCTGGTTGTTCTTACAATATCGCCAGCAAAAGGGAGTTTCATATCTATAATCTGATAATCGCCACTGTCAGCTTCCACACCGAGCAGGTCATGGAACAGCTCATAATCAATGGGGAGATTGAACCAGCGAGAGGTTTTATCCTCTGCTGGCAAGGTATTTTCTATCAATACGCTACATTCTTCCATAGGCTTACGCTCCAATAATCTTATTGAATAGCTGTAACAATACGTCTTTTACGCCGGACGCATTGAATACAAGACCAACTGCTACTAAGGCAACTATCAAGAATCCGATGAGTTTGGAAAACTCACGTTTGAATCCCAAGTAGATACCGATAACCACAATCGCCATCAGCACAAGGCTCTGTGCATTGCTTAAAAACCAGTTATAAAGGTTCTGTCCAAAATTCATGCTTTCTTTTCTCCTTTCAGTTCCATCATTTTTCTGTCAGCCTGTCTGCCAGCCTGTAAAATACACATGGCAATCACGCCAACTGTTCCCCCTAAAGAGAAGAACAGGAAATCAAATAATAATCGTTGCATTTTTCAATTCTCCTTTTCCAAAATCACATCTTCGGTAACTGTGGTCTGCTGTTCGATTATCTTGTAGTGCTTTTCCGTCAGTTTCGTGGATTTACGGATTTCTTTCAGATAATCAATCCCTGTTTTCGCTGTGATTGCTTCCAGCATTTTGAGTGTCGGGTCAACCTGCCGTTGAATCCAGCGTAGGGTTCTGTCCAGTGTGTAGGGTTCGGGTTTGGTCGTGAGCTTTAACGGCTCTCTGTTTTCCCCGATGAACCACGCCCATCGGACAGATAATTTCCAGTCGCTCCGTTTCTTGTCTGCTTCCTTATCCACAAAGCGTACATAACGGTTGATAATAGAAAATGCCGTCCGTTCAGCGTCATAGTAAGTCAGCAGGTCACGGACAGCATAATAAGCACGTTCATTTTTTAACCGTATTTCAAATCTGTTTTTTATCGGTGCTTCCTCAATGGGAATCCCAAGTTTGATGTACTGCTCATAGCTTTTTTCATAAACACAGAAGTACACCTCACTTTTCAATGAGCCGATATAAAGTGTATAGCCCATACCAGCCTTGTCCTGTTCCTCATGCTTGACCAGTTCGCCGGAAGCATAGGACTTAAAGGAACGGAACACCGATACACATTCCTCATTCCGGCATTTTTCGGTCAGTTCTGGAATATCTAACATTCCCGTATGGTCATTGATGGCAAGGTCAAGGCGTTTCATCACACCGCCGTCCACCAGAGCGTCCATAAGGAAATCATACCAGCTCCGTTCCTGTGCCAGCAGATAACTTTCAAACTGACGACAGCCTTTTCCTTTCAGTTCCAGCAGGACACCTTTTTCTTCATCGGGGGAAGTATATACAAAAATATCTCCGATGTAGTAGTGTTCCGTGTAGCTGTAATGCCCGAAGTCCTCATGTATCATGTACTGAATATTGAGCTGTAAAATATCTTTGATGATGTGTCCAATATCCAGTGTCGGAAACCGTATCCTCACATAATCAAACAGCATGGTAAGCGGTGCTTCTGGATTGAATTTTTCCAGAGCTTCCAAAAGTTTTACTTTCATTTCTTCTGTGACCGCCACCTTGCCGGATTCGATACGGCTTAAATGTTCACGGCTGATTCCAGCCATGACCGCAAGTTTCGTCTGGGATACACCGTACTGCAAACGCCTGTCTGCAAAATCCTGTATCCACTCTGTATCATTCAGTGCGATACCCCCTTTACGAAAAAAACTGTGACATTTTTTATTTGATGTCACAGTAATAAAAAAAGCTACCAAACGCTTGATTTTAGCCAAGAATCGGTAACTTTTGTGTCTGTTTCCTTGTGATTTGTGCCCCTCTGTTAGATACCGAGGGGCTTGATATATGCTGGCGTGGCTACCGCCACACCAGCAAGGCTAGTCCGTACCTGTGGCTTTCGCTTCGCACGCCACTTGTCCGTCCTGCCTTATGTGTGTAAGTTCCCCAATCGTACCTAAAAAATCATATCCTTTGGGTACAAGGGGAGTGTAAAATTCCGATATGACGCTTGTTCCCACATCACAGTATCCACGCCCTTTGATTCGCTTCTGGAAAAACTGCTTTTTCACATCACTTCCAAAGAGCATACCGTAGCCGAGTTCACTCATGCGACCAAGCCCCACACGGAAGTTAAAGTTATCTCTGATACCGTCCCCGAAATACTTTGCGTCTGGACGCTGGCAAGCCACAATCAGAAAGTATCCAGCCTGTCTGCCGAGCATGACGATTTTCTTTAGCTGGCTTAACAGGGCGGTGCTTTCTTTTGTCGTGAGCATTTCCAAGAACGCCACATATTCATCAAAGATAAGGAATTGTGGAGCAAGCCCAAGATAGGCATAGTTTTCCCCTGTGCGGTAGTTCGGGTGCAGTTTCATTTCTTCCGAGCGTGTGACCATGCCCTCATAAAAGGCATTGACGCAGTCAATCATATCGTCTTTCGTGTGGTAGACATTTCCCATGACCGTTCCCAAGTCTGCAAGGTCAGCGTTCTTCGGGTCAAGAATGTATAAATCCGCATTGGTTCTAAGCAGGGCTTCAATGATAGTCAGCAGAAAATAGGTTTTTCCACCACCAGTACCACCGCAGATAAGGGCATGGGGAAGTGAATCGTATTCCCACACCAGATTTTTCATTAACCGCAGACCACCATTTTCGGCAATCACTTCATCAATCGAAATACGGTTCGCTATCATATCATAGAGCAGGGTGTATTCGATGTATCCGTCATGCAGTGTTTTGTCGGTAAGTTCACAGTACAGCCCCGATTCCAGTTTATCCTCTAAGGACAGGAGCTGTTCTTGATATTTTCCCATTGTGATTTCACACAGAATGTGCAACAAACCATTGTCCATCTGGTAGTAGATTTTCGGAAACCACACGATTTTTTCTCTTGATCTGCTTTGCAGGTCAGTGAAAAAAACGCTGTCTTTGGTGTTTTCTGCTTCATACCATTTGTTTTCCAGCACCATACGAGCCAGTTTTTGTCGGTGTAATAACCGTTTGATACGGTCATATCCGTAACGGTAGTAGAGAAAAGCGACTAATGCACAAACACCAGTCGCTATCAGAACCGTAATGGAATTGTAGGCAGTCCAAGTAATTCCGGCATGGAGCAGGTTAAAATCTTTCCAGTCTGTAGCAAGAAGCTGTCGCAGATTCAGTAACAGGAACACCGCAACGAACAGGAGCAACAGCCAGCCGATACAGAAATGATAGACTAGTGATTTGTCACTGGCACGAATCCTGTTACCTTTCTTTTTCCACGTCATACGCTAACACCTCTTATTTCTTCGGCGGTTGCTGTGGAGCATTGTTCTGTGGATTTCCGGCATGAGTACCTTTATTCTTCAAAACAATATCGTCTGCCTTTACATACCAGTCCACATCTGCACCACGATAATTCGCATTGGCTACCGTATCTGCAACAGGGTTGATAAGTTCCACTTCGGCGTTGTAGTCATAGTCCTTTAACGGAACAGTCGCCGGAACGGATACCTGTATCATGCGTCCCTGTGTGTTGCACTTCAAATCGTAAGTACGCTCCTTGATTTCCTCACTGACCGTCCCATCTTCATTCTGTACATGAACCTCACGACGTAATGCGGAGAACTTCAACATTCCGAAAGTCTTTTCTTTATCAATAACGATTCCATTTGCTAATCTCATAATCTGAATACCCCCTTATTTACTTTCTGTTGGTAACATATCGTCTGCAAGCAAGATGTAATTGACAAATCCACGTTCCCCGATTTTATAACCATCGGTAGTAATACGTGGATTGATAAGTTTTACTTTCTGCTCCGGCAAGAAATGTTTTTCGCCAGCTTTGGCAGGAAGTGTCACAACTACATCATCGGCTCTCTGTACATCGGAATACAGGTTGTAGCTCCTGTTAATGACAGCCATACGCCCATTGATTCTCTGCTGTTCCGTAGTGTTTTCTCCGGCAAACTCCAAGTTTCCGAATGTCTTTTCCATGTTTGGTACGACAAATCTTAATTCCATAAATAATTGACCTCTTTTCTTTCTGTTTTAGTTTCTTTCCTGCTGTACGTTGTGGGGAGCTACACTCCCCACGCCCCTAGTGGACTTCACGCTCCCGTAAACCAAGTGCTTCACGGGAGCGTGAAGTTGCAAAAAGGGTGGCGACCTTGAACGTTCCACCAACCGCTACGTTACTGCCTTACGATTTTTTTCTACGGCGTTTGAAGTAAAGCATACCGCCAAGCCCTACGCAGGAAAGACCGAGCATGGCAAGATAAGCATAGATATTGGTATTGTCGCCTGTTTTTGGACTGTCACTTGTCTTAGTAACCGTAGATGGTGTATCCGGCGTGTCGGTATCCTTTGGTGTGTCTGGGACTTCCGGCACTTCCTTGATTGTCACGGTCTGTCCATCGTCTGTGATGTCCTTATGTTCCGTCACTTTCTTTGGTTCGTCTGGATTGGTCATATCGTATAATTCCTCAAAGGTAACAAGGTTTTTACCACCAAGTGAAGAACCATCAAAGGTAAACGCAATCTCAACCGTCATTTTTTCGCTGTCAGCAGTGAAAGTGTAATCACTGTCTACACGTTTCCCGTCAATCAGAAGTTCGGCGTTTTCTTCCTTTAACATTTGCCAGCCGGAAAGTTTATATTTTCTGCCTGTTTCCAATCCATCAAGTGTGACCTTGTCCACGATCTTGATGTCTTTTCCGGCAACAATCATTTTTTCACCTGTTTTCTTGTCGGTAGCTGTGGTATGGATTGTGATTTCTTTTTCGTATTCATCGGTCAGTGTTCCTAAATCTACGGTCACTTTATTTCTGGATACGACCACCTCAAAAGCTGGAATCTGCTTAAATCCGGCGTTGGAATTACACTTTAATTCCTCAATCACATAGGTATCATAGAGTAATGCACCTTTGCTGTCGTCTGGTTCAGATGTACCGAACCATACACCGTCCTCACTGGATTTTCCGGCATTGGTATTGACCTTGTGGGAAGCCCAGCTTGAAGCAGTGGAGAACTGCCCGTTTTTGTCCGTGACTACAATATGGGATTCTCCCGTTGTCTTGCTTGTAATTTTGAATGGAACACCTGCAAGACGTTTGTGTGTACCTGCACCGATTTTTACGCCCTCAATATCGCCACGCTTAATCTGGTTGTAGACAGAATGGGATTTGTCGGTCAAGTCCACGATTTTTCCATCTTCTGTGATATAAAAGTCGATTGCCTTTGCACCGTCTGTCAAGTAACCCTCTGGTGCTTTGCTTTCTTCTAATCTGTAATTTCCGTAAGGGAGTAAGTCAGCAGAAGTAGAAGCAATTCCGTCAATGCCTGTCTGAATCTTCTTTACGGTTTCATTCTTGTTATATAATTTCCCCTCAACCAGCACAGGACTGTCATTTAAGGAAATGATGTTAAATTCTGTGTACTGTAAGGTCGCACTTCCCTGTGCTTTGGTATCTTTTGTTTCAAGGTCACGTTTCTGGATTTTCACACCGCCACGGATAACCTTGTCGGATACGGAATACTGGTTGCTTCCAGAAAGTACGGCAAGTTCACCATCTTCGGAAATCTGTGTAAGGTATGTTCCCTTAATCTGTTCAGAACTTCCGTCAGCCTGCATATATGCACCCTCTAACAGATAACCGTTTGGTGCTTTTGTTTCTGTGACAGTGAGTGTACCAAGTGGCAGTACATTTTTACCGTCCTGTGTATAGAAGCTGTCGCCGGATACTTTGTAGCTGTCAGCAAGTCTGGATACATAATGGATAGTTCCGGCACTGTCTTTTTCGGCAACGGTTTTCGTTGTCCATGTACGGGTAGCTTTTGCTGAAAGATTATCTGCATTGTAGTAACCGTCATAATAGCTCCATGTGAACTCTGCACCCTCTAAAGAAGCATTTCCTTGTGGAATGGATTTTCCTGTTTCCATGTCGATTTTAAATAAATCAATCAATGTTTCTGTGACCTTTGGAGTGTCAGCAACAGTCAATGTCGCTGTTTTTCCAACTTCCACATTTAAGGCATGGACAGTAGAATCCAGCTTGTAACCCTTTGGAGTAGAAAGCTCTTTGATGTAAACTGTTCCGGCTTTTACCTCAACTTCTTTGGTATCGCCGTTTCCATCGGCAGTAAGTGTGGCAAGCTGGCTGTTACAGCCCTTATCAGAATAGACACCAAATGTCGCACCCTCAAAGGAATAGCTGGCATTACCATCTGTGACCGTGGGATTGGAAGAAGTCTTTTTGACCTTTGCATTTCCCACATTTAACTTCGCCCAGAACTGTCCGATGTCCTGTCCTTCGCCATTGTAAATGTAACCGCCACATTCATAGCGTCCCTTATTTGCTTTCACAAATGCTTTCGCACCAGCGTACACTTCATTCTGTACCGCCTGTGAAATTTCATTATAGGAAGCTCTGACGTTGTCGCACTGCCAGCCGAGCTGTTCACTCAATCTCTGCCAGACAACACACTGTTCCAACAGATAACCTTGTTTATAATTCAAGTTCGTATGAGAAGCGGTATATTGCTTGACGTACTCTAAGGAAAGAGCAACGTCCGCAATCTGATCGCTACTCATACGGGTGCTTGCGTCAGAACGTGTTTTATATCCATTCTTGAAATTGGTGTTGATGTCCACGCAGTAGGCAGTTTCGCCCTCAACTTTCATGTGTCCCTCATTGAATGTAGATTTGATAGAACCATCATTCATAACGTGTTCAATGTAGCCGACACGTTCTGCTGATTCTGTCCAGTATTGATTGCCGGAAGCATGAACCGCCGTCACTGGTAATGCCGTGAGAATGGTTGCAAAAGCAAGAGTTCCTGTCAGCAATCGCTTTACTAGCTTATTCATATTTTCTTTTTCTCCTTTCGATTTTGGGTATGAAAAAAGCCGTCCATTTCTGAACGACTGGAAATAGAAAAGGAACGCCAAAAGTGTACGTTCCATAGTCTATAAAATATTTAATTTTTCTCTCTGGTGTGCTATCTGACGCCAATTTTGACCCCAAATTTCTGAAAAATGACGATTTTTGATGAACAGCTACAAATTTTCAAAATCCGTGAATCCCTTGTAAACAGGGCGTTACGGGACTATATGAAACTAGACAAAACCAACGTCACAATAACAACCCTCGAGTGCTAATTTTTTAAATAAAATTTTTGAAACCCTTGATTTTACTGGGGTTTCAGGCTTTATAAATTTTCTATTAAATTGATTTTGGCGGTATTTACACCACTTTTACACCATTTTTTTCAAGTTTTTCTATTTCTGTCTTCGCGTCATATCTATTATTTAGGGGATTATATACATCTAAAGTAATATCACTTTTGGCATGTCCCATAATATATTGTGCTGCTTTAATGTTCACGCCCGACCTCGCCATATTAGTGCATCCAGTATGCCTCATAACATGAGAAGAGAATTGATGAATAATAACCGGCTTTCTTTTCTCTTTTGATGCCTTTTTCAGTTCATACTCGTTATAATACTTAACTACATTCAGCGCCATTAGTTCCATCATTGGCGCCACAATTATTTTTAGTGTCATTGGCGTTAATCATGGCGTTATTGGTAGCAACCTGACCTCGATAAATATTAATACGAAAATCAACTTCACCACCAATAAACTCCGGCTCCCGCAATCCGGCAGCTTTTACTGCCATATTTTTACTTGATTGATGAAGAAATTGAGCTCAGTGCTTTGCTTAAAGCATCTTCATCAGCCTGCTTTCTTCTCTCACTTTCCAACATACCGAGTATCTGATAAATGCATTCTTTCACAACAGGAAAATACTTTCGGCATTCTTCTTCGCTTAACTCATGAATACCCTTGCTCAAGATTCCATAAATAGTTGTATTTTTGACCAGTATATCTGGAAGATATCCTTCCAACATCTTAATTCTTTCAGCAACTCTCGCCTGTTCAAACATCTCGTTATCAATCACATCAGCCGCAGCTTCTTTTGCTTTGTAAACAAGTCTTTCAAGAATTCGTCTCAAATAAACATATGAACCAGCACCAACACCATTTGCAAAAAGTCCTATTGCGGTTCCAAGTTCCTTACGATCTTCCTTAGAAATCACATGTTTATAAGCATCCAATTCTGGAAACGTCATATCTGCAACAGACGGATACTGCCCAATTTTCATCATATAATTATCTGTTGTCAGGACAATATAATCAAGATGATGTTCCTCATTCATGCTGCAAACAAATTGAAATACCAAAATCCTTGACACTTCTTCAATTTGTGATTCTTTCCACTTCCTTACCGTATTTTGTTCTTCTATGTGTCCTCCAACCGTCGGTGTATTTTTAAGAATATACAACTGCTGAATTCTCCAAACTTCTTCTGAAAGTTTTTTTGAATAGCATTTATTATCCTTATCTTGAAAATATATATAAGGCTTCATTGTAAAAACACGCTCTTCTTTACATTCTTTGCAATAAGCACTTATTCGGACTTTTCCATCAAGTAAAAGAATTAACTCTTCAATATTATCTTCATCTATTTTCATGAACTCATAAAGTCCAGCCGTTTGCAAAAAATTTGCAAATACATTATCTTTATTGGAAACTATATTTGATGGTATTGAATCAAAAATATTATGTCTCACTTTATTTTCTCCTTTACTACCGCTTTTTCAGGCACTTTCTCTTCATATTCCTGTTTCAATTCCTCTGCCAAATACGCATCGCTCATGCAGTGCATATCAGAAACACCATCACGGATCAGCTGATAGACCTGGGAATGATAAAAGAAATCCAATGCCACATCCAGTGAAAGTCCCTGCTGTTTAGCAAAACATTCGATAACACGGCTATATTTTTTCTGAAGCAAAATCGGATTTGCTGTCATAGTGTTTCACTCCCTTCAAAATGCAACAGAGACAATGCTTTCTCTGTGCGGAAACATATTTGCAGGTTCGGCTTTTCATAACGCAGGCGGTTGATAGCTTCCGTTTTATCAATCAGTCCGTCAAAGAACAGCTCCACGGTATTAAACACCTTATCGTTGGCAACACCACCCACAACAAAGTCATAATCCGTCGAATCTTTTCCGCTGCGACAGTTCAGAATGAAATCCAGCCACTCTTCGGAATAAGAATCGAATTTCAGCGTTTTCAGTTCAGCTTCCCGCCTTTCATCATATTCATACCTGGAGATAATACCATCTTTCCCACGGCGTTTGAACTTACCACACCACTTCGCCGCCTGTTCATACAACGGCGTGACATAGAAGCCACGCCCGAAGTCTACATTGGGGCGAGAATGAACCAAATCCGGCTTTGCAATTTCTAAGAAAGAACCATGATAGAGAATCATACTTCCACACCCCTTTCTTTCATCACGTCAAGAAGGTCATCAACGATATATTCCCGACTCTGGGTATGCAGCACTTCATATTCCGGCACAATGTAACCGTTCAGAATATCGCTTTGTTCGGTAAATGCCTGATAGACACGCTCTGCATCCACACCCAGCTTTGCTGCTACATTTTCAATACAAAATACAGCAAACTCCAGCTCACTGGAATTTTTGATTCTTTCATCCGTTATCATATGCAAGCCCTCCTTTTACGATAATTTTGAAAAATTATCTATTAAAATTAAATAAAAAGTAGACGGATATTTTCTACCACAATTATATTGTGGCTGATTCGCATCCAATGACTTCCATAACTGCTTAATATCTGCAAATTCATATGGTCTAGTCAATGGCAATTTCTTTGGCGGCTCACCATACGAATAGAAAACCACCTTATCTAATGAGCTTTTTCTGATTCTACACCTGCTCTCATTATCTCAAATTCCTCTACATCCGAATCATGTAATTGCTTTAGTCTTTGAAGTACCTCAATTCCTTTCACTTTATCCTGAGCTTCTTTATATTTATTCTGTCCAATAAAATTAAGTAGCGCATTACAATAACATTGCGGATAATTCGGATTCATAACGATTTTTCTGTTTTGCTTGTTCAAAAAGCCCTGAACTGTTTCAGAATTTTCAGAATCTGCAAGGACAGAATAATCCCCATGCTTCTTATTGCTTTGTGTGTATATTTAGCTGATTGTCTATATCCCGTCCTGCATACATTACTCTAAGTATTGTTACAACCTTTTTATCATTATCCGGAATATAAAGAACAAGATAATTATCTACCGGCAATACACGAAGTCCACGGCTTTTCCATGGTTCTTTTTCATATTTTCGATAACGCTCCGGCATCTTATCCAGGCTTAATATCTGTTCCTCCAAACGATCGAGCTGTCCGCTTGCGTTTTCCGGTGATTGTAATTCAAAAGCAATATATTCAAAAATTCCTCTCAAATCACTGTCAGCCTGTTCTGATACTTCTATTTCATA
>OLGN01000841.1_pt1 | contig 21287 bp, 18 predicted proteins | sample 1605941 | NCBI WGS metagenome assembly OLGN01 (sample SAMN03283269) | human gut metagenome | biome: human-associated habitat; material: feces | host: Homo sapiens | place: USA | collected 2013
GCGGCCTGCGAAGGATTCGCAGGATAAAATGGTGTTAACCATTTTATCGAGAAATCGTATGAGCGAAGCGAAGACGGAGAGGGTAAGCAAGTCTGCAAGGCCCTCTCAGTCACCTGCGGTGACAGCTCTCCCAGAGGGAGAGCCAAGGGGCCGTACCTCGTTAATAGCATGTTTGCACAAGAAATGGAGCGTATCTGCACCGATACGCTCCATTCACTGTTTTACGACCGCCCATGAAAGACCGCGTCGTTTCGACATTTTACGCTTTGTCCGGGAAAAGGTTCTCGATGGCACAGCGGGCGGCGTCCTGCTCTGCCCTTTTTTTGCTGCTGCCGACGCCCTTGCCCACGATCGTGCCGTTGAGGGAGACCTCCACGGAAAACTGCTTGTCGTGGTCAGGGCCGGACTGCCCCACCAGCTCATAAGCCAGCACCTGATTTTTCTTCTGCTGCACCAGTTCCTGCAGCTCGGTCTTGTAGTCCGCGTTGTGCAGCTTGGTCACCGGCACCTCCACCAGAATGAACGTCCTGACCACCTGCAGCGCCGCGTCCAGTCCGCCGTCCAGAAAGCACGCGGCGATCACCGACTCCATGGCGTCCGCCAAAATGGAGTCCCGGCTCCGTCCGCCGCCCTGCTCCTCACCGTGGCCAAGGAGCAGATGGTTCCCAAGGCCGATGCGGTTGGCAGCACCCGCCAAGGTAGTCTCGCAGACCATGTCCGCCCGCATCCGGGTCAGCTCGCCCTCCGGGCGGTTGGGAAAATTGCGGTAGAGATACTCCGCCACCAGCATTCCCAGCACGCTGTCCCCCAGAAATTCCAGCCGCTCGTTGCTGAGCAGGCTGTTGTGCCAGCGCTCGTTTGCGTAGGAGGAATGGGTCAGCGCATTCTGCAAAAGGGAAATATTCCGGAACCGGTAGCCGATGACGGCCTCCAAGTCCTTAATCATGCTCCGTCACCTTCTCTTTTTCAGCAGCCAGCCGCTGTAAATTTTCTTCCAGCTCACCGGTGATGTCCGACGCAGCCACGTCCGCAGCCTGCTTTACCGCGTTGCGGAACGCCAGCACGTCGGAAGCGCCGTGGGCCTTGATGACCGGCTTGCGGATGCCAAGGAACGGCGTACCGCCGATCTCCCGGTAGTCCAGCATCTTCATCAGGTCTTTGACCCCGGAGGCGCACAGAAGATAGCCCAGCTTGCTGAGCAGGTTTTTCTTGAACATTCTCTTCATCAGGCTGCCCATGAACATGGCAGTGCCCTCGATGGTTTTGAGAAGCACGTTGCCGTTGAAGCCGTCGCAGACCACAACGTCCACTGCGCCCAGAGGTACATCCCGGGCTTCCACATTGCCGACAAAGTTGACAAGCCCCTTCTCTCCCGCGTCTTTCAGCAGCGCGTAGGCTTCCTTCTGCAGAGCGGTGCCCTTGCTGTCCTCGGTGCCGATGTTCAGAAGACCAACCTTGGGATTCTCAACACCCAGCTGCTTTTTCGCGTAAACGGAGCCGACCAGACCGAATTGCAGCAGGAATTCCGGCGTACACTCGGCGTTTGCGCCGCAGTCCACGATCACGGTCTTTCCCCCTGCCTTGTTGGGCATGGCGGGGCCCATGGCCGCACGGCGGATTCCCTTGACCCGCTTGACCAGCAGCGTCGCGCCGGTGAGCAGTGCGCCGGTGGAACCGGCGGACACGAACGCGTCGCCCAGCCCGTCCGCCAGCATCTTCAGGCCGATCACCATGGAAGAATTCTTCCGCTTGTGGATGATGGATGCGGGATCGTCATGCATGTCCACCACATCGTCGGCATTGGAGATCTCCATGCCTTCCGGCAGGTTGTCAATGCCGTGCTTCTTGAGAACCGCAAGGATATCCTCTCCCCGGCCTACCAGCACGATCTCGATACCGTAGGTCTTTGCCGCTTCCACAGCGCCTAAAACGGGAGCCTCGGGGGCATTGTCGCCGCCCATCGCGTCAAGAATGATCTTCAACCGTTTCACCTCTTTCTTTCAGATACCCTTCGCCACCAGCCTATCGATCACGTCCAGCGACCGCGCGGCAATGGCGAGATTTTTTTCTGCCTTCTTACGGATGCGCTTTTCCAGCGGTGCGATGATGCTGAAATTGATATTCATGGGCTGGAAATTTTCAATGCTTTCGTCGCTGACGTACTGCCCCAGCGCACCGATGGCGGTCTCCTTGGGAAAATCGGGGACTTCCCGTCCCTGTACCTTCGCCGCCATGGCCACCGCCGCCAGATACCCGGAGGCCGTGGATTCCACGTACCCCTCCACGCCGGTCATCTGCCCGGCAAAAGCCACCAGCGGGTTTCGGCGGTCTGCATAATACTTATCCAGCAGCTTGGGGCTTTGCAGGAAGGTATTCTGGTGCATCACACCGTAGCGGACAAATTCCGCGTTTTCCAGACCGGGTATCATGGAGAATACCCGCTTCTGCTCGCCGAATTTCAGGTGGGTCTGGAAGCCCACCAGATTGTACACGCTTTTTGCCGCGTTGTCCTGCCGCAGCTGCACCACGGCGTAAGGCTCATGGCCGGTGGCAGGATTTCTCAGCCCCACGGGCTTCATGGGGCCGTAGCGCAGGGTATCCACGCCTCGCCGCGCCATGACCTCCACGGGCATACAGCCCTCAAAGACGTTCTTGTCCTCAAAGCCATGCACCGGGGCTTCCTCGGCGTTTACCAACTCCCGGACGAAGGCTTCGTACTGCTCTTTGTTCATGGCGCAGTTGATGTAATCGGGCGTTCCCCGGTCATACCGGGACTGCCACCACGCGAGATTCATGTCGATGGACTCCGCCGAAACCAGCGGCGCCGCTGCGTCAAAAAAGTGCAGATACCCGGTCTCCCCGAAGTAATGCCCGATGGCCTCGCTCAAAGCATCGGAAGTCAGCGGCCCTGTAGCCACGATCACCGGCCCCTCGGGGACTTCGGTGATTTCTTCGGAAATCACCGTGATATTGGGGTGATTCCGGATTTTCTCCGTAACCATCCGGGAAAAGCCGCCCCGGTCTACAGCCAGGCAGCCGCCCGCCTCCACCCGGGTAGCATCGGCGCAGGCGAGGATCAGGCTGCCGCAGCGGCGCAGCTCCTCCTTGAGAAGCCCCACGGCGTTTTCCAGCCGGTCGCCCCGCAGGGAATTGGAGCAGACAAGCTCGGCAAAATCCTTGCTGTGGTGGGCGGGGGTCATCTTTTTGGGCTTCATTTCGTAAAGCGCCACTTCGATGCCCCGGTTTGCCAGCTGCCATGCCGCTTCGCTTCCGGCCAGCCCCGCGCCGATGACTTTTACCTTCATGCCTTGCTCTCCTTCTTAGAGGATGTTTTCGTCGTCTTCTTCGTTGTGGTCTTGGCGGCAGTCTTCTTCACCGCAGTCTTTTTCGCCGCAGTTTTCTTTGCTGCCGTCTTCTTTGCCGGGGCTTTTGCCGTCGTTTTCTTTGCCGCCGTCTTCTTCTCGGCAGACTTTTCCTCCGGGGTGGCCTCCCCGTCCTCGGCAGTCTTCTTTTTATAGTAGCCCCGCTGGTCCTCCGGGAGGAAGCGGGAGCATTTCTCGTTGATGCAGAAGGGCTTCATGCGCCCCTTGCCGGATTTCTTGAACAGGGTCTGACCGCACTCCGGGCAATCCTCAGCGGTGGGAACGTCCCATGTCATAAAGCCGCACTCCGCGCCCCGCTCGCAGGCGTAGTAGGCGTAGCCCTTCTTGGACTTGCGCTTGAGCAAGCCGCTGCCGCACTTGGGGCAGCGACCGGGCATCCGCTCCACCAGAGGCTTGGTACTCTTACACTCCGGGTAGCCCGGGCAGGCCAGAAATTTACCGAACCGGCCGGTTTTCACCACCATTTTCCGTCCGCACAGCTCGCAGACCTCGTCGGTCTCCTCCTCCGGCACCTTCAGGTGAACCCCCTCCAGCGCCGTCTCCGCGTCAGACAGCTCCTTGCTGAAATCCTTGTAGAAATCCGCCAGCAAATCCTTCCAGTTCTGCTTGCCCGTCTCCACATCGTCCAGACGGGACTCCATATTGGCGGTAAACTCCACATCGATGATGTCAGTGAAGTGCTCCTCCATCAGCCCGGTGACGATCTCGCCCAGGGGCGTGGGGGCAAGGCGCTTGTCCTGCTTGACCACGTACTCCCGGTCTTCAATGGTGGACACGGTGGCAGCGTAGGTGGAAGGACGTCCGACGCCCTTTTCCTCCATGGCCTTGACCAGCGTCGCCTCGGTATACCGGGCGGGTGGCTGGGTGAAATGCTGCTCCTTCTGGATGTTGGAGGGGAGCGTCTTCTCCCCCACCGCCAGATCCGGCAGCGGAGAGCCGACGGCCTCCTGCTCATCATCCCGTCCTTCTTCGTAAACGGCAATGAAGCCGGCGAAGCGCAGGCTCTGGTGGCTGGCACGGAACACATGCCCGGCGCACATCGTGTCGATGGACACGGTGTCATAAACGGCGCAGGCCATCTGCGTCGCGAGGAAGCGGCTCCAGATCAGCTTGTAGAGCTTATACTGATCGGGGGTCAGACTGGTACGCACCCGTTCCGGCTCCAGTTCCACATGGGACGGCCGGATAGCTTCGTGGGCGTCCTGCGCCCCTGCCTTGGTCTTGAACACATGGTGCTGGCCGTAATAATACTCATTTCCGTAGCGGCTGCGGATAAACCCGGCGGCAGCGTCCATGGCCTCGTCGGAAAGCCGCAGAGAGTCGGTACGCATGTAGGTAATTAAACCGGTGGTACCTTCCCCTGCCACGTCCACGCCTTCATACAGCTGCTGGGCGACCATCATGGTCTTTTTCGGCGTGAAGCCCAGCTTCCGGGATGCCTCCTGCTGCAGGGTGGAGGTGGTGAAGGGCGGGGCGGAATAACGCTTTTTCTCCGCTTTTTTGACGTTGGTAACGTCGAATTCCTTCCCGTCGATGTCGCCGATCACGGCAAGGGTATCAGCCTCATTCTCCAGCTCCCGCTTCTTTTCCTCGCCCCAGTAGTGGGCGACAAAGGTGCCGGGCTTGCCCATACGGTTCAATGTCACGTCCAGCGTCCAGTATTCCTTGGGCTGGAACGCGCGAATTTCGTTTTCCCGGTCAACCACCAGCCGGGTGGCGACGGACTGAACGCGGCCTGCGGACAGACCCCGCCGAATCTTTTTCCACAGCAGCGGGGAAAGCTCATAGCCCACGATCCTGTCCAGAATACGCCGCGCCTGCTGGGCGTCAACCAGATCATAGTCGATATCCCGGGGGTGGCGGATGGACTCCTTGACCACCTTCTGGGTGATTTCGTTAAAGGTCACACGCTGCGCCTTCCCGTCGGGGAGGTTCAGCAGCTCTTTCAAATGCCACGAAATGGCCTCGCCCTCCCGGTCAGGGTCGGTTGCAAGGTACACGGTTTTCGCCTTTTCCGCATCGGTTTTCAGTTCCTTGATCAGGGATTCCTTGCCCCGGACGGGGATATAATGGGGGGTAAAGTCATGCTCCAGATCCACACCCATCGTGCTTTTCGGCAGATCCCGGAGATGCCCCATGCTGGCCTTGACGACATAATCGTCTCCTAAATATTTGCCAATGGTCTTTGCCTTGGAGGGGGACTCCACAATCACCAGATTTTCAGGTTTGCCCATGAATGAAAATTCTCCGTTTCGTTACTTCAGATTCAGCGGTTACGTCTCTCTATTTCCCGCTCAAAACAATGCGCTTGCCCGGCAGGCGCCTGATTATGCCCTTCAGTTCCAGCATGGTCAGGCTGGACAGCAGCTTTCCGGTGGACAGGCCGGTTTCGGCGATCACATCGTCCACCAGCCGCTGCCCGCCGCTTAAGGCGTCCACAATGGTCTGCTCCTCCGGCGACAGCTTCGGCCTGACCGAGCCTACGTCACTATAAGGCGCGCAAGGCGTCTTGTCAATGCCCTGATGGGCTAAATCTTTTTTAAGATTCTCATTTTTCCGGGGAAGACGCAGTTTCTGCGCCACTTTCAGCAGCGGTTTTTCCGCTTCCGCGGCCTTGCGCACCTCGTCCGGATAGGCCGTCTGGTGGGCGGGCGCGTCTTCCTTCCGAATCTTATCCGGAAAGAGGGCTTCATATTCGCTCAGAATGTCCCAGCCGGAGGAAACCATGATCGCCCCGTCCCGCAGAAGCCGGTTGCTCCCCACAAAGGACGGCTGGTCGATGTTTCCCGGCACCGCGAACACGTCCCGCCCCTGCTCGGCGGCTAAGCGGGCGGTGATCAGCGCGCCGCTTTTCTCCGGCGCTTCCACCACCAGCACCCCGCAGCTCAGGCCGCTGATGATACGGTTCCGCTTGGGAAACGTCCATTTTGCCGGCGGCGTCCCCGGCGCGAACTCGCTGAGAATGCAGCCGTATTCCTCCGTGTCCCGGAACAGCGCCCGGTTGGAAACGGGATAGACGATATCCGCGCCGCAGCCCAGCACACCCACCGCAGGCGCGCCCGCAGTCAGCGCTCCGGACATCGCCATGCCGTCGATGCCGTAGGCCATCCCGGAGACCACAATGCCGCCGCAGCGGGCAATCTGATAGCCCATGCGCTTGGCGGTGGTCAGGCCGTAGGCCGACGCCTTCCGGGTGCCGACCACGCCGATCACCGGGCTTCCGTCAAAATCCGGCAGCCGCCCCTTGTAATAGAGAACATTGGGCGGGTCGGCAATGTTTTTGAGCCGTGCGGGATAAGCCGCATCCTGACAGGTCAGGATGTGAAGCTTTTCCCGGTCACAGGCTTCCAGAATTTCCTCCGCGGAGGTCAGATTTTTCTCCCGAAGGGCGGTCTTTGCCTCCTCGCTGAGACCGATGGCGTCAAACGCCCCGTCGTCGGCGAAGTAAATGTCCTCAGGATCCCGAAAATGCTGCAACAGTGCCATTTTGTCCCGGTCGTTCAGCCCGGGGCGATGGGCGAACCATATCCAGTGTACCAGCATTTTCTCACCTGTTTCTCTCTCTATTGCTTCATCTGCCACATGACGATGGCCGCCGCCACCGCCGCGTTCAGGGACTCACAGCGCTTATTCATGGGGATGATAAGCTCCTCGTCGGCGCTTTCCAGAATTTCCCGGCGCACGCCCTGCCCTTCGCTGCCAATGACCACCGCCATGCCGCGAAGGTCGGCATTCCGCAAATCCTTCGCCCGCTGGCTCAGTGCCGTCACAGCCACAGGAATTCCGGCAACCCCGCAGGCGGCCTTTACCTCCGCCCAGTCCGCTTTCACCGGCTGGGTGCGGAACACCGCGCCCATGCTCGCGCGTACCGTCTTGGGGCTGTAGGGGGCGGCGCAGCCTTCCAGCAGCGTCACAGGAATGTCCAGCGCGTCCGCCGTGCGCAGAATGGTTCCAAGGTTTCCCGGGTCCTGAATGCCGTCCAGCAGCAGGCAGCCGGGCTGGGGCACATACGCTTTTCTTTCCGGCAGGCGGCACAGGAACAACGCCCCCTGCGGGCTTTCCATGGGGGAGATGGATGCCATCACGTCCTCCGGCACCCGAAAAAGCCGCACCGATTCCGGCACGTCCGCATGAACGCCGTCGGATAAGATCACCGTGTCCAGTCCCGGATACCAGCGGACGGCCTCCGCGAGAAGCTTGACCCCGTCGGCAGCGAACAGTCCCGCTTCCTCCCTTGCCTTCCGGGAAGAAAGCAGCTTTTTCACCTGCTGCAGAAGGGGATTTTTCCGGGAGGTGATCCTCTGCTCCGTCACAGCTTCTGCACCCTGCTGAGGGCGTAATTGTCCCCCAAAACCACCATCACGTCCCCCTCCTGAATCCGGTAATCCGCGGCGGGGGAAACGTTGGTCTTGTCCCCGTTCTCCACGGCGATGATGTTCACGCCCAGCTTTGCCCGGACGTTCAGCTCATTGATGCACTTGCCGATCCAGCTCTTGGGGGCAGGAACTTCCAGAATTCCGTAGTCCTCGGAAAGCTCGATGTAATCCAGCACATTGTGGGAGTACATGCTTCTCGCCAGCCGCTGGGCGTGTTCCTGCTCCGGAATGACCACCCGGTCGGCACCCAGCTTTTCCAGAACCAGCCGGTGGGTCTCGTCGTGGGCTTTGCAGACGATGTAGGGTGCGCCCAGCTCCTTTAAGTTCATGGTGATCAGCACGGAGGCCGCAAGATCGTCGCCGATGGCAATGACCGCGCAGTCAAAATTCCGCACGCCCAGCGCCCGCAGGACTTCCTTGTCCCGGGCGTCGCCCACCACCGCGTGGGTGACGTCGTTGGCAAGCTGCTGCACAAGGTCGTTGTGCACGTCCATGGCCAGCACCTCCGCCCCCAGCGTGCACAGCTGCCGCGCCAGAGAGCCGCCGAAACGACCGAGACCGATGACAATGTAAGACTTCATAATTCTCTCCTTATCCGATCAGCAAATTGGTTTCCGCATAGCGGAACCGCTCCTCCGCCCGGTTTCCCGCCAGGAAGCCCAGGCTGATGGTCAGTACGCCGACCCGTCCGAAATACATATAAATAATGATCAGAATCTGCGCCGGGATACTTAAGGAAGCCGTACCGCCCGCGCTTAATCCCACGGTCGCCAACGCCGAAACCGCCTCATACACGGCGTCCGTAAAGTCCATGGGCGACGTGGCACTGATGAAAATGCCGCCGAAAACGGCCAGTGCCAGCACGATAAAGGCAATGATCATGGCGTTCTGGGTCTGCTCGTCGGGGATCGTCCGCTTGAAGGCGCAGACCGTGCTTTTCCCTCTGGCTCTCGCCCAGATGGTCAGCACCAGCACCAGAAACGTCACGGTCTTGATGCCGCCGGCGGTGGAGCCGGAGGAGCCGCCGATGAACATCAGCACGCTGGAAAAGGCCTTGCCGCTTTCCGTAAGCTTTGCCTGATCAATCGCCGCAAACCCCGCGGTGCGCAGTGTCGCGGACTGGAAAAAGCCGTTGAGCAGCTTTTCGCCCACAGTCATGCCGCCCAGCGTCTCCGGGTTGTTCCATTCCAGCAGACAGGTTCCCGCCCAGCCGACGGCAAGCAGCGCCGCCGTGATCAGCAGTACCAGCTTGGTGTACACGCTGAACTTGCGCAAGGAGCGCTTCCGGGCAATGTTCTCCCACACCAGAAAGCCCAGGCCGCCGATGATGATCAGCGCCGACAGCGTCAGAAGCACAACGGGGTCTGCGTTAAATTCTATCAGGCTCTGCCCCGGGGCAATGGCGCCGAAAATGTCAAAGCCCGCATTGCAGAACGCGGAAACAGAGTGAAAAATGCCCCAGCGCAGCGCTCTTGTAAACCCATACTCCGGCCAGAACCGAAGGGTCAGAATGATCGCCCCCACTGCCTCCACGGAAAAGCTTCCGGTAAGCACCAGCTTTTGCAGCCGCACCACGCCCTTGATATCGTTCACGCTCAGGGACTGGGCGATCATCAGCCGCTGCTGGAGGCCGATCTTCCTGCGCAGCAGAAAAATCAGCAGTGTCGCCACGGACATGAAGCCCAATCCGCCAATTTGAATCAGACACAGAATCACAATCTGGCCAAAGCCGCTCCACTGGCTCCAGGTATCGTACAGCACCAGTCCCGTCACGCAGGTGGCGGAGGTGGCCGTAAACAGCGCCGGGCGCAGCCCGCAGGACACCCCGCCCCGGGACGCGGCGGGCAGAGTCAGCAGCAGCGCCCCCAGGAGAATGATTGCGGCAAACATCAGTGCAACCATCTGCGTGGTAGCAATGTGCCTGGGTCGGTGCTTCATCCAGAAGACCACCAGCTTTCCCCGCAGAGACATATTTGCGCTCCTTTCCGGCAGGCACACCCCGCCATCATACGTTTTCTCTATTATAGCAACTTTACATTCTTTTGCAAGTCTCAATTCATCCCAGCCGCCGCAAAATAGGCAATTTACATTTTCTCCCGTCTGTGTTATACTGGTCAAAAAATTTTGAAAGGGGCAGAGTTTATGAGTTATACAGAAAGCTGGTCGGGAAAGATCAACCGCAAGCTTCTAAAAAAGCTGCACATCATTGATGTCGCCGCCGGGCGGGAGAAAGCCGATCTGGTTCTGAAAAACGCCACCTATGTCAACGTGTTTTCCGGGGAGCTGGACACCGGCGACATTGCCGTAGCGGAGGGTCTGATCGTGGGTCTCGGCAGCTACGAAGGCCGGGACGAAGTGGACATGACCGGCAAGATCGTCTGCCCCGGCTTCATCGACGCCCACATCCATCTGGAATCCAGTCTGGTTTCCCCCGCGGAGTTTGCCCGGGCAGTCATCCCCCACGGCACCACCACCGTCATCACCGACCCCCACGAGATCACCAACGTCATGGGCACCGACGGCATCGACTATATGCTCTGCGCCACGGAAGGGCTGCCGGTGGACACCCAGTTTATGATTCCCTCCTGCGTCCCGGCGTCGGCGCTGGACGAAAGCGGCGCGAATCTGGACTACCGGGATATCGACAGCTTTTTCGACCACCCCCGGGTGCTGGGTCTTGCGGAAATGATGAATTTCCCCGGCGTGATCTCCGCCGACTCCCCCACCGTTGCCAAGATCATTGCGTCTCAGGCGCACCACAAGAAGATCGACGGCCACGCCCCCGGTCTTTCCGGCACCGACCTGAACGCCTACATTGCCGCCGGTGTCTACTCCGACCACGAGTGCGCGGACATTGACGACGCCATGAAGAAGCTGAAGCTGGGTCAGTTCATCATGATCCGGGAGGGCACCGCCGCCCGGAATCTGGAGGCTCTGATGCCCCTGATCAAGTCCCAGAAATATTTCAGCCGCTGCATGTTCTGCACCGACGACAAGCACCCCAGCGATCTGCTGGAAAAGGGTCACATCGATTACATCTGCCGGGAAGCTGTCGCCATGGGTGCCGACCCCATCATGACCGTGCAGGTGGCCTGTCTCCACGCCGCCCGGTACTTCCTGCTGAATAACCGGGGCGCCATCGCCCCCGGATATCTTGCGGACTTCGCCATCGTGGAGGATTTGAAGGACTTCCACGTGGTGACGGTGTACAAGCGGGGCAAGCGGGTCTACCACGACGGCATTGTGGAGGACTTCCCCCTGCCCGAGATCCCGGAACACCTGAACAAGCGCGCCCACGACACCTTCCATCTTCCCGTGCTTTCTCCCGCGGACTTCGCCAACACCCGTCTGCGGGGCGTCATCGGCATGGTGCCGGGGCAGATCATCACCGAGGACGCAGGCTACGCCGCCGGTGTGGACGTATCCAAGGACATTCTGAAAATGGCCGTTGTAGAGCGGCATAAAAATACCCGCCACATCGGCATCGGCTACCTCAAGGGCTACGGTCTGAAATCCGGCGCGGTGGCCACCTCCGTCGCCCATGACAGCCACAACATCATCTGCGTCGGCACAAATGACGAGGACATGGCCTTCGCCGTCAACCGCATTGCCCGGAACCGAGGCGGCATCGTGGTCGTGGAGAACGGGCAGGTGCTGGCCGAGCTTCCTCTGGAAATTGCCGGCATCATCAGCGGCAAGCCCCTGCGGGAGGTCAACACCCTTCTGGAAGACGCCAAGAAGGCTGCCCACGCTCTGGGCGTCGGCACGGACATCGACCCGTTCATGACGCTGTCCTTCATGAGTCTGCCCGTCATCCCCACCCTGCGTCTGACAACCCGGGGCGTGGTGGATGTGAACACCCAGCAGTACGTATGAGCGGCATAGACCTTTCTTTTGTCTCCGGCAAGGAAAAGTTCAATTACCGTGTCTGCGCCGTCATCCTTTCGGAGGGCAAACTTCTTGCCATGCACGACGAGCGCTCCCCCTACTATTACCTCCCCGGCGGGAGGGTGCAGATGGGGGAAACGGCGGAAGCCGCCGTGGTGCGGGAGGTTCAGGAGGAACTGGAGATCACCCCGGAAATCATCCGTCCCCTGTGGCTGAATCAGGCATTTTTCACGGAGGATGTGGACGGCCTGCACTACCACGAGCTGTGCCTGTACTTCCTGATGGACATTTCCCACACGGATTTGCTGTCCAAAGGCGAAAAGTTTACCCTGTTGGAACGGCACCACACCCACAAATTTGAATGGTTGCCCTTTGACCGGCTGGAACGGGAATATTTCTATCCCCTGTTCCTGAAAAAGGAAATTTTCCACCTGCCGGAAGCCCTCACCCTCCGCACGGAACTGGAATAAACGCAAAATGCCCTGTCCGCTGAAAAGCGGACAGGGCATTTGTTTCTGGGGAATTATTTCATCACCAGTTCGCCGTTTTCGGCGTCCACGGTGACGGTCTGACCCGGGGTAACGTCGCCCCGAAGCAGACGCTTGCTGAGCATAGTCTCCACCGTATGCTGCACATAGCGGCGCAGGGGACGGGCGCCGTACTGTGGGTCATAGGCCGCGTCCACAATGGCAGCCTTGGCTTCCGGCGTCAGCTCGCAGCGGATCTGCTGGTCAGCCAGACGGTCGTTGAGCTTGGCGATCTGCAGGTCGATGATCTTGGTCACATTCTCCTTGGTCAGGGGCTTGTAGAACACGATCTCGTCCAGACGGTTGAGGAATTCCGGCCGGAAGGTGCGGCGCAGCAGCGCGCGAACCTGCTCCTTGGCACTTTCCTCGATGGTGCCGTCGGCATTGATGCCGTTCAGGATATACTCAGAGCCAAGGTTGGAGGTCAGGATTAGAATGGTGTTCTTGAAGTCCACGGTTCTGCCCTGAGAATCGGTGATCCGGCCGTCGTCCAGCACCTGCAAAAGCACGTTGAACACGTCGGGATGCGCCTTCTCCACCTCGTCGAACAGAACGACGGAGTAGGGCTTGCGGCGTACCGCTTCGGTCAGCTGGCCGCCTTCTTCATAGCCCACGTATCCGGGAGGCGCGCCGATCAGACGGGACACGGAGTATTTCTCCATGTATTCGGACATGTCGATACGCACCATGTTGTTCTCATCGTCAAACAGCGCCTGCGCCAGCGCCTTGGCAAGCTCGGTCTTGCCCACGCCCGTGGGGCCTAGGAACAGGAACGAACCGATGGGCCGGTTGGGGTCCTGAATGCCCGCGCGGCTGCGCTGGATGGCTTCCGTGACGGCCTGAACCGCTTCGTCCTGACCGACCACCCGCTTATGCAGGGTCTCGTCCAGGGTCAGCAGCTTCTCCCGCTCTCCCTGCACCAGCCGGGAAACAGGAATGCCCGTCCAGCGCTCCACGATCTTGGCGATTTCCTCATCGGTAACTCTATCCCGAAGGATATTGCTGTCTTTCGCGGACTGGGCGCGGCGTTCTTCCTCTTCCAGCTGCTTCTTGGCTTCCGGCAGACGGCCGTATTTCAGCTCCGCCGCCTTTTCCAGATCGTAGCTCTGCTCGGCGGCCTCGATCTGACGGTTCAAGTCCTCAATCTTCTCCCGCAGCTGCTGCACCCGGCCAATGGCGTTCTTCTCGTTTTCCCACTGCGCCTTCATGGCGTTGAAGGAATCCCGTTCCTCCGCCAGCTCCTTTTGCAGCTCGGCAAGACGCGCCTTGGACAGCTCGTCCTCCTCCTTTTTCAGAGCAGCTTCTTCAATCTCCATCTGGATGATCTTCCGGGACACCGCGTCCAGCTCCGTGGGCATGGAGTCCATTTCCGTCCGGATCTGTGCGCAGGCCTCGTCGATCAGGTCGATGGCCTTGTCGGGCAGGAACCGGTCGGTGATATACCGGTGGGACAGGGTCGCGGCGGCGATGATGGCGGAGTCCGCGATTTTCACGCCGTGGAACACCTCGTAGCGCTCTTTCAGGCCACGGAGAATGGCGATGGTATCCTCCACCGTGGGTTCATCCACCTGCACCGGCTGGAACCGGCGCTCCAGAGCGGCGTCCTTTTCAATATACTGGCGGTACTCGTCCAGCGTCGTCGCACCGATGCAGTGCAGCTCGCCCCGAGCCAGCATGGGCTTCAGCAGGTTGCCCGCATCCATGCTGCCCTCGGTTTTGCCCGCGCCCACAATGGTGTGCAGCTCATCGATGAACAGGATGATCTTGCCCTCGGACTTCTTCACCTCGTTCAGCACGGCTTTCAGCCGTTCCTCAAATTCGCCCCGGTACTTGGCGCCCGCGATCAGCGCGCCCATATCCAGAGAGAAAATGGTCTTGTCCTGCAGCTGTTTGGGGACGTCCTTCTTCACGATTCGCTGGGCAAGTCCCTCGGCAATGGCGGTTTTGCCAACGCCGGGTTCGCCGATGAGCACAGGGTTGTTCTTCGTCTTTCGGGACAGAATGCGGATGACGTTCCGGATTTCCTCGTCACGGCCGATCACCGGATCCATCTTCTGCTCTCTTGCCCGCTTGACCAGATCCGTGCCGTACTTTTCCAGCGCGTCGTAGGTTCCCTCCGGGTTGTCGGTGGTGACACGCTGATTGCCCCGGACTTCCTGCAAAGCCTTCAGAACACGCTCCTTTGTAATCTGATAGGTCTTGAACAGCTCCTTCACGCCGCCCCGGGCAGTTTCCAGAAGTCCAAGGAACAGATGCTCCACAGACACATACTCGTCCTTCATGGTCTGCGCCTGCTGCTCCGCCGCATTGAACGCGGCCTGTACGTCGGCGCTGACATAAAAGCTGTCCATGGCCTGACTCGTTCTTACGCCGGGGATCTTTCGCAGCTCGGCCTCCGCCGCCGCTTCCAGACTTTCCACCGTAACGTCCATCTTTTTCAGCAGCTGAGGGGTCAGACCGCCCTCCTGCCGCAGCAATGCCAGAAGCAGATGCACCTGCTCCATCTGCTGATGGGAATTCTGAACCGCCAGCTGCTGCGCGCTCTGGACGGCCTCAATCGATTTTTGGGTATAGTTATTGAAGTTCATCTACTTTACCTTCCTTTCGCTTTAGCACTCTCGTTGCAAGAGTGCTAATTCATTTGTCTTTACTATACCCCAATTTGAAAAAATGTCAAGGGTCGTGACAGCAATGCTACAAAAAATTCACATTTGTCATTCTGCACAAAAATACCATCCTCAATTTTACGTGCTTAACACTTATTTAATATTTGCGCACTTATTTTTTTAATAGCCCCCGGATATAATGAGAATGTACTCAATGATAATTTTCTTTTTCATTTTCTTACCTCTCTTTTTCTCTGAAAATCCCCGACTTGGTCTGGTCAACCAAAGTCGGGGATTTTTCATGCTTATTTTGCCAGCGCCCGGGTCTTGCAGAGCTTGTACAGCTCCTCCGCCGCCAGGCGGGCCTTCGCCACCGGGTAGCCTTCCTTGGGGAAGCAGTAATACAGGCACCGGTTGTCGCCGATGCAGATGGTGTCCCCGATCTCGTACCAGTAGTAATCGGCATACAGGCCGTAGGAGGCCGTGGGCTTCTGGGTGTAGCGGAGCTTCCCGCCGCAGCCGGTGAGGGTGAAGCCCTCCCGGTCGTGGTTCAGATGCCCCTGCCCCACCTTATAAATGGCCTTGAAATCCACCATCATGGCAATGTCCACGTCGATGTCCAGCTTGTATGTTCCGTCCTCAAGCTCCCGGCGCACCTGCTCCCGCTCCCAGCGATACCAGTCGGGGACGTGGGAAAACTCCGTCTCCCCTTCCGACGCCGCAAGGTCGCCGATGGGGGTCAATTCCCAGTGCTTGCCGCAATGGCGGCAGGTCAGGCCGGTGCCTTTGCCCGTCAGCTCCCCCTCCGTGCCGCAATGGGGACATTTATACAGAATACGCTCCAGACCGTCCGCCCGGAAACCGTCGGTGATCTGAATGCCGTTCTCCCTCTGCCAGCGGAACTGGTCGAAAGAGAAGGCTTTGTCCAGCCCGTCGGACAGCTCCTTGACGGATTTCTCCTTCAGATCCTCCCGGCTGTAGAGCAATCGCACCTTCGCCGAAACAGGAACGCTCTTGCGCACCTGCAATTCATTGTACAACGGGTTGCGGCTGAAGGCGCCGAAGGTCTCGATCATCACCACAGGCACGTCCAGCTTTTTCAGCAGCACGCCCATTTTCCGGGGCAGCGCCGTGCAGGTGCCATCGAAGGAATAGCTGGCCTCCGGGTACATGAGAACGCTGCTTTTCAGGTCTTTCAGGCAGTAGACCATATCCTGCACCAGCGTCAGGTCGGTGACGAATTTCCGGGTGGGTACGCAGCCGATGGTGCGCATCGCCCATGCCATCAGGCCGCCCATGCCCACAAAGCCGTCGGATGTACAGATAATATTGTAGGGTCGGGGATACAAAATGGCGCTTGCGATCTGCAAATCCAGAAAGCAGGAATGGTTCATGAGGATCAGGCACGGCTCGTTCTTACCGACCTTCTCCATTCCCTCGCTGGTGTAATGGAAGTGGGTTCCGGCCAGTCCCAGAATGGACAGCCCCCGCACAAGGGTGCGCCAGAAAATGCCGGGCCGGATGGGGTGCAGATGGGGATACTGGGGCAGCGCCATGACTTTTTCGTAGTCCAGTTCCTTCACGGTGGTTTTCATAGGGCGTCCTCCCGATTATGTTTTCCATAAAATTATACCAGATGCTGTCCTCTCCGTCAACCAGTGGCTTTGCATGGCTGTATATTCATCTATGATGAATAATATACACTCAGTTGCTGGAATAATTTAGGATGAATTCCCTGAATATTCACATATACATGTTAAACTTGCGGGTTTTTGTAGTATTTATATTACATACGGCCTTATTTTCTCTTTATTGTTGTATATTCATCCTATTGACGATGAATAAAATACGAGCTATAATGCACTCATCAATCACCTCCCAGCTACGGGAGGTCAAAAATGAAAAGGAGAGTAAAATTATGAAAAAGGTATTTGCACTTGCGCTGACCGTTCTGATGGTCATGTCCATGTTCGCCGGCTGCGGCAGCAGCAACACCGCCAAGGCCACCACCGCCACCGAGGCTCCCGCCGCCACCGCCGCTGAGACCACGGCCGCTGCGACCACAGCTGCCGAGACCGCCGCTGCCGAACTGAAGACCGTCGAGTCCGGCAAGCTGATCATGTCCACCAACGCCGCCTTCCCTCCCTATGAGATGGTCGCCGATGACGGCAGCTTCGAGGGCATCGATGTTGAGGTCGCCGGCGCGATCGCCGAGAAGCTGGGTCTGGAGCTGGTCGTGGACGATATGGACTTCGACGCTGCTCTGCTGGCCGTTCAGCAGAACAAGTCCGACATCGTCATGGCCGGTGTCACCGTCACCGAAGACCGGCAGCTGGTCATGAACTTCTCCGACAGCTACGCCACCGGCGTGCAGGTGGTCATCGTCAAGGAAGGCTCCGATGTGACTCTGGACAATCTGGGCGAGAAGATGATCGGCACCCAGCGTGGTACCACCGGTTACATTTACACCTCCGATGATTACGGCGACGATCATGTCACCGCCTATGACAACGGCGCCTCCGCCGTGCAGGCTCTGATCAACGGTCAGGTTGACTGCGTGGTCATCGACTCCGCTCCCGCTGAGGCTTTTGTTGCCGCCAACGCCGGTCTGACCATTCTGGACACCGAGTACGTCACCGAGAGCTACGCCATCGGCGTGAACAAGGACAACACCGCATTGCTCGACGCCATCAACCAGGCGCTGGCCGAGCTGACCGCCGACGGCACCGTCCAGTCCATCGTTGACAAGTACATCTCCGCTGAATAATCCAATCGCTCAGCCAGGGGCGGCTCAAGCCGCCCTTGGCACGGTTGTACCCGGAAAACCGACCTTCGCGCTGGGAAGGCCGATTTTCTGCGTATAACACGATACTGCGCAATATTAAATGAGAAGGTGAAGCTGTGGAACTTTACGAACTTTGGAAACCCCTGATGCGGGACGGCACCGCATCCTTCTGGCAGGAATTCTACGTCAAATTCTATCAGGCATTTATCGAAGGAAGCCGCTGGAAGCAGTACCTGAACGGCGTCGGCACCACCCTGCTGGTCACAGCCATGGCGCTGACACTGGGCATTCTCCTCGGCATTGTGGTGGCCGTGATCCGGACCGCCCACGACCAGCAGCGGACAGGGCACAAGAACCCCATTCTCGGCCTGTTCAACGGCATCTGCAAGGTATACGTCACCGTCATCCGCGGCACGCCCATGATGGTGCAGCTGCTGATCATGGGCTTCGTTATCTTCTCCTTCTCCCGGAACTACACCATGGTGGGCGCGCTGACGCTGGGCATCAATTCCGGCGCTTACGTCTCCGAGATCATCCGGGGCGGCCTCATGTCCCTTGACCCGGGTCAGGCCGAAGCCGGGCGGAGCCTTGGCCTCGGCTACATCGACACCATGCGTCTGATCGTCATTCCGCAGGCATTCAAGGCCATTCTCCCCGCCCTCGGCAACGAGTTCATCATGCTGCTGAAGGACACCTCCCTCATCACCGTCATCGGCGGCAAGGAAATGGTCTACGCCGCTCAGGCCATCTACGGCCGAACCTACGAGCAGATGTTCCCCCTCATCGGCATCGCCTGTATCTATCTGCTGCTGGTCATGGTATTCAGCTGGCTGCAAAGTTTACTGGAAAGGAGGCTGCGTCAAAGTGATAGACGTTAAGCATCTGAGCAAATCCTTCGGCGACCATCTGGTTCTCAAGGACATTTCCGAACACATTTACCCCGGGGACAAAATGGTCATCATCGGCCCCTCCGGCTCCGGCAAGTCCACGTTCCTGCGCAGTCTGAACCTGCTGGAAGAACCCACCTCCGGCACCATCACCTTTGACGGCGAGGTCATCACCGACCCCAAGACGGACATCGACGTGGTCCGTCGGAAAATGGGCATGGTGTTCCAGCACTTCAACCTCTTCCCCAACATGACCATCCGCAAGAACATCACCCTCGCCCCCGTGCGCACCGGTCTGATGACGCAGGCGGAAGCGGACGACAAGGCCACCCAGCTGCTGCGCCGGGTCAGTCTGGAAGAAAAGGCGGACGCCTACCCCAACCAGCTCTCCGGCGGCCAGAAGCAGCGTATCGCCATCGTCCGTGCATTGGCCATGAACCCCAAGGTCATGCTTTTTGACGAACCCACCTCCGCTCTCGACCCGGAAATGGTCGGCGAGGTTCTGGCCGTCATGAAGGAGCTGGCAGAGACCGGCATGACCATGGTGGTCGTCACCCACGAGATGGGCTTTGCCCGTGAGGTCGGCAACCGGGTGCTGTTCATGGACGACGGAAAGGTTCTGGAACAGGGCTCCCCTGCCCAGCTTTTCGGCAATCCCCAGAATCCCCGCTTGCAGGATTTCCTCTCGAAAGTTCTGTAAATATTCTGATATCCCAGCCTTTCAGGCTGGGATATTTTGCTATGCAAAAGCATAGCAAAATAAGAAATGCGCCATTTCCTCGCCCCTTCAGGGCAACCGGAAATGATGCGCAAAAACTTCATGCACCGGCATCTGCACTTTTTCATGGTGCGATGCTCATGCATGAAGTTTTTTTGCCCAAGTACTTGACAAATCTGTTATATCTGTATATACTGCACATATACAGTTGTAACAGAAGTGAGGTGCCAAAGTGACCGTATTGATCGACAACAAAAGCAGCCTTCCCATTTACGACCAGATCTACTCCCAGATCAAAGCACAGATCATCAGCGGCGAGCTTCAGGAGCACGAAGCCCTGCCCTCCATCCGGAGTCTCGCCAAGGATCTGCGCATCAGCGTCATCACCACCAAGCGTGCCTACGACGAGCTGGAAAAAGAGGGCTTCATCTACACCATCGCCGCCAAGGGCTGCTTCGTGGCTCCCAAAAATGTGGAGCTGCTCCGGGAGGAGACCCTGAAAAACATCGAAAATCACATTGACCAGATCGTCCGTCTTTCCCACTCCGTCGGCCTGAGCGAGCAGGAAGTTCTGGATATGGTCAGATTTGCCATGGAGGATTGAACATGAACGCATTGGAAATACGGGATTTAACCAAGCACTACACCGGTTTTTCCCTGAATCATCTGAACCTGACCCTGCCCTGGGGCTGCATTATGGGGCTTGTGGGCGAAAACGGTGCGGGAAAAAGCACCACCATCAAGCTGATTCTCAACACCATTTCCCGGGACGGCGGCACCGTCACCATTTTAGGCCATGACAACCGGGAGAACCTGTGCCTCTCCAAAGAGGAGATCGGCGTGGTGCTGGACGAGGTGGGCATCTCCGCCTGTCTCACCGCCCGGCAGGTAGGCAAGATCATGCAGGGCATTTACCGCAGCTGGGACGAAGCAGTCTTTTCCGACTATCTGACCCGGCTGGCCGTTCCCGCGGATAAGAAATTCAAAGATTTTTCCCGGGGCATGAAAATGAAGCTTGGCATTGCCGTCGCCCTGTCCCACCACCCCCGGCTTCTGATTCTGGACGAGGCCACCAGCGGTCTTGACCCGGTCGTCCGGGACGAGGTCATGGACATTTTCAACGAATTCACCCGGGACGAGAATCACGCCATTCTGATCTCCTCCCACATTGTCAGCGACCTGGAAAAGATCTGCGACTACATTGCCTTCCTGCACAAAGGCAAGCTGATCCTCTGCGAAGAAAAAGACCGGCTGAAGGAGGAATACGGGGTTCTCCACTGCACCGCTCAGGACGCGGCGGCCATTCCCGCTTCCGCCATCGTCGGCAAGCGGGTGTCGCCCCTCGGCTGCGAGCTTCTGGTGAAGCGGTCTGGCGTTCCCGGGAATCCCACGTTCAGCCCGGTAGACATTGAGCAGCTGTTCATTTTCATGGCAAAGGAGGAACACTGACATGAGAGGCTTACTTCGGAAGGATTTTTACCTGCTTTGGAATTACTGTCGGCTGATGCCCCTGTTTTTGCTGGCGTTTATTCTCTTTTCAGCCTTTTCTTCGGACGGGCAGTCGCCCTTTTTCATCTACTATCCCTGCATTCTCAGCAGCGTCCTGCCGGTGAACCTGCTGGCCTATGACGATGCGGAGCACTGGCTCACCTACTGCGACACCCTCCCGGTGACCCGGCGGCAATACGTCTCCGGAAAGTACATCATGAGCCTGATCTGCGCCGGTACCATTTTCCTGCTGTCCGCAGTTGCCGCCGTCGTCCGGCTCTGCCGGCGCGGCGCGTTCAATCCGGCCGACCTGACTGACCAGCTGGCAGTGCTTGCCATGATCTCCCTGCTGTCCTCCGCGCTGACCATGCCGCCGCTGTTCAAATTCGGCGCGCAGAAGGGCCGCATTGTCTTCATCGGCGTGGTTGGTATTTTCTGCGGTCTCACCGCCATTCTGGACACACCGGATTTGTCCGGTGTCTCCCTCCCCATTGCACTGCTTCCGATTCTGGCAATGGTCATCTTCGCCATCTCATGGCTGCTGTCCATCCGGTTTTATGAGAAACGGGAAATCTGATACTATTTCCTGATTAAAATCTTAATTTTAATCAGGAAGGCATCGCCTGAAG
>OLGN01000851.1_pt1 | contig 21085 bp, 16 predicted proteins | sample 1605941 | NCBI WGS metagenome assembly OLGN01 (sample SAMN03283269) | human gut metagenome | biome: human-associated habitat; material: feces | host: Homo sapiens | place: USA | collected 2013
GAGCGGGGCAGGCATGGTGTCGCTCCCGCCGATGTAAAACAGCCCCGGCGCGCCGCCGCGCAGCCGCAGCCGCAGCGCCGCCCAGAGCGTATGCAGTCTTTCCAGTAGTCTTGGCACGAAAAACCCCTCCTCAGCTTTTTGGCGGCAGCACCATGGCAAATGCGCCGTCGGATGTGAGCGCCTGCGCGCTCAGCGCCAGCAGCATCGGCTCCGCCGCGCCGTCGATCCTCACGCTGTCCGGCCGGAACGCCGGCAGCAGCGCGCCGGCCACGCCCACCGCGCGGTACGGCAGCAGCACGACCCGGCCGGTGCACTCCGGCAGCGCACTGAGCGCTTCCAGCGTCTGCACCGCGTCGTCCGGTAGCGCGTGCAGCGCCGGAAACAGCGGCAGCACCGCCGCGCGCTCGACCACCGCCGCCGGCAGGCCGGACACCGGGTCGTGCAGGTCATTGCCGCTGTCGCGCAGGGCCTTGAGCGTCACGCTGCGCCCGGCAAGCGTGACCGTCACGGTGCGCACCTCGCGGTCGGCGGCCTTGGCCCGCCGGCGGAACACGAGCGACACGGCCGCATAGCACGCGGCGAACGACAGTGCCAGCACCCGGCCCGACACCGTCACGAGCGCACCGCTGCCCGGCGGCACGCCCGCGAGCATGCCCGCGGCGTACACCGCGCCGCCGAACGCGGCCGACACGGCGAAGAACACCACCGTGCACCGCACGAGATGCGCCTCGCCGCCGAAGGCGATGAGCGCCATGGCCGCGCCGAGCGCGAGCTTCATCGCGCCGTTTGCCAGCCACCCGCAGCCGGGCAGGACCATGAGCGCCGCGTACAGCGCGCCGATGAGCGCCGCGAGCGCGTACCGCCAGCGGCGCAGCACCACGCCGCACACGCGCGCCGATGCCAGCACCAGGCAGTAGTCGATCAGCAGATTCAGCCCAAACAGGCTGTCGAGATAGATGACGTCCATGGGGGTATCCTAGCACGCCGCGCGCGGGAAATTGCGCAAAAGCGGCCTGCCGGAAAACCTGACAGAAAGTCCATGCATCGCCGGGGCGGGAAATGCCGCAGAACGTTGCTTTTGCGCAATCTGGCTGGTATAATGTTGCGTGATTTCGGAAAATCCGCGCGCGCATCGACCGCGTGCGTGTAAGACCCCTTTCAGGAGGCAGCTCATGAAAACGAACAAACGATTTCTGGCGCTGTGCCTGGCGCTGCTGCTCGCGTGCGCGGTGCTGCCGGCGCCGACGGCGCAGGGCGCAGATGTGCAGCCGGTGCTCTCGGCCGCACTGGCGCAGCAGGCGGCGGACGTCCCGTCGCCGGGCTACGGCGATGAGTGGACGGTGCTGGGCCTTGCCCGCGGCGGGTATTTCGCCGTGGACAGCGATTATTTCGCGCGCTACTATGCAGACGTTGTGTCCAAGGCGCCGGAGCTCACGGCAGCGTCCGGGCGCGACGGTGCGCTCAACGCCTACAAATCCACGGACAATTCGCGCGTCATCCTCGCGCTGTCCGCCATCGGGCGCGACGCGACGCAGGTCGGCGGCTGCGACCTCACCGCGCCGTATGCAGACTTTGCCTGGGTGCGCAATCAGGGCATCAACGGCCCGGTGTTTGCGCTGCTCGCGCTCGACAGTCGCAATTACCTGCCCGGCAGCGCGGTGCGCCGCCAGTGCGTGGACGCCATTCTGGCGGCGGAGCTCTCCGGCGGCGGCTGGGCGATGAGCGGCGCGGCGGCCGACCCGGACGTGACGGCCATGGTGCTGCAGGCGCTGGCGGCGTACCGCGGGGAGGCGGCCGTCGCAGCGGCCGTGTCGCGCGGCATTGACACGCTCTCGGCCATGCAGAGCAGCGACGGCGGCTTCACCTCATGGGGCTCCGCCAATGCCGAGAGCGTCGCGCAGGTCATCGTCGCCTGCACGGCGCTGGGCATCGACCCGGACACGGACAGCCGTTTCGTCAAGGACGGCGGCTCGGCGGTCGATGCGCTGCTGACGTTTTATGATGCGGGCGCGGCCGCATTCCGCCACAAGGCCTCCGGCGGCGTCGACAGCCTTGCCACGGAGCAGGCGGTGTATGCGCTCGTGGCCGTCTCGCGGTTCCGGCGCGGGCAGAGCGGCCTCTATCAGGAGACGGATGCGCCCGCGGTCGAGACGCCTGCCGAGCCGGACGAACCGGTCGCACGCGTGCTCTGCACGGCGGACGGCAGTGGCCTCATCCCGGCCGGATACCGCACGGTCGCCGTGTGCCTGCCGGACGTGACGGCGGACAGCACGGTCACGTTTTCCGACGGGACGCAGCTGCTCTACAGCCCCGTATTGTCTGAGCGCAGCGACACGCCGACGTGGGTCTGGCTCTTTGCGCCGGACGTGACGGATGACGCGCTCAATGACACGGAAAACTACACCGTGACGGAAGGCAAGGGCCCGGTGCTGACCGTCGGCGATGGGAATGCCGACGGCGTTATCAACGCGCAGGATGCGCTCAATATCCGCACGGCCTGCGCAGACAGCAAGGCCCCGGCAACGGAGCTGCTGCTGACGATGGATGTGAATCTTGACGGCCGCGTCGACACGCAGGATGTGCGCGCGCTGGCTGACAGTTTCGTTCAGAATACGGTGCTGCCCACGGCGCAGGAGGACGGACAATGAAGACTTTCTGGACGAAAAAGAACCTTGCCATTGTGCTTGCCGTGCTGCTGGTCGTGGTCGTTGTGGTGCTGTGCATCACGCTGCGGCAAAAGAGCGTCGCAGACACCGACCCCACGCTTACGCTCACGTGCCAGAGCGCGGACGCGGATGGCGCGTGCACGGTCGACGTCGTGCTCTCCGGCCTGCCGGACGGCGCGCACTACGAGGCAGCGAGCCTCGCCGTGGCCTTTGACCCGACGCAGATCACGTTCCTCGGCACGTCAGACGGGGACATCCCACTCGTGATGGGCAGTCTCCCGGAGTGGGAGAGCGACTCCGAGCGCGCCAATGAGACCGGCAGCGCGCGCGCCCTGTGCCTGCCGGAGAATGGCGGCACGCTCGCCACATCGACGGGCAGCGTGCTCGTGCGGCTGCGCTTTCAGCTCGCCGACGGTGTGACGGAGGCGGCGCTGACGGTGTCGGACGCTGTGCTGGCCGCCGCGGACGAATCAGAGAGCCTTGCCACGGCGACGGCCGCGCTCACAGTCGTGAACGGGACGGTGCAGCGTGGCTAAGCGGCGCGCGCTCAGTCTGCTGCTGTGCCTGCTGCTTTTGCTGTGCACGGCCTGCGGCGGACAGACGCAGGATGACGCCGGCGCGCTGCACTGCACGGTAACGGTCGAGTGCAGCACGGTGCTGGAGCATATGGACGATCTAAAATCCGGCAAGGCGGACATCGTGCCGCCTGACGGCGTGCTCCTGCCGGAGACGACCGTCTCCTTCTCGGAGGGGGACACGGTGTTCGATGTGCTGCAGCGGGTCTGCCGCGCGCAGGGCCTCCACATGGAGTCGACCTGGACGCCTGCGTACAACAGCGCCTATATCGAGGGCATCGGCAACCTCTACGAATTTGACTGCGGCGAGCTGTCCGGCTGGATGTACAGCGTCAACGGCGTCTGGCCGGACTACGGCTGCAGCGGCTATACACTGCACGACGGCGACACCGTCGTCTGGAGCTATACCTGCGACCTTGGGCGCGACGTCGGCGCCCAGCAAGGAGAACCATGAACGATTCCTTCTCGGCGCTGCACCCGGCGCTGACCTTTTGCTATTTTGCGGCCGTGCTGCTGCTGACGATGCTCGTGCTGCACCCGGTGTTTCTGGCGCTGAGCCTGCTGGGCGCGCTGGGCTACTGTGCGGTGCTGCGCGGCTGGCGCAGTCTGGGGCGGACGCTCGGCTGGCTCGTGCCGTTTCTGGTGCTGATGGCGGCGCTCAACGCATTGTTCAACCATGCGGGCGTGACGATGCTGTTTTACCTGCCGAACGGCAACCCCGTCACGCGCGAGGCGCTGTGCTACGGCGCGGCAGCGGCGGCGATGTTCGCGGCCGTGATCCTGTGGTTCCAGTGCTGCAACGTCGTCATGACGGCGGAGAAATATCTGTACGTGTTCGGCAGCGCGCTGCCGGGCGTGTCGCTGCTGCTGAGCATGGCGCTGCGGTTCATACCGAAGTTTTCCGCGCACATCCGCGCCGTGCGCGCGGCGCAGGCATCGCTCGGCTGCGGCACGCGCGAGGGCAGCGCGTGGCGGCGGCTGAAAAATGGCGCGCGCATTTTGTCCGTCACCGTTTCGTGGGCGCTTGAGAGCGGCATCACGGCGGCGGACTCCATGAAGAGCCGGGGCTACGGCGCCGGCAGAAGAACCTATTTCGGAAATTACCGCTTCACCCGGCGCGACGGCGTGCTCTGCGCCGTGTTTGCGCTCGCGTTTGCGGGCGTGTGCGTGGGCGTCGGCTGCGGCGCGCTGTATGTGCGCTACTACCCGTCGATCCGCATCGGCGGCGACGGTGCGCTCGGTGCGGTGTGCATGGCGTGCTTTGCGCTGCTGTGCTTTCTGCCGCTGCTGCTCGATGGAAAGGAGGCGCTGACGTGGCGTCGTTTGCGCTCGAACATCTGACGTTTACCTATCCGGGCCAGACGCGCCCGGCGCTCGATGACCTTACGCTCACGATCCCGGAGGGGGCGGTCACCGTCCTCTGCGGCGAGAGCGGCAGCGGCAAATCGACCCTCCTGCGCCAGCTCAAGACCTGCCTTACGCCGCACGGCACGGTCAGCGGCACGGTGTGCCTCGGGGACACGCGCCTAAAGGACATCCCGTTTGCCGAACAGGCACGGCGCATCGGCTTTGTGCTCCAGCACCCGGATGATCAGATCGTGACGGACAAGGTGTTCCACGAGCTGGCGTTCGGGCTCGAGAGCCTCGGGTGCGAGGAAAAAACCATGCGTCTGCGCGTCGCCGAGATGGCGAGCTACTTCGGCATTGCCGACTGGTTCGAGCGCGACGTGGGCGCGCTCTCCGGCGGTCAGAAGCAGATGCTCAACCTCGCGTCCGTCGTGGTCATGCGGCCGGACGTGCTCATTCTGGACGAGCCGACGAGCCAGCTCGACCCCATCGCGGCGAGTACTTTCCTGCACACGCTGCGCAAGCTCAACGAGGAGCTGGGGCTGACGATCCTGCTGTCCGAGCAGCGGCTGGAGGAGGCCGTGCCGCTGGCCGACCACCTCATCGTGCTCGAGCAGGGGCGGCTGCTGGCCGCCGGTGCGCCGCAGGAGGCGGCGGCCGCGGTGCGTGGTCATGCGATCTTTTCTGCCATGCCCACGGCGGCGCGCATTGCCGCCGCCCTCGGCGAGACGGAGCGTCTGCCGCTCACCGTGCGCGCGGGCCGGGCGTATCTCCAGCGCTTTTCTCCGCGCCCGATGCCGGACGCGCCGCCCGCGCCCGTGGACGCGCCCCCGGTGCTGACCGTGCGTGACGGCTGGTTTCGCTACGCGCAAGGCAGCGCGGACGTGCTGCGCAATTTCTCACTCACGCTGCGCCCGGGCGAGCTCTACGCGCTCACCGGCAGCAACGGCAGCGGCAAGACGACGGCGCTCGGCGTGCTCTCCGGGCGGCTGCGGCTGTACCGCGGCAGCGTGTACCTCGATGGGAAGCGGCAGCGCGCGCTCCAGCCCCTGCGCGACGGCATCGCCGCCGTGCCGCAGGACCCGCGCACGCTCTTCGCTGCCGACACGGTGTGTGTCGATCTCGCGTCGCTCGGCAGGGACGCCGCGCTGGTGGACACGGTCGTGCGGCAGATGGCGCTCGCGCCGCTGCTCGACCGGCACCCCTTTGACCTCTCCGGCGGCGAGCAGCAGCGCGCTGCGCTGGCGAAGGTGCTGCTCATGCAGCCGCGCGTGCTGCTGCTCGACGAGCCGACGAAGGGCATGGATGGCGCATTCAAGGCGGACTTCGGCGCGCTTTTGCGCGCGCTCTGCGCACAGGGCGCGGCCGTGTGCATCGTGAGCCACGATGTGGAGTTCTGCGCGCAGTACGCCGACCGCTGCGGCCTGCTTTTTCGCGGCGAGGTCGTGACGGAAAACGCCGCGCGCGCGTTTTTCTCCGGCAATTATTTTTACACCACGGCGGCCGCGCGCATCGCGCGCACCGCTGCGCCAGGCGCGGTACTGTGCGGGGAGGTCGTGCAATGTCTCACCGATTGACGCGGCGCACCTGGGCCGCGCTCGGCATCCTGCTCGTGGCGATCCCGGCGCTGATGGCGGTGTTCGTATGCGTGTGGGACGAGCGGAAATACTACCTCACGTCGCTGCTGCTCGTGGGGCTGATGTTTGTGCCGTTCGTGCTGCGGTTTGAAGGCCGCAGACCGCAGGCGCGCGAACTCGTGCTGCTCGCGACGATGACGGCGCTGGCCGTGGCCGGGCGCGCGGCGTTTTACTGGCTGCCGCAGTGCAAGCCCGTGTGCGCGATCGTGATCCTCACGGCCGTGGCCTTCACGCCGGAGGCGGGCTTCGTCACCGGTGCTGCGGCTGGCCTGATCTCGAACTTTTTCTTCGGGCAGGGGCCGTGGACGCCGTGGCAGATGCTCGGTTTCGGGCTCGTGGGCTTTCTCGGCGGCGTGTTGTTTTCCGGACGGAAGGTGCAGCTCGTGCCGCTGCTGCTCTACGGCTTTTTCTCGGTACTCATCGTCTATGGTGTGCTGCTCGACACGGCGAGCATGCTCATGTACAACGCCGTGCCCTCGTGGCAGCTGTGGCTGGCGACCTGCGCGTCGGGATTTGTGTTCAACCTCATCCACGCGGGCGCGACGGCCGTGTTCCTGCTCCTGCTGTATAAGCCATTACTCAGCAAGCTCGCGCGCGTGAAGGAAAAGTACGGCCTTCTGGAATGAAAAATCTCCGCATCCGATCGGATGCGGAGATTTTTTGTGTGCATTTTATGCCCGCTGCCAGAGCAGACGGTTGTCATCAAAGACGGCGCGGAGTCTGCCGCTGTCTTTGAGCCACGCGAGGTAGGAGCGCACCGTGCTGCCGACGAGCACGTACTGCTCGAAGTCCATCACGAGGTCGAAGCGCCGGAACAGCTGCTGCAAGACCGCCTCGAACGTCTGCGGCTCCCGGCAGAGCTCCGCGATGATGTCCGCGATCTCGAGCACCTTGTCGATGTTGTACTGTGCGAGCGGGGCAATGTCCTCCGTGGCCGCGGCGTGCGCGGGCACAAAGGCGCGCCCAGAGAGAGTCTTGACCATTTCGAGCGTGTTCAGGTAGGCAGCCACATCGTAAAGAAAGCCGATCTGGTACTTTTCGAGCGTCTCACGGCTCGACAGGCAGTCGGCCAGATACACCACGTCGTCCGGCGTGCGAAAGCCCACCATGTCGAAAAAGTGCCCCGGCAGCTGCAGCAGTTCGAATCCCTCCGGCAGGCACGCCGGGGTCAGCTCCTGCGCGTCGCTGGGCTTGGCCATGAGAAATTTGTGCTGCAGCTCCTTCGGCGGATAGCCGCCGTAGAGAAACGACGGCTCGAGCACCGGGTGGCGCGTGAAGTCACACTCGATGCCGGGGGCATAGATTTTGCAGCCGGTCTGGTTCTGCAGGTACTGGTTGCCGCCGATGTGGTCGGCGTTGGAGTGCGTGTTGTAGATGGCGGTCAGGTGCCAGCCGTTGGCGTCGAGGATCTGGCGCACCTTGCGCCCAGCCTCCTTGTCGTTGCCGCTGTCGATGAGGCAGACGTCTGTGTCGTTCAGGCGCACGAGGCCGATCTTGGCCGGGCTCTGGATATAGTAGCTGTTTCCGGCCACCTGGGTCAGTTCGTACATGGTGCTTTCCTCCTTTATCAGACGGTGTGCCTGCGGATGAGCGGCTCCACCTGCGCTGCCAGCTGTGCGAGGGCGCCCGGCTCGAACGGGGAGCGGAAGCCCGCCTCGGCCAGCAGGTCCGTCCAGAGCTTTTCGCCGCCCTGCTGCGACAGGTGCAGGTAGCGGGCGAACGCGCCGTCATAATCGTCCTGCGACGCGAGCAGGAACTGGAACGCCGCCGTCTGTGCCAGGCAGTAGTCGATGTAGTAAAACGGCGTCTCGTAGATGTGCATCTGGTACTGCCAGCGGGTGCCGCGCTCGAGATACGGGATGCCGCGCTGGTCAATATACGGGCGGTATTTCGCCTCCAGCTCCAGCCAGACGGCGTTGCGCTCGGCCGGGGTGAGGTCGGGCTCGGCGTAGACGCGGTGCTGGAATTCGTCCACCATCGTGCCGTAGGGCAGGAAGCTGAGCGCATCAAGCGCGTGCTGGAAGCGGTAGCGCTCCGCGTCGCCCGCCTTCGGGAAGAAGGCGTCGAGATACGGCCAGGCGAAAAACTCCATGCTCATCGAGTGCGTTTCGGCGGTTTCCATGCCGCCGCAGCCGAGTTCCAGCGCGAAGCGGTTGTCCGCGATCAGATAGGCGTTGAGCGCGTGGCCGGCCTCGTGCGTCACGACGTCCACATCGCCGGACGTGCCGTTGAAGTTTGCGAGGATGAACGGCTGCCGGAACTTCGGAAACTCCGTGCAGTAGCCACCGCCCCACTTGTTCGGGCGGGACTCGACGTCGAAGGCCTCATTTTCGCACATCATGCGGAAAAATGCGCCCGGCACGTCGCCCATGGCGTCGTACATCTTCTGCGCAGCGGCGAACAGGTCGTCCTTGCCGCAGGGCGTCGGGTCGCCGCCGGGGGTGAAAAATTCATTGTCGTAGAGCCGGAACGTATCGATGCCGAGACGCTTCGCGTTTTCCAGCCGCAGCCGGGACACGACCGGCACGATGTCGCGCACGATGTTCTCGCGGAAGGTCTGCACGGCCTGCGCGTCGTAGCACATGCGCTCCATGCGGCAGTAGCCAAGCTCGATGAAGTTTTCATAGCCCATCTTTTTGGCCATCCGGTCGCGCACGTGCACGAGCCGGTCAAAAAGATCGTCCAGCTGCGCGCTGTGCGCTTCCAGCGTCGTGCCGAGCGCCTCGTAGCATTCCCTGCGCGTGGCGCGGTCGGCGCTGCGGGCGTATTTCATCAGCATCGGCCGCGGCAGCTGCTCGCCCCGGAAGGGGAAGAGCATGCCCGCCATGAGCTGGGCGTATTCGCTGACGATCTTGTTCTCCTCGACCATGTCGTCGATGATCTCCGGCGACATGCTCCGCCGCTGCAGCTCCATGCTGCGCAGCAGGATCGGCGAGAGCACCGTCTCGAGTTCTTTCCGGAACGGGCTGTCGAGCACGGCGGAGGTGTACTGCAGCGCAAGATTTTCGACCTCCGGGCCGATCTCGTCATAGTAGTCCTTTTCCGCCAGATAAAACGGGTCCACGGTGTTAATCGTGTAGCGCATGTACGACAGCGACTGCGCCGTGGCGTACTCCGTCGTGAGCGAGAGATATTCCGCCCGCGCGGCGAGGATCTCCTCAACACTCTGCGCGGCCTTTACGCGCCCAATCACGCGCTGCAGCCCTTCGGTCATTTCCTCGCGCGTTACGCGCCGGTAGGGGAGTTCGGATACTTTCATGCTTGCTCCTTTCCAAGTTCCGCGGCCTCGGGATCCGTGCGCAGTGTCTGCCGGGCGAAGGCGAGAAACCGCTTCGCCGCCGGGGACAGCTCCTCCGGCGCGGGCGCGGCGATGCCGATCTCGGCATATTGCGGCGGATCGACCGGGAGGATCACGATGCCGGTCGTGTCCCAGCCGCGGGTGATGAGTTGATTGTTCAGGCTCACGCCGAGACCGGCCTGCACCATGGCAAAGGTGGCGTAGCTGTCCACGGACGTGTAGCGGACATTCGGCGTGATGCCCGCGCGGGCGAACACGCGCGCGTTGTCTGTGTCCTGGTGCATATAGGTCGCGATGGTCGGCTCGGTCGCAAACGCCGCGAGCGGGAACGTCCTGCCCCCGGCCAGCGGATGCTCCGGCGGCAGCCACGCGACCATGGGGTCGGCGTACAGCGGGATCCAGTCAAAATCGCCCTCGCGGAAGCTCGTGATGCAAAAGTCGGCCGTGTGCTCGCTCACGGCGCGCGTGAGCTGGCTGCTGTTGCCCTGCAGGACCTGCACCTCGATGCCTGGGTAGACTTCGCAGAAGCGGGCGATGCAGCGGCTGAGCCAGCCGTAGTATGCCCCGTACACGCAGCCGACGGCGATGGTGCCGGTTTCGACGCCGCGGATATCGGCTGCCTGTGCCTCGAGCAGGGCGCTCCAGTGCGTCAGTTCCCGCAGCGTCGGCAGCAGCGTCCGGCAGGCGCGCGTCGGCTGCACGCCGTTGTGCGAGCGGCTTAGCAGCGGGAAGCCCAGCTCCTGCTCAAGCGCCGCCATCATCCGGCTCAGGCCGGAGGGAGTGTAGTCCAGTTTTTCCGCCGCCGCCGAGAGGCTCCCGGCCTCGAGCACGGCCAGCAGTGCGCGGCATTTTTCCGTGTCCATAAGCTGCCTCCGTCCTTGCGGGATTCGCAAGGAACCGTTGAAACATTGTCTCTTTACGCAATGATATAACCGTGGTATCGTTTCGTCAAGACATTTTCGGGAGGAATTACGGATGAAGACCCGGACCCATGACCTGACGGCCGGCAGCATACCGCAGCATATGCTGCGTCTGGCCGCGCCGCTGATCCTCGGCAACATTCTTCAGCAGCTGTACAATGCGGTCGATGCGTTCATTCTCGGCCGCTGTGCGGGCGGGCTGGAGTTTGCGGCCGTCGGCATTGCGGGGTCGGTGATGAATCTGTTTTTGTTCATGATCACCGGCGCATGCACCGGCGTGTCCGTGATCTTTGCGCAGCTGTTTGGCGCAAACGATCTCGAGACGTTCCGGCGTGAGCACTTTCTGTCGCTGGTGTTCGGGCTGCTGTGCACGCTCGCGTGCAGTGCCATCGGCTTTTTGTGTCTGCCGCTGCTGCTGCGCGTCATCCAGACGCCGCAGGAGCTCACGGGCTATGTGACGGCGTATCTCACCGTCATTCTCATCAGTCTGCCGGCGGCGTTTGTCTATAATCTCTACGGTGCGCTGCTGCGCGCCATCGGCCGCACGGCGCGCTACAGCTTTGTCACCGGTTTACACCAGTCGAGCCTTTACATCGGCAAGCTCCTCGTGCAGGGGGCGGTCAATACCGGCGGCACGGACATGATCTCTGCCTATACGGCCACGACCCGCATCGAGGGCTTTGCCAATTCGTTCGGCGACATCGGCGCGGCGGCGACATCGGTGCTCGTGGCGCAGAATCTCGGCGCCGGCAAGCCGGAGCGCGTGCAGAAAACATTCCGCAGCAGTCTCGTACTGATGCTGGCGATGGGTCTGCTGTCCGGACTGGTGATGTACCTGACGGCCGGCGCGACGGTCGGCTTCATGCTGGGCGCATACAGCGGCCCGGCCTTTGAAAGCGGCCGGGAATATATGCAGCTCATTTCGCTGTTTTATATTTTCTGCTTTACGGGCAACACGTTTGCCGGATATTTTGATGGGCTCGGCCGCGTGACGATCCCGTTTATCGGCGCGGCGAGCCACATCGCGCTGCGCGTGGTGCTCTCCTGGCTGTGGATCGACAGTATGGGCATGCGCGCCGTCGCGCTGGCGACCGGCATCGGCTGGGTCATGGTCAACCTCCTGTGGGAGATCATCCGCCGCCGCAGTGCCCGAAAGGCGCCGGTGGGCGCCGGCACGCAAGGCTGAGCGAGACGAAAAATGCCCCGGATGCCAATGCATCCGGGGCATTTTCATGCTTATTCTTCGTTCTGCGCCTGGTAGGCACGCACGTAGGCCACGAGCGTGTCGACGGTCTTCTCGATGCCGAGCTTGCCGCTGTTGACAACGAGGTCATACCCGCGCGCGTCGCCCCACTTCGTGTCGCAGTAGTAGTTGTGGTAGGCCTTGCGGTCGCGGTCGACACGGCGCATTTCCAGCGCCGCCTGATCGGCCGTGAGGGATTTTTCCTCCATGAGCCGCTGGCGCTTCACGTCGGGCTTTCCGGCGATGAACAGGTGCACGGCGTTCGGGTTGTTGCGCAGCAAAAAATCCGAGCAGCGGCCGAGCACGACGAACGACTCGCCGCTGTCGGCAAGCTCCTGAATGTGCTCGAACGTCTCGTGTGCGAGCGCATCCTCCGGCGCGTTGAAGTTCTCGCCGATGCGGCGCGACCACAGCAGGTGCACGGGCTTCTCGTCATAGCGCGCGGCGTCCTCGGCATTGAAGACGCTGGCCAGCAGCAGCTCCTTATCGTAAAACGCGATGCCGAGCTGTTTGGCGATCTGTTCGGCGATGTACTTGCCGCCGCTGCCGTGTTCACGGCCGACGGTCACGATGATTTGCTTCATGATGCGTTACCGCCTTTCTCAAAGTAGGATCACAGGTATCTCAGAAACAGGCATCCCAGCGAGACCGCAACGACCAGCAGTGTGGCCGGAACGCAGTATTTGCAGTATTTGCCCCAGCTGATGGGGTGGCCGCTCTTGGCCGACACGGATGTGGCCACGACATTGGCCGACGCGCCGATGGGCGTGGCGTTGCCGCCGAGGTCGGTGCCGAGCGACAGCGCCCAGGCGAGCACGGACAGGTCCATGCCCTGCGTCGCCGCGATGGACTGAATGACCGGCACCATGGTGGCCGCGAACGGGATGTTGTCGATCAGCGCACTGCACACGGCCGAGAGCAGCAGGATGATGACGATGACGACCTTGATGCTGCCGCCGCTGATGGTCGAGATGAACTGCGCGATGAGCTTGAGCACACCGGTCTGCTCCAGACCCGCGACGGAGATGAACAGGCCGATGAAAAACAGCAGCGTCTTGTAGTCCACACCGCGGATGACTTCCTTCACCGCAGCGCCGCCGTTGGTAAACACGGTCACCAGCAGCGTCAGGCACGCGACGATGACGCCGATGCACGCGACGGTCAGCCCGGTCTGCGCGTGCGTCACGAGCAGCGCGACCGCGATGAGAAACACGATCACATCCGCGACGAACGCCTTGCGGTTGGCGATGGCGGTCGCCGGAGCAGGGCAGACAGCGTCGGCCGGACGGGCGGCCTCGCTCGCCTTGAGCGGCTTGCGGAAGCACAGCCAGAAGAAGATCAGCACGAACACAAAGCAGATGCCGACGATGACGCCGGTGTTTTCAATGAAGTCCGTGAAGGTATAGCCGAGCGCGGTGCCGATGATGATGTTGGGGGGATCGCCGCACATGGTGGCGGCACCGCCGAGGTTGGCGCAGAAGACCTCCGACAGAATCATCGGAACGGGGTCAAAGTGCAGGATCTGCGCCAGCTCCAGCGTAACGGTCGCGAGAAACAGCACGACCGTGATGCTGTCGATGAACATGGCCAGAAACGCGGACATGGCCATGAAGCACAGCAGCAGCGGCACAACGTGGTAGTGTGCGAGCTTTGCCAGCGACAGGCACAGCCAACGGAAGAAGCCGGATTTGCCGAGGCCCTCGACCATGATCATCATACCGGTGATGAAGAAAATGGTCGACCAGTTGACGCCGGAGCTTGCGCTCTCCGAGGCGCCGTACCAGAAGTCGGCGCGGAAGATGGCGCCGAGGTTCAGGGCGTTTTTGATCGCGTCCCAGCTGTGCATGCAGATGCCGAACACGACCACGAGCACGAGGGCCGCACTGCCAAGCGTGACATACTGGCGCTCGAATTTGTCCATGATGATGAGCGCGAACATGCCGACGAAGATGACAGCCGCAAGGATTTGAGCAGTCATAGAAAAACCTTCTTTCTTGAAATTTGCGGGGGGTGCCGACGCAGAGGCATCGAAGAAAGAGGGTTGCTTCGCGGTGGTGCCCTTCCCCAACAGGAAAGGAATTCTAGCGCGCCCGGGCGCAAAAGTCAAGGGCTTTTTGCAAATCTGAGCGTGTTCTTATCAGACTTTCAAATGCTTGATATTACAGGCATTTATAAGCGATGATCGTCGCGCCGCCCTTGCCCTCATAGCGCTTGATCTGGTACTTGTTCGGGAAGGCGGCCAGCAGCTCCGGCAGCTTGCTGTAGCCGTAGGCGCGCACGTTGAAATCGGGCTTGACGCGCTTGATGTACAGCCCCGAGGAGCTGACGTTGACAAAGCCGTCGGCGTCCTGATACTTCTCGGACGCGATGTGCAGCAGGTTGTGGATCTCGCGGATGTCGGGCTTTTTCGGCTCCGGCTCCGGTTCGGGTTCGGGCGTCGGTTCCGGTTCGGGTTCGGTGGCCGGGGCAGACTCGGCCGCGGACTTCTTCGTGCTGCGTGTGGCCTTTTTCGTCTTGCGGGCGGGCTTTTTGGCCGCGGGCTCCGCGGCGTGCTCGACGGCGGCGGGCTTTTCGTCTGCCTTGGACAGATAGTCGATGAGGATGAAGTCGTCGCACGCGTTTTTGAATGACTCCGGCGTCGTCGTCACGCCGGCGCCGATGATATACAGGCCCGACTCGCGCAGACGGATGGCCAGCGGCGTGAAGTCGCTGTCGCTCGACACGAGCACGAGCGCGTCGTACATATTGTTGTGCAGCAGATCCATGGCCCCGATGACCATGGCGATGTCGGTCGTGTTCTTGCCGGTGACGTAGTCAAACTGCTGCTCGGCGCGGATGGCGAGGCGCTTGAGCTCCGGCTCCCAGTTTTTCAGCGAGTCCTTGCGCCAGTTGCCGTAGGCCTTTTTCACGACGATGCGGCCGTAGGTCGATACCTCGTGCAGCACGGCCTCCAGTTTGGACAGCTGCGTGTTGTCCGCGTCAATGAGCACGGCGATTTTCTGGAAATTTTCCATAGATGTTTACTCCTGAACCGCCCGGCGGGCGGTGATTTTTTCTCCATTATAGCGTTTTTGCGCGCAAAATGCAACGAAAGCGGGGCGTAAACCCCGCTTTCGCTGCCTGCTCATGCACCCTCGCCCACGGTCGCCGGACACTGGCGGCCGTTGGGGTCGATGCTCGTGTCGCCGGGGAGGATCATCTGCGAGATCGGGATGATGGAATACCCGTCGGCGATGAGCGCCTCAATGATGCCGGCCAGCGCCTCCGGCGTGTGCTCGGCCGCGTTGTGGAACAGCACGATGCTGCCCGGCTGCACGCGCGTGAGCACGCGCGAGGTGATCTCGTCGCTGCTCAGCCCCTTCCAGTCGAGGGAATCCACGTCCCACTGGATGACATGCATGCCCAGACCGTTGATGGTGCTCACGACCGTGTCGTTGTACTCCCCGTAGGGGCAGCGAAACAGCGTCGGCCGCGTACCGGTGACGGCTTCGATTTTATCGGCGCAGGTGTTGACCTCCGTCTGGATCTGCTCGGCGCTTAGCTGCGCCATGTGCGGGTGCGTGGACGAGTGGTTCATGACCTCGTTGCCCGCATCCGCGAGCGCCTTGACCGACTCCGGATATTTGTCCACCCATTCGCCCACGACGAAGAACGTCGCGTGAACGTTGTACTTGTTGAGGATGTCGATGAGCATCTGCGTATCCTCGTTGCCCCAGGCTGCGTCGAACGACAGGCTCACGACACGGTCGTCGCGCTGCACGCAGTAGATGGGCAGCACGCGCTTGGCCGCGCTCACGCCCACGATCGCGGGGCTGTTGACCGCCCAGAACATAAGCGCGATGGCCAGCACCATCGCGCACACGCTCAGCAGTTTCCGGTGTTTTCTGACGGCTTGCCGCACTTTGTACATTGCACCACCTCCGGCTTTCTGCCTTCATCCTATGAGGGGGCGCGGCGCGGTATGCGCCATTTGGTTTACATAACTTCTAGCGATGCGCAGAAAAACGCCCGCACATGAAACCATGTGCGGGCGCGAACGCTCAAAACAGGCCGGTGATGCGGCCGTCGTCGTCGATGTCGATGTTTTCGGCGGCCGGGACTTTCGGCAGACCGGGCATCGTGAGCACGCTGCCCGTGAGCGCGACGAGAAAGCCCGCCCCGGCGGACATGGTCACGCTGCGCACGGTCACGGTGAAGCCCTCGGGCGCGCCGAGCAGCGACGGGTCGTCCGACAGGCTCGCCTGCGTCTTGGCGATGCACACCGGCAGGCCGCCGAAGCCCAGCTCCGTCAGGCGGTTGATCTCCCGGTCGGCCTCCTCGGTATAGGCCACATTGCGGCCACCGTAGACCCTTTGGGTCAGGGCCAGCAGCTTGTCCCGAATGGGGAGAGCGGCATCGTAGGCGAAGCGGAAGTGATTCTCCCGCTCCAGCGACCGCAGAACGCCGCAGGCCAGCTCCATGCCGCCCCGGCTGCCCTTCTCCCACACCTCCGATAGGGCCACCTCCGCCCCGTAGGCGGCGCAGGCCTCCTGCACCAGTGCCAGCTCTGCCGCCGTGTCGCTGGTGAAGCGGTTCAGGGCCACCACCGCCGGCAGGCCATAGACCTGCGTAATGTTCTCGATGTGCCGCAGCAGATTGGGGATGCCTCGGCGCAGGGCTGCCGTGTCCTCCGTGGCCAGCTGGGTCTTATCGGCGCCCCCGTGGAGTTTCAGGGCCCGGACCGTGGCCACGATCACCACTGCATCCGGCCGCAGTCCCGATCCGCGGCACTTGATATCCAGAAACTTTTCGGCCCCCAGATCAGCGCCGAAGCCCGCCTCCGTTACCACATAGTCCCCCAGCCGCAGGGCGGCCTTGGTGGCGGCCACGCTGTTGCAGCCGTGGGCGATGTTGGCGAAGGGACCGCCGTGGATAATGGCGGGAGTCCCCTCAAGCGACTGGGCCAGATTGGGGCGGATGGCGTCCTTCAATAGGGCAGCCATGGCCCCCGCCGCCTTCAGGTCGCCGGCAGTCACCGGCTGGCCGTGGCCGTTGTATCCCACGATCATCCGGGCCAGACGAGCCTTCAAGTCCGCTAAATTTTCCGCCAGACACAGCACCGCCATGACCTCCGTAGCCACAGTGATGTCAAAGCCTTCCTCACGGGGTACGCCGTTTCCCTTGCCCCCCAAGCCGCAGAGAATGTACCGCAGCTGGCGGTCGTTCATGTCCACGCAGCGCCGCCACGTCACCTGTTGGATGTCCAGAGCGTTGCCCTGATAGATGTGGTTATCCACCATGGCCGCCAGCAGGTTGTTGGCGGCGCCGATGGCGTGGAAGTCGCCGGTGAAATGGAGGTTGATGTCCTCCATGGGGGCCACCTGCGCCCAGCCGCCGCCGGTGGCTCCGCCCTTGAGGCCGAACACCGGCCCCAGAGACGGCTCCCGCAGAGCCAGCACCGTCTTTTTCCCCAGCGCCGACAGGCTGTCCGCCAGCCCAATGCTGGTGGTGGTCTTCCCCTCCCCGGCGGCAGTGGGGTTGATTGCTGTGACCAGGATCAGCTTCCCGGTCTGGGGTTTGCCCGCTGTGGCGGAGGGCAGCAGCTTGGCCTTATAGCGGCCGTAGCACTCCAGCTGCTCCTCCGTCAGGCCCAGCTTTGCGCCGATGGCGGTGATGGGGAGGAGGGTACAGCTCTGTGCGATCTCGATATCTGTTTTCATAGGTCAGTCCTCCTTGCGCTGCCGTCTGCGGGATGCGGAGACGGTATTTTCCATGAGCATGGCCCGTGTCATGGGGCCTACGCCCCCCGGCACGGGGGTGATATAGGCCGCCTTTTCCGCTACGGCGGCGAAGTCCACGTCGCCGCAGAGTTTGCCCTCCTCATTGCGGTTCATAGCCACATCCACGACCACGGCGCCGGGCTTGACCATATCGCCGGTCACAAAACCAGCGCGGCCAACGGCTGCAACCAGAATATCCGCGTTGGCGCAGATTTCTTTCAGGTTGGCCGTGTGGGAATGGCAGACCGTAACGGTTGCATTCTTAGCCAGCAGCAACAGGGCTGCGGGCTTGCCCACAATGTTGGAACGACCGATGACCACGGCGTTTTTGCCGTCAATTTTGGTGCCGGTAGATTCGATCATGCGGATGCAGCCCGCCGGGGTGCAGGGCAAAAAGCAGGGCTGGCCGGTCTGCATACGGCCCACGTTGACAGGGGAAAAACCGTCCACGTCCTTTTCCGGCGGGATGGCGTCAATCACGGCGTGCTCATCGATCTGCTTGGGCAGCGGCAGCTGAACCAGAATGCCGTTTACGGTTTTGTCGGCTGCCAGCTCTGCAATTTTGGCCAGCAGTTCTTCCTGGGTGGTGGTTTCCGGCATGCGCAGTTCCAGGCTCTTGATGCCGCATTCGCCGCAGTCCTTTACCTTGCCGCGCACATACACCTGGCTGGCGGGGTTTTCGCCCACCAGAATCACAGCCAGGCAGGGTTCGATGCCCTTGGCTTTCAGGGCCGCTGCTTCGGCGGCAGCTTCGGCTTTGGTTGCGGCCGCAAGGGCCTTTCCGTCAATGATCTGTGCACTCATCTTTGCATTCCCTCCTGTGGTTTCCAGGTGCAGGATGCACCTAAACGTTACTCCCCTGCTTCGTCCTCCGGGGCCGGGGCTTCCGGCGCTTCGGCGGGCTGCTGGGGTTCGGCTACCACATTCCCCTCTTCTATCGCTTCACCATTGTCACTATTATCTTCCACTTTTTCCGCTTCGTCAAGGTCAAATTCCTCCAGGCGGCGGTTCATGGCGGCAGTGGCCTGAACAAATTCGTGATGGGACGCACTTGCGGGCAGTTCATCCACCACAAAATAAGTTCCGGCGGCATCCAGTTTTTTCAGGTTGCTCACCTGCAGCGGCACCATCAGCTGCGCGCCCTTAAATCGCTGCAACCCGGCCACCAGCAGCACCACCGCCGTGGCCACAGACACCAGTGCCACCAGCTGGCTGGTGCGCAGGGTGGAAGTGACCATCAGCGCATCGGTGCGCAGACCCTCGATCCAGTAGCGGCCCAGGCCGTACCAGATGATGTAGAGCAGAAACAGTTCGCCGTTAAAGCGGCGCTTTTTGATATGGCTTGCCAGCAGCACAACCCCCACCAGGCACCAGATGCTCTCGTACAGGAAGGTCGGGTGTACCGGCTGGGTGGGGTCCACAGTAACGCCCTCAGCGGCCAGGGTGGCCTGTACGCTGAGCAGATAGTTATAGGTACCCTCGCTGTACATGCCCCAGGGCAGCGTGGTGTTGCTGCCGAAAGCTTCCTGGTTGACAAAGTTGCCCCAGCGGCCCACGCCCTGACCAATCAGGAAGCATATCCCAACCAGATCAAAGAGCGGCAGGATGGGAATGCGGCGGATCTTGGCCATCAGGCCGCCAAACACAAATGCGCCGATGACCGCGCCGTAAATGGCAATACCGCCCTGGCGGATATCGATCATCTGCCAGATGCTTTCATACTTGAACGGCGCAAACACAATATAATAAATGCGCGCGCAGACGATTGCCATGACCGCGCCCACCAGGATCACATCGATCAGGCGGTCGGAGTTGATGCCGAAATCATCCGCATTGCGGAAAGCAAACAGCATGGCAAGCACCATGCCCGCGGCGATGATCACACCGTACCAGTAAATGTTGAAACCGCCAATGCTGAGCGCAACGCGGTTGATGGTAAATTCCAGCCCAAGGCCGGGAAACTGAACATCAAAAGACATCTGCCATTACACCTCATTCCTTCGGGTCGATCTGGATATAGGCGCTGTTTTCTTCCAGCAGCATGGTTTGCAGTGCCTTGTTCACATCGTCAACGGTCAAAGTGGCCAGCGCTTCAATTTCATCTGCCAGGGTGCGGCCTTTCAGGAAGGCCATGCCCATCTCCTCGGCGGCATCGTCCACGTTCTCCACATCAGCCAGCATTTCGCCGTACATCTGGTTTTTGACCAGGGTAAACAGCTCCGGGTCTACGCCGTTTTGGCGCAGGCGGGCAATTTCATCCCGCACCATCTGGGCAACCTCACGCGGGGTCTCACTTTCACCGGTAAAAGCGATGATGCAGGCTCCCTCGGTGGAAAGATAATCGCCGCTGAACTCCGGGTTGACCAGCGATTCATCATACAGCTTGCGGTACAGATTCGTCAGCCCGCCGCAGATCAGGTCCGGCAGCAGGTCTGCGATGACCTCCATGCGGGTATCGCCGCGGTTGATGGCGGCTTCCTTGTAGCCAAGGGCAAAGCAGGGCTTGTTGACCGGCATGGTAAAGGTGGTTTCTTTGTGCTGCACTGTATCGGCTTCCTGCGGGAAGATGGTTTCCACCTGCGGGGGTTCCACTGCGTCATACACACCGTTGCGGCGGCAGGCTTCCACAGCCTGATCCAGCGTGATGTTGCCCGCAACGGAAAGCACCATGTTGCCGGGGCGGTAGAACGCATCGGTGCAGGCGTACAGCAGTTCGGGCGTCAGCTCGGCAATGCTCTGGGTGGTGCCGGCGATATCGTCCCGGATGGGATGGCTTTTATACAGGCAGCGGAACAGTGCGGTCAGCAGCCGCCAATCCGGGCTGTCGTCATACATTTTGATTTCCTGCCCGATGATGCCCTGCTCCTTGGCGATGGTCTCCTTGGTAAACCAGGGATGACCGACCATGTTGAGCAGAATATCCAGGTTTTCATCCGTCATGCCGGTTGCGGTAAAAATATAGCAGGTGCGGTCATAGCTGGTAAAAGCGTTTGCCGCAGCGCCAGTTTTGGCATACAGGTCGAACGCATCGCCCTGCTCGGATTCAAACATTTTGTGTTCCAGAAAGTGCGCGGTACCGGCGGGCAACTGGATTCGTTTGCCGTTAAGGGTAAATTCCCGCACAACGGAGCCAAAGTTGGTGGCGTACATGGCGTGTACCGAGCTGTAGCCCGGCATAGTGCGGCACAAAACCGTCAAGCCGCTGGGCAGGGTCACGCTCTGGCAGTTGACCGCCCCCGCGGCTTTTTCCCGGATGGCAGCCGGGCTGTGTTCTGCGTGTTCCATCATGCGTTTTCCCCCTCCCCTTTTGCCGTCAGCGTGTAGCCAACAGAGTAATGGTAACTCTGCAGCACTTCGCGTACTTCGTCCGCCGTAACGGCGTTGGTCAGCACCTTGCCGTATTCCGGCGGGGCCAGCGCTTCGTCACGCAGGATCTGGCCATAGTACCAGCTTTCCAGTCCTCCGAGGGAATCCCCCAGCGAATCCAGGCTGGAAAGCAGGCTGCGGCGGCAGTCGTCCATTTCCTGTTCGGTGATAGGGCCGGTGCACAGGTCGTTCAGTTCTTTCAGGATCGCAGCTTCGGCTTGGGCTTCGCGGCCCGGCTCCACGCCGGAATCCACCATCATAACACCGGTGGCGC
>OLGN01000879.1_pt1 | contig 20423 bp, 16 predicted proteins | sample 1605941 | NCBI WGS metagenome assembly OLGN01 (sample SAMN03283269) | human gut metagenome | biome: human-associated habitat; material: feces | host: Homo sapiens | place: USA | collected 2013
GGAGCACGGCGTCATGGTGCAGGACACGGCCTGGGACGGCTACGAGAAGATCCCGGCCTGGATAATGGAGGGCTACGGGACGATGGCCTCTGAGGCCTCGGAGCAGCTGGGCGAGCGGCCGACGCACATCTTCGTGCAGGCGGGCGTGGGCAGCCTGGCGGGCGCGATCCAGGGCTACTTTGCGAACCTCTATCCGGACAACTGCCCGACGACGGTGGTCATGGAGGCGCAGGTGGCGGATTGCCTGTACCGCAGCGCGGCGGCGGGCGACGGGAGCATCAGGTTTGCCACGGGCGACCTGCAGACGATCATGGCGGGGCTGGCCTGCGGCGAGCCGAACACGATAGGCTTCGACATACTGAAGAACCACACGAGCTTCTTCGTCTCCTGCCCGGACTGGGTGGCGGCGAAGGGCATGAGGATGCTCGGCGCGCCGGTGAAGGGCGACCCGCAGGTCGTCTCGGGCGAGTCCGGCGCCGTGGGCATGGGCCTTGTGGCCACGCTGATGACGGACCCGGAGTACGCCGAGCTGAAGGAGGCCATTGGCCTCGACGAGAACAGCGTGGTGCTCATGTTCTCCACTGAGGGCGACACGGACCCGGAGAACTACAAGGCCATCGTCTGGGAAGGCAAGAACGTGTGAGAAAGACCGGGGGGGAAACCCCTTGGTAGGGTTTCCCCCCTGGACCCCCCTTCCTGACCTTTTTTTGAGCATGGGGGGTTCCGCGCCCTGCGGGGCGCGGCCAGGGACGCTGTCCCTGGACCCTGCCGCCTTTTGAAAAAGGCGGGCGAAAACTTTAACTTTTGGGCGAACAACAATTACATAGGAGGATGAGCAAGATGGACTTTGAAAAGATCAAATCCGCCGCCGAGGGCTACAAGGCCGACATGAGCGCGTTTCTGCGCGCGATGATCTCGCACCCGAGCGAGAGCTGCGAGGAAAAGGAAGTCGTCGCCTGCATCAAGGCCGAGATGGAGAAGCTGGGCTACGACAAGGTCGAGGTGGACGGCCTCGGCAACGTCATCGGCTGGATGGGCGACGGCGAGAAGATCATCGCCATCGACTCCCACATCGACACGGTCGGCATCGGCAACATCGCGAACTGGACCCACGACCCCTACGAGGGCTATGAGGACGACGAGGTCATCTACGGCCGCGGCGGCTCCGACCAGGAGGGCGGCATGGCCTCCGCCGTGTACGGCGCGAAGATAATGAAGGACCTCGACCTCATCCCCGCCGGCTACAAGATCATGGTCGTCGGCTCCGTGCAGGAAGAGGACTGCGACGGCATGTGCTGGCAGTACATCTACAACAAGGACAAGATAGTGCCCGAGTTCGTCATAAGCACCGAGCCGACGGACGGCGGCATCTACAGGGGCCACAGGGGCCGCATGGAGATCCGCGTGGACGTCAAGGGCGTGTCCTGCCACGGCTCCGCCCCCGAGCGCGGCGACAACGCCATCTACAAGATGGCGGACATCCTGCAGGACGTCAGGGCGCTCAACGAGAACCCCGCCGACGACAGCGTGGAGATAAAGGGCCTCGTGAAGATGCTGGACCCGAAGTACAACCCCGAGCACTACGAGGACGCCCGCTTCCTGGGCCGCGGCACCTGCACCACGAGCCAGATCTTCTACACCAGCCCGAGCCGCTGCGCCGTGGCCGACTCCTGCGCCATCTCGATCGACCGCCGCATGACCGCGGGCGAGACCTGGGACAGCTGCCTGGAGGAGATCCGGAACCTGCCGAACGTGAAGAAGTACGGCGACGACGTGAAGGTCAGCATGTACATGTACGACCGCCCGTCCTGGACCGGCGAGGTCTACGAGACCGAGTGCTACTTCCCGACCTGGATAAACAAGGAGAACGCCGCGCACGTCCAGGCCGTCGTTGACGCGCACCACGCGCTGTGGGGCGCCGAGCGCATCGGGCCCGAGGGCGCGATGCACCTGCGTCACCGCCCGCTCATAGACAAGTGGACCTTCTCGACGAACGGCGTGGCCATCCAGGGCCGCTACGGCATCCCCTGCGTGGGCTTCGGCCCGGGCGCTGAGAGCCAGGCGCACGCGCCGAACGAGATCACCTGGAAGCAGGACCTGGTGACCTGCGCCGCGGTGTACGCCGCCGTGCCGGGCCTGTACAAGGAAGAGAACAAGACGGCGGACGTGAGCCAGTTCCGCGCCACGCTGACCGACAACGACATTAAGTGAGAAAGGGAGTAATAAAAATGGACAAGACTCTGCAGATGTACATAGACAAGCTGAACGCCCTGAACTTCAAGGAGATGTACGAGGGCGACTTCTTCCTGACCTGGGACAAGACGGACGACGAGCTGGAGGCCGTGTTCACGGTGGCTGACGCTCTGCGCTACATGCGTGAGAACAACATCAGCACCAAGATCTTCGAGTCCGGCCTGGGCATCAGCCTGTTCCGCGACAACTCCACCCGCACCCGCTTCTCCTTTGCTTCCGCCTGCAACCTGCTGGGCCTGGAGGTCCAGGACCTCGATGAGGGCAAGAGCCAGATAGCCCACGGCGAGACGGTGCGCGAGACGGCGAACATGATCAGCTTCATGGCGGACGTCATCGGCATCCGCGACGACATGTACATCGGCAAGGGCCACACCTACCAGAAGGAAGTTGTGGAGGCCGTGACCGAGGGCTACAAGGACGGCGTGCTGGAGCAGAAGCCGACGCTGGTCAACCTCCAGTGCGACATCGACCACCCGACGCAGTGCATGGCGGACATGCTGCACATCATCCACGAGTTCGGCGGCGTGGAGAACCTGAAGGGCAGGAAGCTGGCCATGACCTGGGCCTACTCCCCGAGCTACGGCAAGCCCCTGAGCGTGCCCCAGGGCGTCATCGGCCTGATGACCCGCTTCGGCATGGACGTCGTCCTCGCCCACCCCGAGGGCTACGAGGTCATGCCTGAGGTCGAGGAGGTCGCGAAGAAGAACGCGGCGGCCTCCGGCGGCTCCTTCAAGAGGACGAACAGCATGGCCGAGGCCTTCAAGGATGCGGACATCGTGTATCCGAAGAGCTGGGCTCCGTTTGCCGCGATGGAGAAGCGCACGAACCTGTACGGCGAGGGCGACACCGACGGCATCAAGGCCCTGGAGAAGGAGCTGCTGGCGCAGAACGCGGAGCACAAGGACTGGTGCTGCACCGAGGAGCTGATGGCTACGACGAAGGAGGGCAAGGCGCTGTACCTGCACTGCCTGCCTGCGGACATCAACGACGTGAGCTGCAAGGACGGCGAGGTCGAGGCCAGCGTGTTCGACCGCTACCGCACGCCGCTCTACAAGGAAGCCAGCTACAAGCCCTACATCATCGCGGCGATGATCTTCCTCGCCAAGAGCAAGGACCCCGCCGCCGCCCTCAAAGCCCTCGAAGACCGCGCCCAGAAGCGCAAGTTCTGCTGAATGTGATTTCCCCCCGACTGTCCGCGCCCGGGGCGCGGGCAGCCGGGGCTTCGGCCTTTAAATTTTTGAATGAGGTGTTATAATAATGGGTAAGCGCATAGTAGTCGCTCTCGGCGGAAACGCCCTGGGCAACAACCTCCCCGAGCAGATGATCGCCGTCAAGCAGACCGCCAAAGCCATCGCCGACCTCATCGAGGGCGGCAACGAGGTCATCGTGGCCCACGGCAACGGCCCCCAGGTGGGCATGATCCAGGCCGCCATGACCGAGCTCACCCGCTCGAACCCCGAGAAGTACATCCCCTGCCCGCTGTCCGTCTGCGTCGCCATGAGCCAGGGCTATATAGGCTACGACCTGCAGAACGCCCTGCGCGAGGAGCTGCTCGACCGCGGCATCAACAAGGGTGTCGCCACTGTGCTCACCCAGGTCGAGGTGGACCCCGAGGACCCCGCCTTCAAGAATCCCACCAAGCCCATCGGCTCCTTCATGACCAAGGAAGAGGCCGACAAGATGGTCGCCGAGCGCGGCTACCAGGTCGTTGAGGACGCGGGCCGCGGTTACCGCCGCGTCGTCGCCTCGCCCAAGCCGAAGGCGGTCGTCGAGCTGGACACCATTCGCGCGCTCGTGGACAGCGACCACATAGTCGTCGCCTGCGGCGGCGGCGGCATCCCCGTGTTCACCACCGAGGGCCACCACCTCAAGGGCGCGGCCGCCGTCATCGACAAGGACTTCGCCAGCGAGGTCCTCGCCGAGCAGCTCGACGCCGACTACCTCATCATCCTCACCGCCGTCGAGAAGGCCGCCATCAACTTCGGCAAGCCCGAGCAGAAGTGGCTGGACACCATCTCCTCCGCCGAGGCCGCCCAGTACTGCGCCGAGGGCCACTTCGCGCCCGGCTCCATGCTGCCCAAGGTCCAGGCCGCCATGCGCTTTGCCGAGTCCAAGCCCGGCCGCCGCGCCCTCATCACTCTGCTTGAGAAGGCCCGCGACGGCATAGACGGCAAGACCGGCACCGTCATAGTGAACGAGTAATAGGGAAGGAAGCGTATAAAAATGAAGAAAGCCATAGCCACCCCCAAGGCCCCCGCCGCCATCGGTCCCTACTCCCAGGGCGTCGCCGCCTCCGGCAGGTTCGCCTTCGTCTCCGGCCAGCTGCCCATCGACCCCGCCACCGGCGCCTTCGCCGCCGAGGACATCAAGGGCCAGACCGAGCAGAGCCTCAAGAACGTCGGCGCCATCCTCGCCGAGGCCGGTTTCGGCTTCGAGGACGTCGTCAAGACCACCGTGCTGCTCGCGGACATCGCGGACTTCGGCCCCATGAACGAGGTCTACGCCATCTTCTTTAACGGCGAGTGCCCGGCCCGCGCCGCCTTCGCCGTCAAGGACCTGCCCAAGGGCGCCAAGGTCGAGATCGAGGCCATAGCCGTCAAGGACTGACGGAAAACGCATGAAAAGGGGAGGGGACCGCAGGGCCCCCTCCTTTTGACGCACACAGAAGTTTACAAAGCCTGCCTTGACTGCTGCGGCGCGGGCATGTATAATGTGCCATCTCTGCCTAAAAGGAGAACGACATGAAAAAAATCCTGATACTCGCTGCGGCGGCCTGCCTGCTGCTTTCTGCCTGCGGCCAGGCCTCGACCGCCGCGGAGCCCTCGCCCGGCCAGAGCGAGGCCGCCAAGACCGCCGGCATACTCTCCGACTTTTCCACCACCGACCTAGACGGCAATGCCGCCGACGAGAGCATCTTCGCCGAGTACAAGCTCACGATGGTGAACATCTGGGCCACCTTCTGCGGCCCCTGCATCTCCGAGATGCCCGAGCTCGGCAAGCTCGCCTCCGAGTACGCGGACAAGGGCATGCGCGTTGTCGGCCTTGTCACGGACGTCATGGACTCCGAGGGCGCGCTCGACGAGGCGCAGCTGCAGCTGGCGCGGGACATCGTATCCGAGACCGGTGCGGATTACCTCCACATCGTCCCGGGCGAGGGGCTCTACGGCTTGCTCTCCCAGGTCAGCGGCGTGCCGACCACGCTCTTCGTGGACAGCCAGGGCAAGCAGGTCGGCACGGCCTACGTCGGCGCCAATGACCTGGACGGCTGGAAGACCATAGCCGACGAGCTGCTGGAGGGCCTCGAAGCGTGAGCCGCCGCCTGAAAAACTGCATAGCCGTCGCCCTTGCCGTTCTGGGCGCGGCCTTCGTCGGCATAGGTATCGCGCTGGGCGAGAACGAGATCGTCCTGCGCAAGGCCGTGAATATCTGCCTGGAGTGTATAGGCCTTGGCTAAGCTCCTGGGCGCCCTGCGCCGCCACGTGCGCACGGCGGTGCAGCTGGGCTGGACGGCGCTGACGAACGGCTACGCCGCCGGCTTTGCCAAGGGCACCATCTACAAGGGCGAGCTCAAGCGCGTCTGCGTCCCGGGGCTCAACTGCTATTCCTGCCCGGGCGCGCTCGGGTCCTGCCCCATAGGCTCGCTCCAGGCCGTGCTGGGGGACAGGGACCACTGGTTCTCCTTCTACGCAGTGGGTTTCCTGCTCTTCATAGGCGCGCTGCTGGGCCGCTTCGTCTGCGGCTGGCTCTGCCCCTTCGGCCTCGTGCAGGACCTGCTGCACAAGATACCCTTCCCTAAGAAGCTGAAGCGCCTGCCGGGAGACCGTGTACTCAAATATCTGCGCTACGTCGTGCTGGTCGGTTTCGTCATTATTCTGCCGCTGACGGTGCTCGACGTCGTCGGGCAGGGCAGCCCCTGGTACTGCAAGTACATCTGCCCGAGCGGCACGCTGTTTGCGGGCATACCGCTCGTGGCCTCGAACCCGGGACTGCAGGCGGCGCTGGGCTGGCTCTTCAGCTGGAAAGCGGCCATCCTCATTGTGCTGCTGCTGCTCTCGGTGGTCGTGTACCGGCCCTTCTGCCGCTATCTCTGCCCTCTGGGCGCGGTGTACGGGCTGTTCAACCCCATCGCCTTCTACCGCTACGAGGTGGACGCAGACAAGTGCGTCTCCTGCGGGACCTGCTCCCGCGCCTGCGGCTTCGGCCTTGAGCCGGACAAGCATCCCAACAGTCCCGAGTGCATCCGCTGCGGCGAGTGCATAAAGGCCTGCCCCCACGGGGCCATCTGCTCCACGCTGAAAAGGAAAAAGGAAAAGACCGCCAGAGGCTAGATAAAGCTCCGGCCCGCCGCATTTTCGCGGCGGGCCGTTTTTTATTCCTCCGCTTCCCAGGAGTCGAGGAGCTTTTGCAGCAGGGCCTTGAGCATGGCCCGTTCGTCCTCCGCCAGGGCGGAGAAGGCCGCGTCCTGCCCGAGGTCGGAGGGCGCCTGGGCGCGGCCGGCCTCGGTGAGGCTGATGGTCAGGCCGCGGCGGTCTTCCTCGCTGCGGCGGCGGGTGACGAGGCCCTGGGCCTCCAGCTTACCCAAAAGCTCGCTGACCGAGGCGCTGCGCAGCTCCAGCAGGCAGACAAGGTCTGCCTGGCTCATGTCCCCGCGCTCGGCCAGCAGGCGGAGCATCCGCTCACGGCTGCCGGGCAGGCCCGCGCGGTGGACAAGATAGTGTCCGCAGCGGCGCATGAGGCCGCCGAGACTGTCCCGGTCCGGCTCCGGCTCGGGCGGGTGGGGCCGCCTGCCCCGCGGGCCCCTGCCCGGACCGTGCGGGCCGGGGCCGTGGGGGCCGTGAGGCCCGTGGGAAGGCGGCGGCGCGCCGTGAGGCCCATGGGGAGGAGGCGGGGGCTATGGGGGTGTAGGCGTTTATGTACGTGCGTATCCTCGGCGCGTCCTGGAGGTGGTAGGGGTTCGCGACGGAGATCATCGCCGCCGGTTCCTCGTTTATGAAGCGCGGGTCGTCTAAGGCGTGCTTGCGGCTCCAGTTTATGCGCACGGCGGTCTGGTTGCTGGCTGTGGGGAGGTTTGCCACCACCAGCGTGAGGCGGCCCTCCGGCAGGGAGGCGGGGCCGTGCAGCTCGTCCGCGAGGGGCTCGTAGAGCTCCGTGGGCAGGCCCAGCCTTTCCTCGACGATCTTTGCTATGTCAGCGCCGTCGGCGAGGGCCTTTTCGCCCAGGATGATGAGGCGCAGACGGCTGAAACCGCGCAGGGGTACGAGGCCCTGAGTATCCTTCACGAGCGTCGCGGCCTTCCGCGCGCAATCGCGCTGCCACTCGGCGGCGCGCGTTTCGGGTATGCGCTTCGGCCTTCGCGCGACGGCCTTGAGGGCCAGGACGCGGGTGACGGCCTCGTCGAGCCGCTCCCGGCTGAGCAGGCCGTTTTCGAGGCCCGCGCGCAGATAGGCGAGGTCCTCGTATATGTCCGTCGAAAACACCAGCATGTCAGCGCCCGCGGCGATGGCCGAGGGGATGGCCCGGCGGCGTTCCATGGCCTGGCAGAAGCCGCCCATGATGGTCGCGTCCGTCGTGATGAGGCCGTTGAAGCCCAGCTCCCCGCGCAGGACCCCCGTCAGCAGCTCGCGGCTGAGGGAGGCGGGCAGGACGTCGGAAAAGCCCAGCGCCGGGTTTTTCTCCATGGAGAGCGCCGGCTGGCAGATGTGGCCCACCATGACGGACAGCAGGCCCCGGTCTATGAGGGCCTTGTAGATCTTCCCGTAAGTCTCGCGCCACTCTTCCGCCGGGAGGCTGTTGTAGCTCGGATGCAGGTGCTGGTCGCGGAAGTCCACGCCGTCGCCGGGGAAGTGCTTGCAGCAGGCTATGAGGCCCGAGTCCTGGGCGGCGTCGAGAAAAAGCTGCGCATTTTTGAGCACCCTTTCGGGCTCGGAGCCGAAGGTGCGGGTGTTGGTTATGGGGTTGCGGAAGTTCATGTCTATGTCCACGACGGGGGAGAAGGTCCAGTTTATGCCCGCTGCGAGGCCCTCGGCGGCGCAGACCTCGGCAAAACGGCGCGCGCAGGCCTCGTCGTCCGCTGCGGCGACGCCGAGCTGGTTTGCAAAATAGGTCCCGTCCGAAATTCCGCCCGCGCCGCCCTCTTCGAGGTTCGCGGCGTGGAGGAGGGGGATGCGCGCCGCGGCGTCTATGGCGGCAAGCTTCTCCGCCAGCTCCGCCTTGGGGCAGGGGCGGTAGAGCACCGCGCCTATGCCCTCGTCACTCACGAGGGCGCGCAGCTCATCGAGCGGGTAGTCCCCGCCCATGACGCAGAAGAGCTGGCCGGTCTTCTCACGCTCGTCCATCGAGGCGAGGGCGTCCAGCACCCAGCGCTCCTCGTCCGCGCTCAGGTAAAAGGGTTTGCCTTTCAGATCCATCACAGCTGTCCCTCCAAGTCAGAAATGCCGCCGGACGCGGCCGGGCCGCTCCAGCGTGTAGCCGCCCAGGCGCTCCAGCCTCTCGCGGAACTCCGGCGAGGCCAGGGCCTCCAGCAGGCGGCGGACCGCTCCGCTGTCCCAGGCGGGATCGGGTATGAGCAGGTCGTACTGCTCCGTGCAGACGGGCAGGAAGTCCAGCCCGTAGAGCCGCGCCGCCGAGTATATGCCCATGCCCGCGTCCGCCGAGCCCGAGGCTATCTGCGCCGCCACGGCCGTGTGCGTCGGCTCCTCGCGGCCGTAGCCGTAGACGGCGGCGCTCTCCACGCCCTCGCGGCGGCAGAGGTAGTCTGCCAGGATGCGCGTGCCGGAGCCCTTCTGCCGGTTTACGTAGCGCAGGCCGGGACGGGCGATGTCGGCAAAGCCGCGCAGGCCGAGGGGGTTGCCCGGGGCGAGCATGAGGCCCTGCGTCCGGCCCACGCACTCGACGAGGCGCACTCCGCCCGAGGGGAAGAGGCGCTCGATATAGCTCTCGTTATAGCCGCCGGTGGCCTCGTCGAGCAGGTGTGTGCCCGCGGCGTGGCACTCGCCCCGGCGCACGGCCATGAGCCCGCCCATGGAGCCGACGTGGCTTGAGGACATGCGCAGCGGCGGCTCCGCGAGGCGCAGGAGGTCCGCCAGCTCGTCCAGCAGCGGGTCGTGGCTGCCCGTGACGACGAGGCCGCCCTCGAGCTCCGCGAGGGGCCGGAGCAGGCGGACGCTCACCTTTGACCCTGCCTCAAGGCCCTCGACGCCCTGCGGTATCTCAAGCATGGCGTCCGCGCGCATGAAGGAGCTCACCACCCCTGCGCCCCTGCCCAGAGGCGAGGCCACGAGGCCCTGCCCCGCGTCGCCCAGCCGCAGGCGGACGTATTCCCGGTACTTGAGGCCGGAGACTATGCCGCGGCCCAGGCGGGCCTCCGCCTGCCGCGCCTCGCCGCCGGGGACTATGCCGGTGTAGAGTCCCAGCACCGGGCGCATGAGCTCTTCAAGGACGATGATGGCCGAGACGGGATAGCCGGGCAGCCCGAGGATGGGCTGCTTTCCCCGCAGGCCCAATATGGCGGGCTTGCCGGGCCGGATGGCCAGGCCGTGGAAGAGCACCTCGCCCGCCGAGGCTATGGCCGCGGCGCTCAGGTCGTCCCTGCCCGCGGATGAGCCCGCGCCGAGGATGACGGCGTCGCACTCCGAGAGCGCCCTCTCCAGAGCGGCAGAAACTGCGGCGGGCTCGTCCGGGACTATGCCGTAGCAGCGCGGCAGCGCGCCCCAGCCCCGGAGCATGGCGGCGAAGATGCTGGAGTTGAACTCCACGACCTCACCCTCTCCGGGGGCCTCGCATGGAGGCACCAGCTCGTCGCCCGTCGGGATGATGCCGACGACGGGACGGCGGCAGACCTCGCACTCCAGCACGCCCGCCGCGAGCATCGCGCCCAGGGCCGAGGGGCCTATCTCCGTGCGCGAGGGGAGGATCATCTCCCCGGCGCAGATGTCCTCGCCTATCTGCCTCACGTGCTGCCAGGGTGCGGCCGCCTCCCGCAGGCGGATGCCGCCGCCCGGCAGGGGCTCTATCTCCTCGGCCATTATGACGGCGTCGCAGCCCGGGGGCAGGGGGTCGCCCGTGTCCACGGGGACGTAGGCTCCCTCGGGCAGCTCCACCGGCGTCGTCTCCGTCGCCCCGAAGGTGGAGGCAGCCGCGACGGCGGCCCCGTCCATGGCGCAGGCGTGGTAGTGCGGCGCGCAGATGCGCGCGTAGACCGCCTTATAGCTCACCCGGCCCGCCGCGTCCTGCACGCGGACGCGCTCCGGCTCCGGGGCGAGGCCGTTTTCCCGCAGCCGGGCCAGATAGGCCGCGCGGGCCTCGTCCAGGGGCGTGTTCGTGAGATATTGAAAGCCCATTCAAAACTCCTCCAGCTCAACTTCCACCAGCGCGCCCCTGGGCAGGCCCTCGCAGTCGCGCGGGACGCGCAGCACGCCGTCCGAGGCCGCGAGGGCGCTTATTAGCCCAGATTTTGTGCGCACAGGCTCGGCGTAGAGCTCTCCGCCCTCGCGGGAGAGGCGCACGCCGCAGTGCAGCTCCCGCCCGTCGTTCGCCGGAAGGGGCTCCGTCAGCCGTGCGGGGACTGGCCTCGGCTCCGCCGGCTGGCCCAGCAGGGAGCGCAGCAGCGCTCCGGCCAGGAGCTTTGCCGTGAGATATGCCGCCGCAGGGTGGCCGGGCAGGCCCAGGACAGGCACGCTGTGCACCTCGCCCAGCATCGCGGGCTTGCCCGGGCGCATCGCCAGGCCGTGGAAAAGCAGCCGCCCGTTTTTCCCGATGACGCGGGCCACGGCGTCCCGCTCCCCGGCTGAACTGCCGCCGGAGACAAGCACGAGGTCATACCCCTCCGCCGCGGCCAGGACAGCCCGCTCCAGCTCCGCCTCCTCGTCCCGGACTATGCCGAGGAAGGCCGCCTCCGCTCCCAGCGCCTCCAGCAGCGCGCAGAGCATGGGGCCGTTCACGTCCCGCACCTGGCCGGGGCCGGGCGTGAGCTCCGGCGGCACCAGCTCGTCACCCGTGCTCAGGACGGCGGCGCGGGGCTTTTTCCTCACCCTCGGCTCCGCCGCGCCCATGGCCGCCAGTGCGCCTATGTCCATGGGCCTCAACCGCCGCCCCGCGCGCAGGACGGCCTGGCCGGGTTTCAGGTCGTCGCCGCGGAACACCACGCCCGCGCCGGGCGCGGCGCCCTTGAGGATGCCGACAAGCCCGCTGCCGTAGTCCTCCGCGTGCTCAAGCATGACGACGGCGTCCGCCCCTTCTGGCAGCCGCCCGCCCGTGGGTATCTCGGCGCACTCGCCCGGGCTGAGGGCAAAGTCGGGCGCCCTGCCCATCTCCACCCGGCCGGCCAGGCGCAGCAGGGCGGGGCTGGCCTCGCCGCAGCCGAAAGTGTCCGCCGCCGCCAGGGCGTAGCCGTCCACCGAGGAGCGGTCGAAGCCCGGGACGAATTCCGCGGCCTCCACGTCCTCCGCCAGCACCCGGCCCCTGGCAAGCGCGAGCGGGCAGGCCTCAGCCTCCGTCCTGCGGGCGCCGAAGGCCGAATACAGTATACTGAGAGCCTCGCCGGGCGTGACCGTTTTGAGCATGGCGCACCTCCTTTTTTTACAAAAGTATAGCTCCCGGCAGGCCGGTTTTGCAAGGCCCCCTCTCCGCTTTCGCCCTTTTTTCACGCCCCCCGGGAGGGGAAATGCGGCTTTCCTCTTTACAGGAGCGCCATTTTCCGGTATAGTAAAGGGGTAATTGTGGTATGTTTGACAATTTGAAAACGACCCGGTGCGGGGAGTGGCTTATTATACACTTTTTATCCCCGCTGTCGGTTTGTACTCAACATTGTTATTTCTTTGACTAATACCGCCCTCAAAAGCTGTTTGCGTCCCAAAAAAGAGAGGGGCGAACAGATATAAAAACCATCCATATTCAGGAGGTAGGAAAATGAAGAAACTGCTTGCGATTCTCCTCGCCGCGATACTGTGCGTCGGCCTGATGGCCGGCTGCGGCCAGACTACCATAATAGTCAACATGGGCGGCGAAGACGAGGCCGAGGAGACCCCCGTCGCCACCGAGACCCCCGAAAACACCCCCGAAGCCGCCGAGTCCGAGGCCCCTGTCGTTGACGACACCCCGCTGCCCGAGGGCCAGCTGAAGACCGGCCTCGCGCTGGTGTCCGTTGTTTCCAGCAGCTCCAAGGCCGCCTCCGCCGACGCCGACGGCCTGGCCCAGGCCGACACGACCTTCGTTTCTGTGCTCGTTGACGGCGACGGCGTCATCAAAGACTGCCTTATCGACTGTGTGCAGACCAAGATAGCCGTCTCCGCCACGGGCGAGATACTCACCGCCGCGGACACCGCGTTTGATTCCAAGATCGTCCTGGACGACGCCTACGACATGCGCAAGGCGAGCCCCATCGGCGCGGAGTGGGATGAGCAGGCCAACTTCCTGGCCGACTACGTCACCGGCAAGACCCTCGACGAGGTCAAGGGCATAGCCATCGACGACGGCGGCAAGCCCACCGACGCCGACATCACCACCGGCTGCACCATGAACATAGCCGAGATCCTCACCGCTGTCGAGAACGCCGTTGCGAACGCGAAGGTCCTCGGCGCGGGCGTGGACGACACCCTGCACATGAACTGCAACGCCATCGTCTCCAGCAGCTCCAAGGCCGCCTCCGCCGACGGCGACGGCAACGCCCAGGCCGACGTCACCGTGGGCGCCTACACCCTCGACGCCTCCGGCGTCATCACCAGCTGCTACCTCGACTGCGTGCAGGCCAAGATAGCCGTCACCGCGGCGGGCGAGATCGCCTCCGAGGTCGGCACTTCCTACGATTCCAAGCTCGTCCTGGACGACGCCTACGACATGCGCAAGGCTAGCCCCATCGGCGCGGAGTGGGATGAGCAGGCCTGGTCCTTCGCCGCCTACGCCACCGGCAAGACCCCGGCCGACATAGCCGGCGTCGCCGTCGATGAGAACGGCCACCCGACCTCCGCCGACATCACCTCCGGCTGCACCATGAACGTCGTTGACTTCATCGCGGTCATAAAGTAAATCCATGCTCAGGCTGAGAAGACCGCGGGCGCGGCGCGGGAGGTTCCTGCCGCGCCTCGCGGCGCTCTCGCTGGCGCTGCTGATGCTCACCGGCTGCTCCACGACTCAGGTGATCGACGTGGGGCAGCCGTCTGAGACGGCGGCGCCGGAGCTCACGAGATACACCGCCACCTTCCTCGACCTCTTCGACACGCTCACCACCGTCGTGGGCTACGCCGAAAGCGAGGAGGAGTTCACCGCCGTCGCAGAGAGCGTCAAGGCGGGGCTGAAGGAATATCACGAGCTCTATGACATCTACAACGACTACGAGGGCATAAACAACATAAAGACGATAAACGATGCGGCGGGCGGCGAGCCCGTAGAGGTGGACGGGAGGATAATAGACCTCCTGCTGTTCTGCCGCGAGATGTATGAAAAGACGGGCGGAAAGCTCGACGCCGCGATGGGCGGCGTGCTGAAGCTCTGGCACGACGCGAGGGAGGCCGGCGAATACTCGGAGGAAGGCGAGCTTCCCGATGCCGCCGCGCTCCTGGAGGCGGCGAAGCACTGTGATTTCTCGGCGGTCATAATAGACGCCGAGGAGGGCACGGTGCAGATCACGGACGCCGAGACGAGACTCGACGTCGGCGCGGTCGCGAAGGGCTATGCGACGGAGCAGGTCTGCAAAGAGCTGCCCTCGGGCTACCTGGTGAGCGTGGGCGGCAACGTGCGCGCCACGGGGCCGAAGCCAGACGGCGAGGCCTGGGTCGTGGGCGTGCAGGACCCCGACGGGGGCGCGGAGGACTACCTCCACACGCTATGGGCCAGCGAGGGCTCCGTCGTGACGAGCGGGGACTACCAGCGCTACTACTATGTGGACGGCGTGAAGTACCACCATATCATAGATCCCGAGACGCTGTATCCCGCGACGCTGTGGCGCGCGGTGACGGTGGTCTGCGAGGACTCCGGCCTTGCCGACGCGCTCTCGACCAGCCTCTTCACCATGACGCAGGACGAGGGCCAGGCGCTGCTGGACGAGTTCGGGGCCGAGGCCCTCTGGGTCGCGGCCGACGGGCAGCTGCTGTACAGCCCGGGCTTTTCCGACTATATAAAAGAGTGAAAATGTGAAATAAGAGTAGAGAGGTGAAAGTATGAAGCAGCTTTTCAGGGGCGGAATCCATCCCAACGACGGCAAGGCGCTGTCGCGGGGCGGAGCTCCTGTCCCGATGCCGGCGCCTTCCAGGGTGATCATACCCATGTCCCAGCACATCGGCGCGCCCTGCTCCCCTCTGGTCAAAGTGGGCGACACGGTGAAGCTGGGTCAGAAGATAGGCGACGGCGAGGGCGTGTGTTCCCCGGTGCACGCCTCGGTGTCCGGCACCGTGGCGGCTGTGGAGCAGCTGCCCATCCCCGGCGGCAGGCAGGCCGTCTGCGTCGTTATCGACAGCGACGGCAAGGACACGCCCGACCCCGCCATAAAGCCCCGCGCCAGCCACAAGGGCCTGAGCCCCGCAGAGCTCGCCGCCATAGTCCGCGAGGCGGGCATCTGCGGCATGGGCGGCGCGGCCTACCCCACGAATTCCAAGATACTCTCCACCGCGGGCAAAACCGAGACCCTGCTCATAAACGCCTGCGAGTGCGAGCCCTACATCACCTCCGACGATATGGTGATGTGCACCTGGCCTGAAAAGGTCATCCTGGGCGCCCGGATACTGGCCGACGTCATCGGCGCGAAGCACACCGTCATCGCCGTCGAGGACAACAAGCCCGAGGCCATCGAGGCCCTGCGCGCCAAGGCCGAGGGCCAGGAGGATATCGAGATCCGCGCGCTGCCCACGCGCTATCCCCAAGGCGCGAAAAAGCAGCTCATCCTCGCCGTCACCGGCAAGGAAGTCGCCCCCGGCGCGAGGACCGGCGCGCTGTTCAACGTTACGACTGTCTACTCCATCTGCCGCGCCGTATACGAGGGCCTGCCCATCACGGAGAAGGTCGTCACCGTCACCGGCGAGGGCGCGAATGAGCCGAAGAACGTCATAGTCCGCGTCGGCACGCCCATAGAGCAGGTGCTCGACTTTGCCGGCGGCGTGAAGGAGGAGACCTGCAAGGTCGTCTGCGGCGGCCCGATGATGGGCGTGGCGCAGGGGAACCTGGCCGTCCCCGTAGTCAAGGGCACGAACGCCCTGCTCTGCCTGACCGACCCCGCCCCTGCGGCGGAGGACCCCGCCTGCATCCGCTGCGGCAAGTGCATGGACGCCTGCCCCATGGGCCTGCAGCCCCTGAACCTCTACCGCTACGTGAACTGCGGCGACAAGGAGGAACTCGGGCGCCTCAACCTTGAGGACTGCATGGAGTGCGGCTGCTGCGCCTACGTATGCCCCGGCCGCCTGCCCCTTGTCGAGACCTTCAAGGCGGGCAAGAAACTGCTGAAGGAGGGAAAGAGGTAATGAACCTGACCGTGACCTCCGCACCCCACATCCGCAGCGGCAACACGACGCAGCGGACCATGCTGGACGTGCTCATAGCCCTCGTACCCGCGCTCATAGCCGGGGTCGTGCTCTTCGGCCTGCGCGCCCTGGTCCTGACCGTCATCTCGGCGGCGGGCTGCGTTGTGGCCGAGCTGCTGGTGAACCTTGTCATGCGGAAAAAGCCCACGGTGGGCGACCTTTCCGCTGTTGTCACCGGCGTGCTGCTGGCCTTCTCCCTGCCTGCGAGCTGCCCCTACTGGGTCGTTCTCGTGGGCGACGCCTTTGCGATAATCGTCGTGAAGGGCCTCATCGGCGGCCTGGGCCAGAACGTCTTTAACCCGGCCCTCGGCGGCAGGGCGCTCATAATGCTCTTCTGGCCCGCGACCATCACCAGGTACACGACCGAGAGCGTCTCCGCCCTGAACTTCGGAGCCGTGGACATCGTCTCATCGAGCACCCCGCTGCAGACCATGGCCCGCCCGGCCCTGCCCGATGCGAGCCTCCTTGATATGTTCCTCGGCAAGATCGGCGGCTGCATAGGCGAGGTCTGCACCCTGGCGCTGCTCATAGGCCTGGCTTACCTGCTCTACCGCAGGGTCATCAGCTGGCGCATCCCCGCCGCGTACATAGGCGCGGTGGCCGTCCTCACGCTGGTGTTCAGCAAGGGCGACGACCCCATGCTCTGGATGCTCTACAGCGTCATGGGCGGCGGCGTCATGCTCGGCGCCATCTTCATGGCCACCGACTACGTCACGAGCCCCGCCATGCCTGCGGCCCAGCTGGTCTACGGCGTAGGCTGCGGCGTGCTGACCGTCATCTTCCGCTACTTCGGGCTCTTCCCGGAGGGCGTGACTTACGCTATCCTCATCATGAACGCCTGCGCCTGGGCGCTTGACAAGGCCGTGCCCGTGAAGCGCTTCGGCGTGAAAGGGGGTGCCGGGAAATGAGTAAGAAACTACTTGTCCCCGTCGCCGTGATACTGGCCTGCGCCGTCATACTCGCGGCGGCAGGCGCCGGCCTCGCAGGCACAGCAGCGGCAAACGCCGAGAAAGAGCTCGGCGAGATGATCTCCTACCTCCTGCCCGGCGGCGGTGAGTTCGAGGAGATCGAGTACAAGGGTACCGATTCCAAGATCACGAACGTCTATAAGGGCGAGGGCGGCTACGTCCTGGCGATGACCGCGAACGGCTACGTGGATGAGATAAAGCTCCTCGTCGCCGTGGACAACGAGGGCGTCGTCAAGGGCTACACCGTGCGCGACATCCACGACACCTACGGCCTCGGCCTCGGAGTGCAGGACGATCTCTTCTTCCTCGTGGGCCTTATGAACTCCAAGGGCGACCTGGCCGTCAACAGCAACATCGACGCCGTGACGGGCGCCACCATCAGCTCCTCCGCCGTCGTCGCCTGCGTGAACGCGGCGAGCAAGTACGTGCAGGAGTCCGGTGCGGCGGGCGGCCCGCTCACCGGTACGGCCAACGGCTTCGGCGGTCCCATCACCGTCTCCGTCACCATGGATGGCGACAAGATCACCGCCGTGGAGATAGTCTCCAACAGCGAGACGCCTGAGATAGCCGGCGCAGCGCTTGAGCAGATCCCGGCGGCCATCGTTGCGGCGAACTCGCCGGATGTGGACATCGTCTCCGGCGCGACCTATACCAGCAACGGCATAATCAACGCCGTCAAGAACGCGCTTGACAGCGCGGGCGGCGGCAGCGGTGCGCTCACCGGCACGGCCGACGGCTTCATAGGCCCCATCACCGTGGCCGTCACCATGGACGGCGACACCATCACCGCCGTCGAGGTCATCTCCAACAGCGAGACCATCGAGATAGCGGGCGGCGCGCTTGAGCAGATCCCGGCGGCCATCGTCGCGGCGAACTCGCCGGACGTGGACGTCGTCTCCGGCGCCACCTATACCAGCAACGGCATAATCAACGCCGTCAAGAACGCCCTCGCGGGCGGCGGCAGCTCCGAGCCCGAGCCGGAGGCCACCCCTCGGCCGACTCAGGAGGCCCAGGTCGCTGCTGAGGCGTACCAGGGCTTCGGCCTTTCGAACACCGTGCGCATGGGCCCCGGCTCCGACGACACCGGCACGCCGGTATACAGCATCAACCAGGTGTTCGCCAACGTCGTGTTTGACGGCGAGGGCAAGATACTCGCCATTTACGTGGACCAGCTCGAGTACGCGACGCCGAACTATGACGGGGCGGAGATGCCGCACTTCAGCGGTTGGCCCGGCCAGGGCGGCTACAACAACGACTCGAACCACGACGCCGTGGTGGACGGCACGACGCCGGACACGGAGGAGCAGTTCACCGAGGAGGTCGCCGGCTGGGCGACGAAGCGCGACAGGGGCGAGACCTACGTTATGGGTACCGGCACCTGGAGCGAGCAGATGGATGCATTCCAGCAGCTGTTCGTCGGCAAGACGGTTGACGAGGTGGAGGAGTGGTTTGCGAAGTACTGCTCCGACGCCAACGGCAGGCCCCTGAAGGAGTCGAGCAGCGGCGAAGGCGACGCGGAGAAGTATGCGGCGCTGACGGACGAGGAGAAGGCCATGCTGGCCGACGTCACGAGCTCCGCCACGATGAGCCTGAACGACAGCCACGGCGACATCCTCTCGGCCATCCGCAAGGCCTATGAGAACCGCGTCCCGCTCGGGGCGATGACGGCGACGGGCATGGGCCTTGGACTCTCCAACACCGTGCGCATGGGCCCCGGCTCCGACGACACGGGTACGCCGGTATACAGCATCAACCAGGTGTTTGCCAACACGCTGTTCGACAGCGAGGGCAGGATAACTGCGATTTACGTGGACCAGCTTGAGTACGCGACGCCGAACTATGACGGGGCGGAGATGCCGCACTTCAGCGGTTGGCCCGGCCAGGGCGGCTACAACAACGACTCGAACCACGACGCCGTGGTGGACGGCACGACGCCGGACACGGAGGAGCAGTTCACCGAGGAGGTCGCCGGCTGGGCGACGAAGCGCGACAGGGGCGAGACCTACGTTATGGGTACCGGCACCTGGAGCGAGCAGATGGATGCATTCCAGCAGCTGTTCGTCGGCAAGACGGTTGACGAGGTGGAGGAGTGGTTTGCGAAGTACTGCTCCGACGCCAACGGCAGGCCCCTGAAGGAGTCGAGCAGCGGCGAGGGCGACGCGGAAAAGTATGCGGCGCTGACGGACGAGGAGAAGGCCATGCTGGCCGACATCACGAGCTCCGCCACGATGAGCCTGAACGACAGCCACGGTGACATCCTCTCGGCCATCAGGGCCTCTTTTGAGAACATGGTCAACGTGGACCTGACGTTGGGCTGAGACGGCTGAAAGGAGAAAGCTATGAAAGCTGTGACTTTTAAGCTCAATACTGTACTGGCCGGGGTCGTGGGCGCTGTCTGCCTTGTGCTGCTGCTTGTGCGCACCTTCATGCCGCAGGCGATACTGCCGCTCATTGACATCCCGAACCTGGCCGCGGTGTGCGCCGCGGCGCTGGTGATAGAGTGCTATCTGGGGCGCAAGCAGGTGCCGAAGCGCAACTGGGCGCTGACGGCGGTGCTGGCTTTCCTGACCTTCTGGCTGCTGCCCTGGGCGGCGGGCCTGTGCTCCGGCGTGGGCGAGGCGCTGCGTCTGGGTGTCATTGCCGGGCTGCTGTTTACGGCGATGGCCTTCCTCTTCACCTCCATCTGGGAGCGTTTGAACTCCGGCAAGGCGGGATTTCTCGCGCCGGTGTGCATAGGCGCTGTGCAACTTTTGAGCGAAACACTCGTGCATTGCGCTGATTTCTGTCGCTTGAACTAGGATAATACTTTTTCTTGCTGAATGCTCCTTGCCTTGTGAACTTATGAAAGATTCGCATGCATTCTAAGAAAAGAACGCCCAAAAGAGCGCCTTCCTCGCGTACTATAGCCCTATCGATGAATACAAGGAGGCCTTCTATGAGTCGCTACGCAGTGATCGATTTCGGTTCGAACACGATCAGACTCTGCATCTATGCACTGCCCGACGTCCCTTCCGATTCTCTTACGAAGAAAGACATCACGGTGCTCCTCAATTACAAGGAGATGGCGGGCATCTCCTCTTATGTCAAAAATGGGAAGTTGAGCGAGAAAGGCATCAAGAAAGCCTCGCGCATCTTACGTGAGCAGATCGAGCGCGCCTCCTATTTCTCCCCTGATGCAGTGCGCGTCTTCGCGACTGCGGTGCTTCGCAACGCAAAGAACAGCGAAAGCGCCAAGCAGGCGATCGAGAAGAACTGCGGGGTCCCCATCACGCTGCTCACGAATGAAGAAGAGGCACTGCTCGGTCTTGCAGGTGCGAGCCTTGATGGAAGTATCGAAACGGCTACGCTAGTCGATATCGGCGGTGGTTCGACCGAACTTACCGCACTCTCCAAAGGAAAGCTTCAGGCAGCAACGAGCCTCCCACTCGGTTCGCTTTCCTCGTTTACGCAATACGTCTCGGGCATCTTGCCAAGCACGAGCGAGATGGCAGCGATCGCAGAGGCGTTCGATGCGCTCTACGCTGATCTTCCAGAAACGGTCTTCGAACACAAGGAACTGGTCGGTATCGGAGGTGCGATCCGTAGCGCTGCAAAGGTGTATGGCGATGTATTCCGCGAAGGAAAACGCTCTTCCGAATTGCTCCCCGAACAACTTGATGAGATCCTTGCCGCCTATTCGCGCGATCCCGATGCCTTC
>OLGN01000880.1_pt1 | contig 20406 bp, 20 predicted proteins | sample 1605941 | NCBI WGS metagenome assembly OLGN01 (sample SAMN03283269) | human gut metagenome | biome: human-associated habitat; material: feces | host: Homo sapiens | place: USA | collected 2013
AAGCAAGGTTGCTCCGCAGTTTTCAAGCGTATTGATATTGCTTGTTCTGGCAAACGTCGAATATCTGGAAATGCTGTCATACGGACCCAATTCATAACGGCGGGTTTTGCCGGTCACATCTATCGTTATATCCTGTGTTCCGTCAAATGATACTCCGTTGATCTTACAGGCTGTTTCAAGTTTTCGGGAAGACAATGCCACACCTCCGGCGCTGTCAGATGCTGCGTATTTATGAGTGTGGCCTAAATTTGATTTGTTGGCATCTAAATTATTTGCAGCTGTCTGCAATTCTTTAATACATTTTTCATTATTATAGAAAAAATAATTAAATACACTGGCAGGAGGTTTATATCCCCCTTGAAATCCTGTCTTTTTAAGGGTTGTACTTGGTTCGACCCCCTCATTTTCCCAATGTACGGGACTTGTAAAATTTGATTCCATTTGTTTCCTCCTTATCAAATAACATCAATTCCGCCGCTCGCAATCCCAAAATATCCGCCGAGCGTACCGCCTTCAACATCACAAAAGCCCTCATTTTCGTTATACTCATCTTCATAATCAGAAAATGTGAATGTGCCCTCATATAAATAATTTTGTAATGTTATACCCACAGGTAAAATAGATTTTATAAGTTTTGTTGTGCTTTCAGGGCTGATATCAATTTTAACAATCACTTCTAATGGTAATTTAATCACATTAACCATACAAGGCTCTTGACTTTCTTCTATGTATATTTGTGATGGTTTACAATCGAATGTAACGCAAAGTGAATTAAGAACGCTTGGATAACTTCCGTTTGATAAGTTTTGCATTAACTTAGCTTTAATCATCAGGATATATTGTTCATCTGTGGCTCTTCCTCTTGCCTGTCCAACTGTTTCTCCATACAAGTCTAGCGTTTTACCAGTAGCATTTTCAAGCTTGATCATGTCAAACAATTCTTGCAGTGTTTTCCTGTATTCTTCAAGAGTCAGTCGTTCTAATTCCAATAATTTAAAATTATTACTTTCCTTTGATTTACAAAACACATCAGGCAAATTTTTAACATGATTATCTTTTACAAATTCACTCATGTTTCCACCGCCACTTCAACATTTCGGCATTTTGCTATTTCCCAGTCATTAATTGCGATGTTGCCGTTTTTCTGGGAACTTTCTTTTTGTATTGATAATTCGGTTACTTCAACAACGCCGTTAACTGAATGTATCTGTCCGTATAAGCTGGACAAAATAACGTCTTTACCTACTCCTAAGCTATTAACATAAGTATTAAGATTGCTTTTTATCTCATCTATTCCAGACGATGAATTAAAATCCGGATTTGCTTTGATTTTAACAGTTATGTCAATATTAATGTAAGAACAATGTGAAAAACTGATTTTATGTGAAAAACCGCCGTCATCAACTATAGTATAACTTTGTGTTCCGTATGTTTTTATGCCTAACGGCTTTTTTTCATAAATTGCTGTGGCTATTTCAAAATGATGATTTTCACCTCCGGCAACATAACATTCAAAACTATGCGGAGGTCTGCCTGAACTATCCGGTGTATCTTCCTCATTTACTGCAACTGAAACGCTTGTAACAGTCTCTACCCTCAGCAGCGCAGTACGCAATGCATTTTCATTACATGCGCCCAATCCCTCTTTAGCATCTTTAAATCTTTGTCTTAATGAATAATCACTTTCTATATCTGTACCGATTTTTATAACGCTGACTCCCTGTACTTCTTCAACGTCAGCTGAAGGGTTTTTTATTATATTGATTCCACCGGCACTTACATTTCCCAGCGTCCCTGCTTCTGTACATTCAACACTTATAAAACATGTTCCGTCTGTTTCGATTATCGAATCTGCCGTATTATAATAATCAATTTCGCTTTCTGTACTGACAAGAAACCCAAAGGGAATTGTTGCTCCTGCTGTCCCCTTTACTTTTACCTTGTACTGCGCAGGGGTTGCAGAATTACGGCTGATTCCCACAAATGTACACAATCGGTCAAGACTTACTCCTGTAGCCGTGTTCGGAAATCTTGCATAATAAATAGCTTCAGCTTCTTCTTCAGCCAAAGCCTGATCGTATGCATTGATTCTTATTAATTTACCTAACGGTGTTGTTTCATCAGTTTCAATATCTTCACCGAATAACTCCTTTGCACGCTGAATCTTACTTTCTATAATATCGTCATATGTTCTTCGTGTATAACCCAGTTCATTTAACAATCACCGCACCTCCTAATTATACGAATTATCAATATTCAGAATTGTTCCGTCACTGCTTTCGGCTTGAAATGATATGTCAAGCTTTCTTGTATTACTATTAAAGTTAGCTGAAAATTCAGTAATATTAAAATCATCTACCTGCAACAGTCCCTGTTCAATTTCAGTTTTAACAACTTCATAATCAGGCGTATGTTTTCCAAGAATATTGTCAAAGGTTATCCCCTCATCTTCATTTAAACACCACTCACCTTTGTTTGTTCCGATTACTGTTTGTATAGTTTGTTTTGTCAGCTCACTGCCGTTGATCATTTGTATCTGATTATCTTTGATCAAAATATCATTATTCTCATCAAGTGCAAAACCTGTCAAATTACCGCCTCCTATAAATCTATAAAACCCCGACTATTATGCAATCGCTCATATTGTGATGACCTACAGGCGGAAGAACGTTCTTTCCGCATTTTGCTTCTGTAATATCCCTGTCACAGCATACGCACATAACTATATCGCCGTTTGTTACAGCACTTGCAGTTAATACACCGCCATCAGCCGACAGCTTATATCTGGAATTTCTTGTAAACGGAACAGATGAAATGGGAGCGTACGGTCTTGCCGTACCTCCTATTTCTTTTGTCAGTCCAAGAGGTTGTATTTTAGCCTGATTTCCAGAAACACTCAATATCTTTGCTAGAAAAGCAGTATGCAGGTCTAGAAGTTTTTTGTTTATCATATCATCAAAAAATTTAAGATTTCCCATTTTTACACCTCAAAATACGCTTATGGTCGTTGTGCATTCACTTGATGAAAATGTATGCGTACCGCTTCTCACTCTGAATTTTCCTTTAGCAATTTCGCTTGATAGGTTTATTATCGCCGCCGTTGTCATACGGTGCTGTAACAGCATGGTTATGTTATACCCGTTTATAGTTTCCTTGAAATCCTCCGCTGTCATTTCTTCTTCGTATGGCTCAGGACTTCCTATCATTCCGGTGCTTGCTTGAACAGTAAAATTAATGTTATCGCCGTCCTTGATATGCCTTGCATATATCTTCCCTTTATTTACATACACCGAAACGCCGCAGACTTGTGCATATTTTTTAATATTTTCCATTAAATCCCCGTCAACTGTCTGCTCGTTCTTATACGTATAATCACGTCTCATTTTAAAAACCGCTGTCGGTATTCCCGTTTTGTCAATCAACGTTTTTAAAATATAACTAGCTTTTGTGTTTTGAGCAAATGATAAATTTTCAACAGTTCGCTTAGTAACATCATCTAAACATTTGATTGTTGTTATCTTATCCGCTCCTTCATGACGGGTAGTGACTTTATTTATAAAGCCTTTAAAAATTACTCCCGTATCATTTTTATACCCTGCTTCAATTGAAATACCTGATTTTATTTTCAGATTATTTATTGTAGCAGCCGAAAGATTATATACAATAATTTCAGCTTCATTGGCTTCCATATCATCGTCAAACGGAACAGTAAATTCAATGTCTAAATTATCCGACTTTATCGTTACATTCCCGCATTTTACAGTCGCTGTGCTGCCAAATACTCCTTTAGGTTCTATGCTGAATTTTTTTAAATCTTCGCTCCAATCTTTTGTTGCTTTAACAAGCATACTTTGCGTAGTACCCGAAGATTTTTGCGTTATTACCCTAGACATATTCATCACCTGCATTATCAATAGTTAAAAATACCGTTTCATTTAAGTTTTCAAACGTAACACTGCTCATGTTCCCACTTTCATCAATAGGAATAATTTCAACCTCCGGATATTTACCGCATACAAAAACATCTTTCCACAACGGTATACCGTAAATTATAGGTTCTCCTGCGCAAACTGTTTCACCGTCTTTTTCAAGAGAAAATGTAAACATATCAGCATAAGCGTTATAATTTACCGTTATGGTGAAAATTTCATCTGCTAAAGAAATCTCGAAGGTATAAGGTATAAGTTCCTTTGTGATTTCTATCCTGTCACGCATAATACTGTTACCTCCATTCTCATGATTTTCTCCCCCGCTTCTTTTAATTCAGATATAAAAAATGCACCCTGTAAAAACAGAGTGCATATTGACATATTATGCCGATTATAGTATAATAATGTTTATGGGCATACCTGAAACGGTAGGCTTGCCATCTTTAGGGCAAGTCTGCCGAACGCTTTTCCTATTGCGTTCGGTAGGCGGTTGTTCCCTCCTTACGCCATAAATTTACTTATCGTCCACGAAAGTGCAGGCGAAATAAGCAGGCAAGGAGGTGATAGATAATGGAATTAATCATTATCTTCTTAATCCTTGTGACTCTTAATGAAGTTATCAAGAATATAAAGAAATAAACCGCCCTCAGCTGCTAAACTAAAGCGGTTTATTCAATAAACAATTTAGTGAGGAAGCGACCGTCTATCGGTATGCCCCTTTTTTATTATTATACATCAATTATGGAAATATGTCAACTGTTTATCTTAAAATTTCAGTTTTTATATCCCATTAGCAACTTTGAACCTACAATTAATGTGGTAGGATCACCTTTTTTTGAAAAGCATTTAGGGTTGTTGTCAATCACCCATTGGACAGATTTCCCTAATGACTTATAATTATTGTTAACAAGTCCCCATACTGTATTTCCTTTTTTTACAGTATGATATACGGCTTTATTATCTCCGCTCGTTACTTGTTTTGTGCTTTTTGAAGTAGTAGCTTTTGTTGTAGTACTGCTTTTGGTCTGCACATTTGCTTTATCAACCCAACCATAAACTTTTCCCCCATCACTTGAAATTAAATGATAGGGGTGCTTATTAGTATTGATAATCGTTACTTTACATGTACTTTTTCCCCTGTTTGCCGCAGGCTGAGAAGCAGTTGATGATACATACACGTTTCCGCCTGTAAAAATGACAACATCACCTGTTTTTATAGATGTCGATTTAGGCGTTGTCGATGTCTTATTAGTATTGTTGTTTGATTTTGTTGAGGTTGATTTATATGACGGTTGGGCAATCCTTACAACTCTAAGAGTCATATCAAAATCGCAGCCACCTGCTATAGTGTTCGGGTGGCTGTGGTTAAATGATTGAATTTGCATATTTACAACACTATTTCGTCCAATGTATTTGACTAACGAGCCGTTTTGCATAAGATTTTCAAGACCTACTACTATTGCATTGGCAGGTATACTCCCTACTTTCACTATTTTACCCGTCAGGGAAATTTCTTTAGGCGTTTTTCGTATGGTATCGGTTATGTCCAATCCCTTTTCTACGGGGTGTGTAGTGCTCTCAATGCCAGATGTTACATTCTCCTCAATCACGTGAACATAATAGTTATTTATTAGTGCCATTATTATACCTCCCTTACTGTAGCGTTTTTACTTTCATAGCTTGAAAAAGTTTCCTCCAACGCTTCTGAAATCCATTTTTTCACCTTTCTTGCCATTGTTCTATCATCATTTGTTCCGGAGATAGTCAGATTAAATGTCGGAGAATATGTGTGATTTTCAGATGTCGTGCTGCGGCTGTAGGTTGCAGGACTTGCAGAAGGAGTGTATCTGTTATTATCATCGGGAATTGCAGTCTGCCCCATTTTATCGGCTGTCTGTTGAATCTCAGGCAATGTACTCTTCATACCGTTAATCTGCCCCAGTCCGGTATATACACCTGTCTTATACAGCTCTCTGGACGGCGAATGTATATCAAGTGCATTATTCATGGTATTCTTTACAGTCTGGGCGATGGACTGTGCTGTGGATATAAGTCCACCACGTCTGCTTTCCATACCGTTAATCAGACCATTCATTACATTTACACCTGTAGAATACAAATCTAACCCGTCAATGCTTGACTTCATTTGAGACATTGTTGAAACAATGCTGACTAACATAGATATTTTATTTTGAGTATCAGCCGATATCTTTGCTTTTTGCTTTAGTTCTTTTAATCTTTCATTTATCGACTGTTCTTCATTAAAAATCTTGGCGAATTCATAATCCAGCTTGTCCTCATCACATCCGCCCGAAGCTATCAATCCTACTAGATTGTTCCTTGCTTTATTCAATTCCCTTAATCTGTTTTCAAGATTTAATATCTCCTGCTGTCCTTGACATTCAAGTACCGAACCGATATTCGCTTTCAGTATTTTTGCAATTTCATCTCGACAGCCCAAATACTCATTTACCGCCCTCAAAATTGCCTTATGCAGTTTTTCTTCTTTCATTGTCGGAGAATCCGTGCAGTATTTTGTTCCGTGTTCCAAACGGCTTATACATCTCCATACTACCTGCTTTTTACCCCTCGCTGCCCATGTGGTTCTTCGGTACGGTGTCCCGCAGTTTCCGCATATCAGCAGTTCCGAAAGGGCATATTTGCTTGTGTATTTACCCTGCTCGGTTAAAGTTTTATCTGATATCTTCCTTTTGCTCGTTCTTCTTGCAAGTTCCTGCTGTACTCTATTGTATGTATCACGGTCTATTATCGGCTCATGATGGTTTGTTACCAGATACATCGGTCTTTCTCCGTTGTTTTTCTTGACTTTTTTACTTATGCAGTCCACTCTGAATGTTTTTTGTAAAAGTGCGTCACCGACATATTTTTCATTTCTGAGTATGGAGCTTATTATTTCCCTATGCCATTCTGTTTTACCGTGTGCAGTTCTCCTTTCTAACAATGTGAGCCTTTTGGCTATATCCGTCATACTGTATCCGTCAAGAAACAATTCATATATCATTCTTACCGTTTCCGCTTCTTCGGGGACTATTTCCGGCTTGCCGTCAGCTCCTCTCCTATAGCCTAATAGGTGCTTATATTGAAATGAAACCTTTCCTTCTGCAAATGCTTTCTGCTTACCCCATGATACATTTTGGCTTATGGATTCTGATTCTGCCTGTGCAAAGCTTCCGTAAAGGGCTATCATAAATTCCGAAGTCATTGTTAAAGTATTTATATTCTCCTTTTCAAACAACACTCCTATTCCCAAGTCCTTTAATTGTCTTACATATTCAAGACAGTCTACAGTATTTCGGGCAAACCGACTTATTGACTTGGTTATCACAAGATCGATTTTCTGTTTTTTGCACATCCGTATCATTTTCAGAAACTCAGGTCTTTTCTTTGCCTGAGTTCCGGATATGCCCTCGTCACTATAATCCTGCAAGAGGAACGAAGGAGCTAAACAACCCCAACGAATTTGTAGTAAATTGTAATAGTTTGTTCTTTATTCTTTTTACCCTGCTGACTTTTATCCTCACTGATTGTTATTTTATCAATCAATGCGGTTAAAGTTTCCCTGTCAAGAGTTTTAATATCCGCATATTTCTTTATTAGCTTAATAAATCTTGAAACGTCTGTCCTGTTTTCTTGTAGTGTATTTATTTCATCTTCCAATAAGAGAACACTTTCTGTCAGAGTTTGTTTTTCATTTGTATAATCCGAAATAAACACTGCAAATAATTCATCTGGTATTTTTCCGCTTAAATTATCCTCATACACCTTTTTAATTCTTACGTCCATTTCCTCCAGACGATTTTTAGCTTGTTTCAAATCTTTTTTTGCCTTTACAAGTTGTTTTTCTTCTGATGTACATTTTATTGAAAGAATTTCCTGTATTGCATAACCTTCATCTTCTTCAATCAATTTTACATACTTTTGAATGTCTGCCAAAACAATTTTACACAGATTATCATATGTAATATGATGTGATGTACACGCTTTTATGCCATCTGCACGATACTTTCCGCAGGAATAATACTTAGGGTGATTTGTTCTATCGTGATGTAGCATACTTCTTCCGCATTCTGCACAATAGAACAGTTTAGAGAATATGTGCGGTTCTCCAGTTCTTTTTACAAATCGTAATCTTCCGTCAAGTGCTTTTTGTACTTCATTAAATAATTCTTGACTAATTATTGCTTGATGAGTGTTTTCTACAATAATCCAGTCTTCACGCTTGTTTGGTACTATTTTCTTTGTTCGGTATGATTGTACACGCTTTTTGCATTGTATATTGTGTCCTGCATATACTGGATTTCTTAACATCCACCTGACAACTGCACCGTCCCAAGTGTATTTCTTTTGAAATGCACCATTAACTGAATTCTTTTTAGAATTTCGGTAATCTAAAGGCGTTAAAACTCCATCTTCTTCCATAATTTTTGCAATTTTCTTTGTAGAAATTCCAGAAGCACTCAGTTCAAACATTCTCTTAATATTTGGTGCAACCTCTTCATTGATAATCAAGATATGTTTATCTTCCGGACTTTTCATATATCCATAGGGTGCATATGGAGCGAGGAATTCTCCTTTTCTCGCTTTTGCATGTAATGAAGAACGAACTTTGACTGAAATGTCCTTTGCATACATATCATTTAGGATATTTTTAAACGGTGCAATATCATTATTTGAATATAGCGTGTCAATTCCGTCATTCAAAGCAATAAATCGCACATTCTTTTCCGGAAAATATATTTCTGTGTACTGTCCGCACATGATATAGTTTCTTCCCAATCTTGATAAATCTTTGACAATAACAAGATTTATTCTGCCTAATTCAATATCATGTATCATTCTTTGAAAATCGGGACGTTCAAAGTTAACACCGCTATAACCATCGTCAACATAAATGTCAGACAGTTTCCAGCCCTGCTTTTTTACATATTCTGTAAGCATTGTTTTTTGACTTGCAATGCTCATACTTTCCAAATTGGTTCCGTCATCAACTGATAAACGGCAGTATATGGCAACGGAATAATTAAGTAGTATTCCCATTTCTGACCTCCTTTGAATACAACAAAAACCAACTGGACAAATATAATTTTCTGTACTTATTATAGCATAAATTAAATATATAAGTCTAGTTGATTTCTATAAAATAAGGTTATGTTTCATCATATAAAATTCTTTTAACTGCTAAATCATATATTATTTTACTTGAAGTATTTGTACCTATAAATTTGCTTATTACATGATATGTATTGTTATCAATTTTAACAGTAGATATTTTCTCTTTTTGGTTATTTTCTTTTTCTGATGACATTGTATCTTTGTTCATAGACAAAACCTCCCATATCATTTTTATGTATGAAAAATTTATCTATGCATGTCCAATTTTAAAAATTTACCTGTTCCACCAACCCATTACAAAAGTGTTCTAATCACATAAGACAGTGAATAAAAATAAATATAAAAATAAAAAACGGAGAAATCCCTGTAAATACGCTATGATTTAATTTCAGTCATAATAGAGGGGTCTCCTATTTCATACGAGACCCCTCTATTACAACGTGCAATACATATAATAAATTATATTTAAATCATAGCTTTATTTTCTTTTTATTTTTTTATTTATTTTTATTATTATTTATTTTTTATTTTTGGGAGGTGGAACAGTGTGAGAGTAATGGATAAGTAATATTAATATGTATAGTATAACTGTTTGATACTTAACAGAATTATGAAGTGTAGTAATGTTTAACATATGAGCATTCAAGTAAAAAGTCCATTATGTTTTAGGTACGGTCAATTATCTACATATGATGCTAATGTATCATCTATTTATGGTTCTTTTTATTTGAATTGCTTTGTTAATTCTACTTTATTAAGATTAGGTATACCCCATGTATCATAAGATTCTATACATTTTGCAGTTAAATAGACTTTTCCATCTAATAATTCCAATATATAACTATTTTTTCCAAATCCATCATCTTCTTCAAATGTCAGCAGAATATCCTATATATTTCCAGAAAAAATAACTTGACTTACACGAGTAGCATTTTTATTTGTTATATTAACTTCAATATCTGCATATTTTTCTGATTGATATTCAATAATTACATATGCATTAACATTAGAATCACTTGGATAAAATATACCATTATAGTCACTTATGTTAAAGTTATTAGTGTTTTTTTCTTGTGGTGTTGGAACAGTTATTCTTTCATATGTTGTAGATTCTATTGATATATTTGTTTCATCTAATATTTTAATATAATCTTTAGAAACATAACCTTTAATATCTCCTTTAGTAATTTTAAGCCATTTTCCGTCTGCACTTGATTCTTCAATAGTAACTTTATCACCATTGTATAATTTACCTATTATTTTTCCTTTGGTACTGGGCTTGTCCCTTATATTTAAATATCCATCTTCTATTTTTACTTCACCTGTTTTATTGTCTGATTTTATTTTTTTTGTTTCTTTTAATTCTGTTGATGATGTTGTTACTTCAATATCTTTTAACTTAATAACACCCCACTTACCATCTTTCTTGACCCAAGCAAGACCATTGTGAACAGGTCGAACTTCTTCAAATGTTCCGCAGGGGATTATTTCATTTCCTTGTGTGTCATAGTAACCGCATTGACCGTTTATTTTTACGGGAATATATCCGTTTGATGAAAGGAAAGGATATTGCATATTATCACTGTTTTTCCACCAACCACCATAAATAATTTTGGATGGAAAGGATTCACATATAAAATCAATTATCCGATTGCCATTATCATCGAAATATCCCCATTTACCGTCTTTTTTTAATGCGACTATACCATCACTAAAATTCATACAACCATCTTCGTATTCACATTGAACAAGCAGTTTTCCGTTTTTTGCTATTCCATATTTAGGTTTTGAAGAATCAATTTTTTCGTACCGTTCTTTTATTTTATATGCGTCAGATTCCTTGTCATATTCACCAATAATATCAAAATCATAGCATTCAACAATAATGCAAGAGTTTTCTGTATATGTCTTTGCAGTTGATGAAACGCTATTTGAACAATAAATTTGTTCTGAACTTGAATCGTAAATATATTTATATTCTATATTTCCTCTTCCACCTTCATAATTTACTTCAATACTTAATTTATTTTTAGATGGAAAAACATTAACATTCTCAAAAGAATTTCTATACTCATTAAATATACTCATTTCATAAACACCATCGCAAAAATACTTATTATATTTTGATTCTGCAATGTATGAACCATCGTATTTAATAATACCATACTTTCCATCTTGTTTAATAATTGCACATTCATCATAAGGGTCTATAATGGAATCTCCATTGCTTTTGTTATATTCGTCAGATACAATTATATCCTCTGCTTCTATTGTTGGTTCTAAGTGCCATGTGTAGTTATCATTAGATTCGATTTTATTATCAGAATAATTTTTAATTGCATTTATTACATCTTCATCAATATTATCCTTTCTTGGGTCATGATAATAATTTATATTAATGCTTTTATCATTATCCAACATACATAACATCTTAGAAATTTTATTTCTGTTTGTTTGAAAGTATTTTTCATCATATTCAAAGCAACATAATGAAGATTGAAGCATTAATGTCAAGCGATTATATAAATTTTCTGGATTTTTTATATCTAAGCTTTCTTTCATAGTTCTTTCTATAAAATACGCTTGTACTAAAATTTCGTTATTTTGTAATTGCTCTCCAAATGTTTCTTTCGACCATGTTGTAAATCCATCATAAACGCCTATAGCAGCACCAATTAATACTAAATATGGATTTCCTGATTTTTCTAACATTTTTGAAATAGCTGAATCCCCCAAGGCATACAGTTCTGATTCTATACTTTGGCTTAGCTTTTCTTTAAACTGCTTATCACTATTCTTATATAGTGAACATATCTCTTTAGAAGAATCCATTAAACCAGCATAGTTGTCTATACTATTTAAAAATATATTTGTAGAAGTTGTTTTATTTAGGTAACTAAGTATATCATTTCCTATTTTTTGTTTTTCTGCTACATTATTTATTGTATCATTTTCAATAATAGATTTTGTCAACAACTGTATTTTATCTTCATTTATGCTATTTAATTTATTATGAAAATTCTCAACTTCAAAATATGTTTGAAAAGGTGTACCTATCCAATTTATCACATCTGAAACTTTAGTAAACTCTTTTAATTCTGGTATTTTTATTTGGTCATTTAAATACTTATTTAATATTGTTATTGTTGAATCTGATGATGATAATATTGTATTACTGTTTAATAGCCGTTCTAATTCTTGAGCTTTATTATTTTGATTTATATTTTCTATATCTTCTAATTTTAAATTTTCTCCATAATTAATACTGCTAATATTTACTAATGCTTTTTTATAATGTTCCGCACTATCGTATGGTGGTGCAGTAATTATCTTCGCTATACTCCAATCGTCATTAACTAAATTCGATAACCAATTTTGAGATTGTACTGTTAATCCTGTTGCTATACTTGAATATTGTATATTCTTTAAGACCTTTTCAAGCCAACTATCATCTTCTTTACTTTGATTTAAATTTTCATAACACGAATAATCCCATATATATAAATTTTGGTCTCTCATAACTTGTGCATAAAGAGAAATTATTGGTGTTCCAGTATATAAGTATATATAATATGGATTATTATTAAAATCCAAATCATTTTCAATATCTATACTGTTTAATTTTTCAAATGCTGAATCTTCTATATTTTTCTTTATATTATCCTTTGCTGATTGAATAGTACTGGGAGATACTTGGCGAAAAGTAACTCCAAACATATCACAAAATTTAATAAAATCTACACACCATTCCACACCGATTTTTTTACATGAAAATATATTGCCCTCTAACAAAACATTGTCTGATTTGTTCCATTTATCATCACCAATATCTAAATCAATAATTAATTTCATATTACCATCATGATAATACCGAAAATACATACAATTATCCCTCGATATATAAAATCCGCCATCTTTCATATACCATTCTGCATTTATTAAAGGACAAACAGTATGTAATGGTGCATATAATGTGTCATTATCTTTATATAAAGTAATATTTGTCACTGCCTCCTTAGATTTATCAGATATAATTGGTAATTGGATACATTCATATTCTGTGTTTTCTTCTGCATTAACAACAGATACAGGTAAAATCATATTAATAATACAAATCATCAACATAACAATAGAAATTATTTTTTTCATAGCTATTTACCTTTCTTTTGCAATTCATTTAAAATTGAATCTTCCATAACAGTATATATTGAATATAAACCACCTGTAATAGCATCATTAAAATCTGGAGTTTCATATAAATACCATATATTATTAACTTTCATCATAGCTAAATCTATATTAAACTTCTTCATTTTAAATTCTTTATTATTTATCTTATCTAACATTAAATTTAAATTTTCTTCATTATATTCATAATTAGCATTTTGAAATTGACATAACATTTCCTGCATATCTACATTTTTAATTTCACATTGAATTATTGCAAAATCATTTCCATTATTATCTTTCTTAACAATAATATCATTTAATTTATACTTCATATTACTCATTACAGTTTTTGCTACTTCTTCCATATTCAATTCGTTTTTTATTTGTCCATACATACTAATATAATAAAAATCTTTTGAATAATCCGAATTTATAATACATTCAATTGTACTTTTTGCATTTTTCCTTATATCATTTGTTTTCCAATATTTCATTCCAATGACAATACTAAAACCAATTACCAATAACAACAGTATAATAAAACCACTTATCAATATTTTTTTCTTACTTCTCATAAAAATCCCCCCAAATTTGCATAATTCCTATTTTTTAAGACATACTAATCATGTATAATTAATTTGTCTTTACTCTCAAAGTTTATTACTTTGAGAGTTTTTGCTCTTAAAATACGCAAATACGGGATTTCTTACATTTTTTGACCATAATTTTGACCACTAATAGAACACAGACATTTTTTCCATGTTCTTTCTTTTATGCTCTTCTGACGGGTGTACATATCTTTCCAATGTAAATTTTACACTTGAATGCCCTAGTATTTCACTAAGACTTTTTATATCAAATTCTTGCTCTATTGCTCGTGTAGCAAAGGTATGTCTTAATGCATGGTAATTTATATCTTCTATTTCTGCCTCGTTTAAATACGTTTTAAACATATCCTGATATACCCTCGGTTCTATAAATTGTACAGTTCCTGTCAATAAATATTTATCTTTTCCAGTCTTGTATTTTTTCATTAAATCAACCATAAATGACGGTATTGGTATATCACGTATTGACTTCTGACTTTTTGGGGTATCTATTACAATTTTGGTTTTAGTCCCTGCATTTTCATCAAGATTTTTTATTCTCTGCATGGTTTTATTTATCCTTAAAGTTTCAGTTTGAAAATTTACATCTTCCCATTTTAATGCACACACTTCGCCTATACGAACACCCATAAATAAAGACAACAGTACACCGATTTTATTTATATTAAATGTTAACTGAATGTAGTTTATCAGTTTATTATGCTCATAATTACTAAGTATTGACAGTTCTTTGGTTTTGACTTTCGGCTGACCCACATTAAAATCAAAGTATTCAATATATTTCTTTGATACTGCAAATTTTATTACTTGTTTCAATAACACAATAATGTCATGTACTGTCTTTTCGGATAGCTTCACGGTTTTTTCATTAATGAATAATTCAACATTTTCATTTGTTAGATACCTTGCTTTTCTGTTTTTAAAATATGGGATAATATGATTATTTATTACACTATAGTAATTGGTATAGGTTGATTGTTTCACTGTTAATGCCTTGCTTTCAAGCCATTCATTGCAAAGATTTTCTATATTAATAATACTTACATTTGATGTAACTTTTTTGTGTTCTTTTAGTTTGTTTTTTACATCTGTATATGATGAACCGTAAACAGAACGGTAACAGGCTTTCCCGTTACTATCGTACTTTTCAATATATCGCCCCTCCCATCTTCCGTCTGTTCTCTTTCTTACATTCTCACCTCGTCTAGCCATATATTAAACCTCCGTTGTACCATGATTTTGACCCCAAATAGAATTTTTTCTATTATTTCATACTGTAAATTGTACAAAAATATTGTTGAATAATTGTAAACTTTGTAGATATTATAATTTTAACTTATTAATTTATTGACATTAATTACAAAAATAAGTATAATTAAGTTATAAAAACAGTCTTATTCGACACTCTCAAAGTAATAAACTTTGAGAGTTTTTTTGTCATTTTTACTTAATATATAATATTCATTCAGGTTTTATATATGACTAAAAATCCTTAAAATTTGCATTCTTATTCTAATAAATAAAAAAATACTGTCAAGGGTAAATTTCACGTTCTCACGCCCTTGACAGTATTTTTATATTTATTACTCCTCTATTAGCAAATTTAAGGATTATTATTTTTTTGAAAATTATATTTGCCAGCAAATTTTTGTTGCTCTTCCTTTTTATTATTTATTTTCTCGTTCCTCTGACAATAGTTCACATCAGCAAAAATTCCTGCCAGGGTCCATTCTTTCTTACGGTTTATAAGGTCAGTATAGTACGCTATCTGAACATTATAACTGTTCTGCTGTTCCTCCTGTTCGGTTGATACCCTGCAATAAGCCGCTACACGAAGCTGCTTATACTTATTTGTCTTTTCAATCGGTTTAACAACCGCAGGAATGATTTTAACATTCGGCGTTGTCTGAATCATATTTATCAGTCCTTTCGGTAATATTTTTTATTGTTACACCATTTATAAATTCTATCTCTATGGTATAAAAATGACCTATCAAAATCCTTGATACGCAGGATTTTAACAGGTCATAGTCTATTATATTCAATTGTTCTCTGCCTGAAATCAGTTCTTTCAGATACTCTGTTTTCTGCGGACTGTCATTGTAAGTGCAGCAATCGTATTTCAACTCTGCAAGTCTGAGAATCTCTGTTTTTACTTTTTCTGAATTTATTTGCGGATTATCCATTATTCTGTTTATCTCATTCTGCTGACATTTTACTTTAATGTTTGGTGTGTAAGCACTTATCTCCGAATCTGTATCCAGTAAGTCGGGATTAGCAATAACGGCATTTAAAATATGCAGCAATATATCCTCTATCATATTATCTGTCAGCCGATAATTAAACCTTGAACATTCGGAATTTCTGCAGTCCCATTTATCAGTCTGAGTATTACCTCCGAATCTTGATAGTCTGTGTCCGCACTCGGTACAGTATGACAGACTTCGTATTATCTTCAGTTCTTCGCTTATTTCATTTACTGATGTTGCTTTGCTTTTTTTCCTAGCATTTGCATGGTAAAATGTTTCACTGTCAATCAATACAGGATAACCGTCTTTTCCGAGATACTTTTCATTATCCAGAATTCGTTTAACCATATTTTTATTCCAGTCAAATGTAATTCCGTTGTATGAAATATTAAGAATACTCATATGTCCTGCAATCTCAGATAATGAACTGCCTTGTAAATATGCAGTAAATATTTCTCTGACCGCCTGATTTTCAACCGGATCGGGCATTATTTCACCCTTGCACATTACATATCCGAACGGTATGGTTCTGTTCTTCTTCATAAGTCTCTCCCCTTTTTATTTACTCAACAATACCACAAAACCTTACTTTTATCTATCACCAAAGGCAATAAAAAAGCGCCTTGTGTTTTGGGCACAAAGCGCAATTTATGTATCTTCAAAAATTTTTGGATAATCTGTTCTGCCGTCAACTATATGATAAACATAAACTGTATTTTCTATAATTCTGTAAAAGCACAAATAATTTCCGCAAATGAGTTTACGGTATCTATCTAATGCGATAATTTTATCCGTACATTCTATACCCAATAACGGATTTCTTTTCAAATTTTCCAAAGAGTCAAGAAGCTTTTCAGTTATTTTTTGTGCTGAATCAGGTCCGACTAGATTCAAATGTCTATCTGCAATGGCTTCAAGCTCTGCCCAAGCAGGAGCAAGCAATTTTAATTCATAATCAGCCATTCGCAAATTTCTCCTTTAATCTTTGCCTTGCTTCTTCAATTGAAATCGTTGGTTCTCCTAAAATTCTGCTTTGTTCTGCTGCATCAAGCTTTGCCTTAAGACGTATAAGTTCTTCTCGTTTTTCAAAAGCGTCAATACTCATTACTACAATATCACCCTCTCCATTCTTAGTTATGTAAATAGGTTCTTGTTTTTCATGTGCTAAGTTTGAAATACTTAAATAATCATTTCTTAATGTTGTTGAAGATTTAATAATCATAAAAACACCTCCGTATTATTCTACGATTATTATATCAAAATTACACAATAATATCAATAGTTTTTTGCTATATTCTCTCTGTAAATTTCAAACCGCCGTACAAATTAAATTCAAACTCTGTCTGATTCTTTACTATAATTTTTTCAATTAAGCTTTCAAACATTACATCGTCAAATTCTGTCATAAGGTCAGTTCCGTTTTCTATTATTGATGCAATCTCTTTTATCTGCTCTATCATCTCATCTTCATCATCACACCGCACAATTTTTCTGAGTTCACGGCTTAACTTTTCTATTCTTGCATTTATTTCCGTAACCTGTTCAATATATTTGCTTTCACCAAGAAATCCTTTTGTTTTAAGTCTTGCTAGGACATGTGTCTGTTCCTTTAGCTGTATAACTTCTTTATTAATATCTATGTACTGCTTATTACCGCCGTATTTCTTATTCTTCAGTTCCTGCAACTGTGTGAGCATTGGAGTAAATATCACACTGTAATTTGCTTTCAGTTTATTGTACATTGCCGTAAACGCTGTATAAAATACCTGTTCTGGTATCTGCTTTATTTGGCAGTTTTCTGCATTGTAATAATGCTCACGGCATATCCAATATGATTTTTCATTTTTAAATCTTCTCTTAAATAATGAACCGCATTTTCCGCAGTAAATCTTTTTACTCAGAGGATAGTTATTTATTAAATTCATATTCGGATGCTTTCTTTGCTCTATAAGCTCTTGTACTTTTTCAAATTCTTCCCTTGTTATTATTGCTTCATGCGTATTATTTATATAATACTTTTCAAGCTCTCCTTTATTTCTGACTTTTCTATACGGCATTGAAGTATTATAATTCTTCTGCCACAGACTGTCACCTATGTACTTTTCATTAGTCAGAATATATCGTACTGAGGCTGAAAGCCATTTTGTTCCTTTGTCATTCTTTATGACTTTGCTCTCATTCAGTTCTCTGCATATCGAATCATAACCCATTCCGCTTAAAAACATTTTATAGATGCTTTTAACTATTTCTGCTTCTCTTTGGTTTATTATCAAATTTCCGTTATACAATTCATATCCGAAAGGTGCTGAATGACTTATTGATTTTACAATAATACGATCTATTTTACCTCTCCGACAATCTTTCAGCATTCTTTGAAATTCTTCACGCTTGTCCATTCGGGTTCCGGTTATTCCTTCATCGGCATACACGGAAACTAATCTTTCAGTTTCACTGTCAGCTAAAAAATTTTCATAATACCTCATTTGTGTCATTAATGAATTTTGCTGATCCTCTGAATCTGTACTCACCCTGCAGTAGGCAGCAATACGAATTTTATCTTCCTGCTCCTCAATCCTTATCGGATTGATCACCGTTATATTTGGATTCATTTTTTACTCCTATTTTGTTTTTTTATACAACACATTACCACACATCTCCCAATATATCCAGTTGATTATGTACTGAATTTATACCTCTAAAATTGTACAAAACCGACTAAAGCAATCCTGCTTATTCATCTCATCCAATCTTTTAAATTGTTCCTCTGTCAAAATCCCACTTTCAAACATTTTTTCTGAAATCTGCCTAAGCAGATTATACGCATACTCAGCTTGTCCGTATTTACACATAGTTTTTTTCCTCCGTACATTTATATCTTGAACAAAATACCTTTCCTGATTCAATATTCGCCCAGACACATTTTTTACACTTTTCTGTATTTACTCAATGTTTTTCATTAAGTCTTAAAAATTCATATCTGATTTTATCCCAATCATTCTTGTCTTTCAATTTATCACACTCCTATTTTTATATAACTCAAACACAGGAGTTTCCTGTGCTTGAGTTATATCCGCACCGATGCTTATTTTGGTTTTCATTTAAAGAAACAAGTTCACGGTGCGGTATAACATTAATCGTTTCGCCTTAACTTAAGTCTGATTTTCTCAGACTCGTGATATTTATTCTCAATACCCGTCACGGCGGAACATCGGAAACGATGAACAGCTTATTCATCTCATGGAACTCTTTCATCCCTCTGAGGTTCTCCCAGAGCCGCCCTCATTGCTTGTTTCCGATTTCACTCGGTGCTGTGACTGAGCGGAAGTATCATTATCCTCCTGCGTTTCATCGCCGTTCCGAAAAGCTGTTCCGGATTTTGAAGCTTCATATTTATCGCTCGCTCTTTCGAGATCGTGGCGTATGGCTTCTTTGGCTGCCGTGATTTTATACCGGCCGCAGGATTAATGTATTCCCGATGCTGTTATTCTATTTTCAAGTTACCTTTTGAAAGAGACTTTTTCTCCCTTACACTTGTATAGGGGTAGAAGCAAGGGGTTTAACAACCCTAAAATTGATAACTTTTTAAAAGTTTGTGCAATTTATCCAAAATTCTCTTTTTCTTTTTGTTTATAAATTGCTGACTTATACCATACTTTTCAGCACAATCAATCTCTGTTTTGTTCTGATAAAAAATAAGGAATATTAATTCCTGTTCATCCTGATCAAGCTGTTTCAATACTTTTTTAAGAGTTTCCGATATTAAATTTTTCTCGGTCATTTCTGCCACATCTTCCACTGCGTTAATGAATTCCTTAAAATTTTCAACAGCGTCATCAATATTTCCTAAAAGAGCTGAAAACTGTATCTGATGCTTAAAGAACGATTCATCGTTATCCTTGATGTTCCAGCCTGTTCTCATATATGCTGTGTATACTTCTTCAGATACTTCAACATTTTCGTATTTACCGTTAGCTGTATTTCTAACGCTGATTATGTATTTATTCATCCTTTCACCTCCGATCTGGTATTTTTTAATCAGACCTAAGGCTACGGATATTCGGCAATATAGCATTGCCACTTAAAAACAGGCATAAAAAAGCTCCATCCCGCCTTTAAAGCGGAACAGAGTTATTAAAAAAATAAGGAGTAAACAATGCTTTAAAAGCTTGTTACTCCTTTTATTATATTGCTTTTTTTACTTGCTTTTTGTAGATTTGTGTTTCTTTTTAGTTTTTTATATATTTTAATCGTTTACCAGCTATTTTTATTATTTACCCTTGAATTATGTATAAAAAAATGGAGCAGACAAGCTATAAA
>OLGN01000884.1_pt1 | contig 20336 bp, 17 predicted proteins | sample 1605941 | NCBI WGS metagenome assembly OLGN01 (sample SAMN03283269) | human gut metagenome | biome: human-associated habitat; material: feces | host: Homo sapiens | place: USA | collected 2013
TTCTCAGTCTGCAAGTGTGGAATTTGTTCGCTTTCAGCGAACAAATTATGCGCGCGGCAGACTGCAAGCCTTTTGTCCAAAAAGGGCTTCGCCTTTTTTGGACAGTCTCAACCCCTCTGCGAAAAGTTTTCGCAGAGGGGTTGAAGCATATTTACAGGCTCTTTTCCAGGGCGTGGACCCAGTCGGCCTTCAGGTAATAAATCAGGAACACCACACAGCTGACGCTCCAGGTGATGGGATAGGCCCAGAAAATGGTGGCAATATCCGGCCAGACCTTCAGAGCCAGGGTGATATAGCTGACCCGCAGGATGCACCAGCAGCCCAGCATGGTGTACATAGGCACCTGGGCCCGGCCCGCGCCCCGCAGCACGGCGGACACACCGTGGGCAAAGGCCAGGAAGCAGAAGAACAGTGCCTCGATGTGGGACTGACGCACACCGATGGCCACCACGGCCGGGTCGTCGTTGAACAGCCGCATGGCATAGGGGGCCAGGAAAAACAGCGCCACGCCGATGAGCTCCGCCATGGCCATGGAGCACAGGATGCCGATCCGCGCGCCCTGCTTGGCCCGGTCAAACTGCCCCGCTCCCAGATTCTGGCCGATGAAGGTGGTCAGAGCCATAGCGAAGGCGGTGATGGGCAGGAACACGAAGCCCTCCACCTTGGAATACGAGCCGCAGCCCGCCATGGCGTCGGAGCCGAAGGTGTTGATGTTGGACTGCACCACCACGTTGGCGATGGCGATGATGGAGTTCTGCACACCGGAGGGGATGCCCTGTGCCGTGATCTGCTTGAGCATCGACAGCTCAAAGCGGATGCGCTTGGGAACCAGCCGATAGGGGCCGTCCGCCTGCATCAGCTTCCGGAAGCACAGCACGGCGCTGACCATCTGGCTCACCACCGTGGCGATGGCGGCGCCGTTGACACCCCATTTCAGCGCTCCCACGAAGATCAGATCCAACGTCACATTGGTGATGGAGGAGATGATGAGGTAGCGCAGGGGACTGCGGCTGTCGCCTACCGCCTGCAAAATGCCCATACAGGCGTTGTAGACGATCATAAAGAGGCTGCCCATGAAGTACAATCGGAAATATTGGATGGACTGGGGCAGCACGTCCTCCGGCGTCCGCATCCACACCAGGATCTGGGGGGTCAGGAAGATGCCCACCAGCGTCAGCAAAACGCCGCAGACCATGGCGAAGGCCAAATCGGTATGCACCGCCGCCTCCAGCCGATCATAGCACTTGGCGCCGAAATAGCGGCTGATGATGACGCCGGCCCCCACAAACAGGCCCATAAAAAAGCCCGTCATCATAAAGATGAGGTTCCCGCTGCTGGACACCGCCGCCAGAGCGTCCTTGCCCACAAATTTTCCCACGATGACGCTGTCCGCCGTGTTATACAACTGCTGACAGAGATTGCCTAAAAACAGCGGCAGGGCGAAATACGCCAGTTGCTTCCAAATGACGCCCTGCGTCATGTCCACGCTCTGGTTTCTGCTCTTCAATTCAGGACCCCTCTCCTTTGGATAAAATTTCTTTATCGTCTGTTTATTATACCGCCGCTTTTTCAAAAGGTCAAGAGACAGCGACACATCCCAGCATATTGTATACAACCGACGCACAGTGCCGCTTTTCCTCCGTTTTCGCCGCTTTGCCGGATTTGGAAGCCTTTTTTCTCCTCTTTTCCGGCATATCCCCGCATTGACAAATTTCCCTTACGCCGTATAATAATTATAATCAGTACATGAATCACTCCCACGGAACAAAAAAGGAGCTATTGTATGAACGAGATCTATGTGGTCGGGCATCGGAACCCCGACACGGATTCCATCGTGGCTGCCATGTCCTATGCCGCCCTGCGGAACGCTCTGGGCGACCGGGACTACGTAGCGGCCTATCTGGGCCACGTCAGCGATGAGACCCAGCGCCTGCTGGACCGCTTCGGTTTCCAGCCCCCTCAGCTGATCCAGAACGTCCGCACGCAGGTGTCAGATCTGGATTACGACACACCTCCCGCCCTGAACGCCACCGTCACCATGGACCGGGCCTGGCACATCATGCGGGAGCAGCGCATCTCCGCCATCCCCGTGGTCAACGAGGACGGCACTCTGTATGGGACTCTGTCCGCCGGCGACATCGCCACCTACAGCATGAACACTATCAGTGAGCCCCGTGTGGAGGCCCTGCCTCTGTTCAACCTCCTGAGCGTCATCGAGGGCCGTGTCCTCAACGACACCGGTGATCTGGTGGATTCCGTCACCGGCGATGTGGTCATCGCCCTGCCTCAAAGCTGCGAGAATCTGCTGTGGAACGGCAAGGACCACATCGTCCTGTGCGGCGACCAGCCGGATATGATCCGCCGTGCGCTGGAAACCAACGTGTGCTGCCTGATCCTCTGCCAGACGGCGGAGCTTACCGCCCTCTGCGCAAAACAGCGCCGTATAGACCTGGCTGCGCCGTGCGTCCATCACCGGGCCGATGAGCCCGTCTGGCAGGCCCGCGCCGTAGGCCATGGCCGCCAGGGTCGAGACGCCGTACAGCGGCAGATCTGCGCCCCAGCACAGGCCCTTGGCTGCAGCTAGCCCGATGCGCACGCCGGTAAAGCTGCCTGGGCCGATGGCACAGGCGACGGCGTCCAGCGCAGTGACGGGTGTGTCGCAGTTTTGCAGCATGTCCTGCACCAGCTTCAGCAGTGTCCGGCTGTGGGTCTGACCGCTGTTTTGGAAATACTCCGCTTTGAGCATGCTGTCCGCGACCAGCGCGGCAGAGGCGGCTTTGGCGGAGGCCGCGGAGGTTTCGGAGGAGGACGAGGCGGTTTCGGCGGAGGCCGCAGATAAAAAATTTTCCAGCATGAACAGGCCGTTTGCGCACATACTAAGTCCGTACCTTAAAAAAGGAGGAAGTTTTGTATGAGCTTTGCAAACGAAAAGGCCAACCACGCAATCGAGTGCCACGTGAGCCAGTGCAACAACCACTGCGGCTGCGAGGATTACTGTACCCTCGATAAGGTTTGTATTGGAACCCATGAAGCCGATCCGACGGTTGATCAGTGCACGGACTGCCTGTCCTTCGTCAAGAAGTAAATCCCAGCCCCTATGAAAATGCCCCGTGCCGCAGCACTGCGGCACGGGGATTTTCTGTCTGCGCTGCATTTCGCCTGCAGACGCTTTTCACGCCTTATGTCCGCCGATCTGCTCATTTCTCTGGCGGGCAGTTGCGCCGTCGCGGAGACTCATGGCCTTCAGGATGGCGTTTTTGCCGTATTTTTCGCGGATGGCCAGCACGGCGTCCTGCATCCGCCGTTCGCGCGCACGCGCGGACTGTTCCTCGCGCCGAGCCGTGAGCGCCGCTTCGTCGGCAAACAGATCGAGCTGAACGTATTCCGGCTCGGCCTGCACGTCCCGCTCCCGCTGCACATGGTTCGCGACGACATACATCCGGCGCACAAGCAGCCCGCGGTCCACGATCCGGTCAAACAGCACCGTCAGCGCCTGCAGGAGCTCTCTGGAGGAGGCGGTCGGCGCCCGGAGCGTTTCTGACCCGTGCGCGGCTTTCGGGACGCGCCGCCCGTAATGGTCGACTGTGACCGGGCCGTGATACGGCGGACAGGACGGGTCTGTCAGGCTTTCACGGTCATAGCCGACGGTCAGGACCATCTGATCGGTCACAAGCCCCTTCCGGGCCAGCTCCAGCGCCAGCGCGTCCGCCATCTCCCGCGCGACGAGCCGCGCCTTTTCAAACGGATACGGGCATTGCAGCACCTGACCGGAGCTGACGCTGTGCGTCTGGGGCCGGTAGGCCTTGATGTCCGCAAGCGTGCACGGCTCGCAGCCCCATGCGTGGTCGATCAGCAGCTCCGCGTTCACACCGAACATCCGGTACAGCAGCTCCTCGTTGTAAAATTCATCCGGCCTGCCGAGCGAACAGCGGGCGATATCGCCCATCGTGAACAGGCCCTTTTCCTCAAGCTTTTTCGCGATCCCGCGTCCGACGCGCCAGAAATCCGTCAGCGGCCGGTGCGTCCAGAGCGTTTCGCGGTAGCTGCGCTCGGTGAGGCAGGCAATGCGCACGCCGCTTTCATCCGGTGCCACGTGCTTGGCCCCGATATCCATGGCGACCTTCGCCAGATACAGATTCGTGCCGATCCCGGCGGTCGCGGTGATGCCGGTCGTGCGCAGCACATCCAGAATGACCGTCCGCGCCAGCTCCTGCGGCGTCTGGCCGTAGGTGCGCAGATACGGCGATGCGTCGATGAAGACCTCGTCGATGGAATAGACGTGAATGTCCTCCGGCGCGAAATATTTGAGGTAGATCTGATAGATCTGCGTGGAGACACGTATATAGTTCGCCATCTGCGGCGGCGCGGTGATGAAGGAGAGCGCCAGCTCCGGGTGCGCGGCAAGCGTGTCCGCGTTTTCGCTCTGGCCGCGCAGCTGTCGGCCCGGCGCGTGCTGCCGCCGCATGGCGTTTACCTGTTCGACGCGCTGCACCACCTCGAACAGCCGCGCCCGGCCCGCGATGCCATACGCCTTTAAGGACGGCGAGACGGCCAGGCAGATCGTTTTCTCCGTCCGCGCCGCGTCCGCCACAACGAGATTTGTTTTCAACGGGTCAAGCCCCCGCGCCGCACATTCCACCGACGCATAAAAGGATTTCAGATCGATCGCCAGATACACCCGTTCCGCCTCCCTTCAGGTTCTGTCCCTATCATACCACCGAAGGCGGATCCAATGCAAGCATTATTAGAAAATTTGTTCGATTTAGAAGATATAAAACTACAGCTGGTAAGTGGCAGGAGGTGTGGGCCGAATACGATGCAATTGTCACAGAGGGGGGTTGGGCTTCCCAGCCGAAGCAGGGAAGCCCGGATTTGCTTGCTTGAAGGAGAGAGGGTTAAAACGTTTCCAATGCCATAGCCGGAAGGAATGAGGGATGACTCCGCTGGCATATATACCAATGATAGCATACACTACAGCCTTTTTCAAGTCCTTCCGTGCGTTTTTGATGGGAAAATAACAGATTCCCCGCCATGCGGGCGGCATGGCAGGGAAAATTGTAAAAATATTGGAGCCTCAGTTAAAGCTGCCCAGCTGCTTGCCGGAGAGCACGTGGAAGTGGATGTGATGGACGGTCTGCCCGGCCAGCTCGCCGACGTTCGTTACCACACGGTAGCCGTCGGCAAAGCCCATTTCCCGGGCAAGCTTGGCAATGACAGTATAGATGTGGCCGACCACGGCTTCATTTTCCGGCGTGACCTCAGCGGCGGAGGCAAAATGCTGCTTCGGGACGACGAGGAAATGTGTGGGGGCAAGGGGGCTGATGTCCTTGAAGGCATAGCAGAGGTCGTCCTCGTAGACCTTTGCGGACGGGATCTCGCCCGCGATGATTTTGCAGAACAGGCAATCAGACATGGTGCTTCCTCCTTAGTCCTTGACATTGGCCGCGACGTAATCGTCGACAGCCGCCAGCGCGTCGTCGAGCTTGAGGGCGTTCGTGCCGCCGCCCATGGCGGAATCCGGCTTGCCGCCGCCCTTGCCGCCGACGATGGGCGCAATATTCTTGATGATATCGCCCGCCTTGATGCCGCGTGCGACGGCGTTTTTGCCGCAGACGGCCAGCAGCGTGACCTTTTCGCCGTTGACAGCGCCGAGAGCCGCGACGGTGTTCGGGTTCTTGTCGCGCAGGAAATCGCCGAGCTTACGCAGGTCGTTCGCGTCGGTGTTCTCGCGGCTGGCCGTGACGACCTTGAGGCCGTTTACGTCCTTGGCGGAGAACATGAGGCTGTCCACATCGCCCGCGAAGAGCTTGTCCTTCATGCGCTCGATGGTCTGGTGCAGCTCACGGATCTCGTTCATGCTGCTCTGGGCCTTGTTGATCAGCTCCATCGGCGTGGTCTTCAGCAGCTCGGCAGCCTTGACCAGGCGCATATTCATCTCATCGACGAGATTCAGGAACGCTTCGCCCGTGACGGCCTCGATGCGGCGCACGCCGGAGGCAACGGAGGATTCGCTCGTGATGCGGAACGGGCCGACCTTGGCGGTGTTATCGACATGGGTGCCGCCGCAAAGCTCAACGGACTTGCCGCCCATGTTGACAACGCGCACGACATCGCCGTACTTTTCGCCGAACAGGGCGATCGCGCCGAGCTTCTTCGCCTCCGCGATGGGCATTTCCTTCGTCTCGACGGACATGCCGTCCAGCACAAGCTCACTGACAAGGCGGCTGATCTTGACCAGCTCGTCTGCGGTGACGGCGGAGAAGTGTGTGAAGTCGTAGCGCAGGCGGTCCGGCTCGACAAGGGAGCCTGCCTGATGCGCATGATCGCCGAGGACGGTGCGCAGAGCGTAGTCCAGCAGATGCGTTGCGGAGTGGGCGCGCATGATGGCCTTGCGGCGGGCTGCATCGATGGACGCGGTCACGGTATCGCCGACGGCCAGAGAGCCGGAGACGAGCTTGCCGTAGTGCATGAACTTGCCGCCCTTGTTCTTCTGCACGTCGGTGACGGCGAATTCGGCGGTTTCGGTGTGAATGGTGCCATGGTCGGCGACCTGGCCACCCATTTCGGCGTAGAACGGGGTCTGGTCGAGGACAAGAATTGCATCCGTGCCGGACGTGATCGCACCCTGAAGCTCTTCGTCGGCGACGATGGCGACGATCTTGCCCTCGGCTTCCATGTTGGTATAGCCGATGAAGGTCGTGGCGGGGATCTCCTTGCCGAATTCAACGCCGGCCCAGCCGAGGTCGCCGAGCGCCTTGCGCGCCTCGCGTGCGCGGACCTTCTGCTCCTGCATGAGCTGCTTGAAGGCCGCTTCATCGACCTGCATGCCCTCTTCGGCGACCATTTCGTTGGTCAGGTCGATGGGGAAGCCGTAGGTGTCATAGAGCTTGAACGCGTCCGCGCCGGAGAAGGTCGTCTCGCCCTTGGCCTTATGGCTCTCGAGCATTTCGGAGAAGATCTTCATGCCGCCATCGATGGTCTTGGCGAAGTTTTCTTCCTCGGTGCGGATGACGCGGGTGATATAGGACTGCTTTTCGCGCAGCTCGGGGTACTGGCACTCGTTTTCATGGACGACAGTGTCCACGACCTGATAGAGGAACGGTTCGTTCACGCCCAGCAGCTTGCCGTAACGCGCGGCGCGGCGCAGCAGGCGGCGCAGGACGTAGCCCCGGCCCTCGTTGGAGGGGAGAATACCGTCGCAGATCATGAAGGTCGACGAACGGATATGGTCGGTGATGACGCGCAGGGACACGTCGGTCTTGTCGGACTCCTCATAGTGTGCGCCGGTGATCTCGGAGACTTTATTCGTGATGTTCATGACAGTGTCGACGTCGAACAGGGACGCGACGTTCTGACACACGCAGGCAAGGCGTTCGAGGCCCATGCCGGTGTCGATGTTCTTCTGCTTGAGTTCGGTATAATTGCCGTGGCCGTCGTTATTGAACTGGGAGAAGACGATGTTCCAGACCTCGACATAGCGGTCGCAGTCGCAGCCGACGGTGCAGCCGGGCTTGCCGCAGCCGTACTGCTCGCCGCGGTCATAGTAAATTTCCGAGCACGGGCCGCACGGGCCGGAGCCATGCTCCCAGAAGTTATCCTCCTTGCCGAAGCGGAAGATGCGGTTTTCGGGGATGCCGATCACGTCGCGCCAGATGGCGAAGGCCTCGTCATCTGCGGGGGTCGTCTCGTTGCCCGCGAAGACGGACGGATAGAGGCGATCCGGCTCAAGGCCGACCCACTCGGGGCTGGTCAGGAATTCCCATGCCCAGGGAATGGCTTCCTTCTTGAAGTAATCGCCGAAGGAGAAGTTGCCCAGCATCTCAAAATACGTGCCGTGGCGGGCCGTATGGCCGACGTTTTCAATGTCGCCGGTGCGGATGCACTTCTGACAGGTGGTGACGCGGTGGCGCGGGGGCTCTTCCTCGCCGGTGAACCACGGCTTCATGGGAGTCATGCCCGCGTTGATCAGCAGGATGGATTTGTCGTTCTGCGGAACGAGAGAAAAGCTCGGCAGACGCAGATGGCCCTTCGTTTCAAAGAACTTCAGGTACATCTCGCGCAGCTCATTGAGTCCGTATGCCTTGTGTGCCATGATGAATACTCCTTCTATATACATTAAATTTTAAACAAATTATCGCTGCTCTTTGTCTCCGACAGCCCATTCTTTTCCGCCTTGCCGGAAAAGAATGGGGAGAAAAGGGGCGCTTGGTTACGGTTTGGTGCGTTCTGCTGGTACGGTTTAGGTAAATCCCGATTTTCGGGTGTTGCGAACACACATACTCACTCTACAAACGCTATGGTACGCGCCGCCTGTTACGGTACACCGAATTTGGAAGTAGTTGCGATTCAACATCTGCGGTAAAAACGCCTTGCGTTCGAAATTTGCAAAGCAGTACGAATTCGCCGAGGCTCTGTAGGGGCCGATGCCCACATCGGCCCACTGGGAAGTTACGAATTCGCCGAAGATTACTGAAAAAACAGTGCGTTCTGCCGGGCCGATGTGGGCATCGGCCCCTACAAATATAAAACCCCGCCCCTGTGACAGGGGCGAGGTCAGTCGCGGTACCACCCTGATTGTGCTTGCGCACATCTCGGCGCTCCTGTATCGGGAAGCACCCGCCGCGCTTTCGCGCGGCCGCTCCAAACTGGCTGCGGACAGGCCTGCTGAAGGGCTCTCACCGTCCCCTTCTCTCTGAAAGCAGCACCGGAACGCTCGGTTTTTCAACGCGGTTTTCCAATATCGCAGATATTTTACCACATTTCCTGCGATTGTCAACATGAAAATTCATCCGTAGACCCATGCGTTCGGCAGCGGGCGGCCGCCGGTGTAGCGCAGGAACGAGGACGACGACTGCGTGACGTATTCGCCGTCGTACCACAAGATCGCGCTCGAGCCGCCGTCCATGTTGAGGGCGTTCCAGCAGCCGTAGGAAAGCAGGATATCCGAGCACGTGTTGACGCTCGTGCCGCGGATGCCCTCGTCCGGGTAGCGGCCCTCGATGACGAGCATATAGATGCCCTGCGTGCTCGTGCCAAAGCACGCGCGCGGCTGCTCACCCGTCCAGAAGGAATCCTCGATCTTTTCGCCGTCTTTGATCAGCGCGGGCGTGAATTCGGCGGCGTTGTACGTTCCCTCCCCGACCGGGTCGGACGCGGGCACGATGCGGCAGTCGAGGCCGTTTTCGCTCAGCTCGACGCGCTGGTAGACGTCGCCGCCGAAGTGATAGCCGTGTTCTTCACCCTGCGCCATGCACCAGCCTGCAAGCTGGCCGCCGTTGCCCTTGCCGTTGGGGTCCTGGAAGCCGTTAGCGTTCATGGCGAGGATGCCGCCGTGGTCGGACGCGATCTTGCCCGCCGATTCCCCTTCCGCGCCATAGGTCGAAGCCATTTCCAGCCGCAGAAGCTCCGGGTACCGGCAGATGGCCAGCACGCCGCGATAGCCGTCGCCGGTGATGCGCACGAGCACAATGCCGTATTCCGCATCGACGGCCAGCACCTGATCGCCCTGCTGCGTCTCGATGCTCGTGCCCGCGTCGTCAAAGCCCGCTTCGTTGATGCGGATATGCTCCCAGCCGCTGTCCAGCGTCTCCGGGTGCTCGTCCAGATAGCGCTGGAACGACGCGTAATTCAGCATCGGGAACGCCATCTGGAAGCCTGCCTCCGGGTCATCCTCGACGGGCTGGGGCGCTTCTGTATCAGCCGGCGGTTCCTCCGGCTGTATCGGCTCCGGTTCTGTCTGTACGGGTTCCGGTGCAGGTTCCGGCTCCGGCTGCACGGGCGCGCCGGTAAACGTGCAGGCCGTCAGAACAAGACTTAAGACCAGCACAAAAACGAGGGTATACGCCGCCATTTTCGGCTTTTTCGCGATAAGTGTGATGCGCTCTCTGAGGCTCTTTCGGCCCAGCTGCATCGTCGTCGCGCAGGACAGCAGCTGGCCCCGCGCCCGCTTCGGCGCGACAAGGCTGAGCAGCGCGCGGCCATAGCTTGCCCGGCTGCCGGGGTCGAGGTCTTTCAGCACCCGCTCGTCGCAGGCCAGCTCGCAGTCGCGCTGGGAAAGCGCCGCGGCAAGCCACACGAAGGGGTCGAACCAGTACAGGCACTGGCAGATGAGGCGCAGGAGGCTCCAGAGCTGATCCCGTGCGTGATAATGCGCCAGCTCGTGACGAAGGACGAATTGGCGTGTCTCCGGGTTCTGCGCCGCTTCTGGCGTGAGATAAATTTCAGGCCTGAACAGCCCCGCGAGGCACGGCGACGGCAGCCCGGACGCCACCCAGACCGGAACCGGGCTTTCCGGGCAGGCAAACGGCCGCCGGATTCTTTTCAGTCTCCGGAGAAACAGCAGATTCTGCGCCAGAACGGCCATCGCCATCGCTGCCGCGCCAGTCAGCCAGACGAGTTTCAAAATCGTGCTGCCCGTCAGCTGCACCTGCGCCTCTGTGGGCGCAGTCTCCGTCTCAGAGGCAGTCTGCACCGGGAATTGCGTATTGTCCATCTGCGGGGCGCGGCGGTCTTCCGGAGCAGTCAGCCGCTGCACGGCGGCGGGCACGTCCGGGACGGCGTTCATCACGCTGACAGGGCTCCTGACCAGCGAGACCGGCAGCAGGAGCCGCAGCGCGGCGAGCAGCCAGAGCGTGTATTGCAGGCGCGGATTGAGTTTCCCGCGCAGGAAAAATCGAAGCGCGGTCAGCGCAAGGATCAGAACAGTCGATGAAATGAGAATTTCCAGCATGGTTCCCCTCCCCTATTCCTCGCGGCCCGCAGCCCTGTCCAGAATGGCGTAAAGCTCGTCCAGCTCGTCCTTTCCGATTTTTCCGTGGTCAGCGAAATTGCTGACCAGCAGGCCGAGCTTCCCGCCGAACGCGCGGGAAAGCAGCTGCTCGGTTTCCTCCAGCCCGGCTTCCTCGCGGGTGACGTTCGGGTAATAGCGCCGGGGCTTGCCCTCGTAGCGCAGAAGGCCCTTTTCCGTCATGCGGGCGGCCATGGTCTTACTCGTGCTGGCCGACCATCCGGCGCGGAGCTTCAAATCCTCCACCAGCTGCATGAGCGTCTGCGGCTGCCGCTCCCACAGGCTTTGCAGCACGGTCCATTCGCTTTGGCATAATTGCACAGGATATCCCTCCTTGGTTTACTTTTGTAGACCCATCATAGCACACAAGGCTACATTTGTCAACCTATTTTTTGAAAGTGCTTACCAATTTGGGCGTAGGGGCGGACGACTCTGTCCGCCCGCAGAACGCAGCGCTTTAACGAAAATTCACGGCAAATTCGCAACATTTATCGGGCCGACAGAGTCGTCGGCCCCTACAGCAGATCAAGCAGCTTTGCAGCTGACCATCAAGGAAGCCGCCGAAAATCCCGCTCTGGTTATCCATCACTGGCCGACAGGAACTGGAACGGATACCGCGCTTCGCCGGTCAGGCGGACGGTCACGGTCAGCTCCGTCATGCTGTTTCCGGTGGGAATGACGCCGTCGGCGAACGCGCGATACACGGCCCGACGGAATTCCTGCGGCTGAAGCTCCTCCGCGCCCGCGTGGTCATAGACCGCGCGCACGTCCGCAGACGCGTCCGCGTACTCCGTGAGCTCTGGCACGTCGAGACAGCGGAACACCAGCTGGAAGCTTCCGTCTGCCATGCAGGAGATGCGTTTCAGATAACAGTACCGCGCGCCGTGGTTGTCATTGATGGTGCGGGTATAGGTTCCATCCTGATAGGTGAGATAGTGTGAGCTGCGATCCTCCCAGCCGTACCGGCCCAGCGGGAAATAGCGTTCGAGCGTATGGTCGAAATCCGTCTCGCTGATCGTCAGCGGCCAGTTGTTTTCGCGCGCCCAGCGCTCGTAGACGAACAGGGAAAGTCCATCCCACGCGTCTTCGGTCAGCGGCAGCGCTGTCCAATTGCCGCTCGGCAGACTGCCTAACAGATTGCGGTTCTGGCTGTCATACGTCCAGAACAGTTCGGTCAGATCGTCCGTCGTTTCGCCGGTGTGCAGCTGCAGGGCCGTGCGCAGGTCATCCTCCGGCAGTGCCGCGAACCGCGCCGACTGGAACAGTGCGCCGCTGTTGTAAAATTCGAGCGTATAGACCTTGCGCGCATAGCGAATCTCACCGCCGCTGTTGTCAAAAAACGGGTTGGCGTTATAAAAATCCGCCGTGACCTGTACGGTGCTGCCCTCCAGCACCTGCACGTCCGCAATGCGCAGATCCGGGCCGCCGCCGAAGCCGGATACGTTCTCGATGACCGCCGTGCCTTCCGATGCGTCGTAGTTTCTGCACTGCGTAATGTCAAACGTGAAGCTGCCGGTGCGGAAATAATGTGAGAGGATGCCGTTGATAAAGTCCTGCGTGAAGTGATACTTCCCGTCGGCCTGCTTGTAATTATCGCGCGTGGAATCGACCGACCAGTACAGAAACAGCATAAACAGCTTCTCTGACGACAAGTCTGCGGGCGAATCGAACGTAAATCCGTTATTGACAAGCGCGATCTCCGGGCCGATCAGAATGCTTAGCAGGTTCTCATCCGTCAGACGGCTCGGGTCGATCGTCATGCGCTGCTGCACCCATTCCTCCGTGACCGGCAGCCGCATGGACTCCTCCGGCGCCATCCAGCTGACGGCGGCGATCACGCCGTTTTCAATGTAGAACGTCATGAGCGTCTCGTCGCTCACGACAAGCGTTGTTGCAGCGCCGTCCGTGTACTCGATGTAGCTGTATTTGCCCATGTAGGTGATCTCGCCGCCGAGCCTCAGCCGCGTGGTATGTTCGTCAATTTGCTCCAGCACCGGCTCGGCATCGCGTGGGAAGAGGTTCGCCGCCGCAAAGTAATTCCAACTGTAGCGGATGCCGCACACCTCGGTTCCGCTTTCCAGGCGCAAATACGCGGCATTCAGGTGATGAAGCTCCCCATCCTCGCCGACCCAGCCCGCGGCCTGTGAGCCGTCCGGATGGTGAATTGTGCCGTCTTCATCTATCCAGCCCGCAATCTGTGAGGCGTCCGGGAACTGCACAACGTCATAGTATTCCGTCCCGATGTCCATCCAGTGATAAATACGCGTGGGCTTACCGAAGGCGGGCGTGAGTTCGTCCAGCGTCAGATCATAGATCGACGTGCCGTTCACGGTAAATTTGGGCCACTGCTCCACCGGCTCGCGCGCGGCGAACCATGCCGCGTCCGCGGCGGGGTCCGTTTCGGCCTCAATGCGCGGCAGAATGAATTCCTGATACCACGCCTCCCAGTCGACCGCGCCCTCCACCGGCGCAAGGCCGTTGCGGACAACAAAATCCTTTAAGATATCCAAGCCGTCGGCTGCGTGCTGGTAATACGAGCTGACCGCCGCTGTGTCCGAACTGTCATACTGCCGTACCGCCTTGTCCGACGGGCTCAGGCAGAAGAAATAATATGCCGTGCTGCCGCGTGTGCCGAGCAGATGCGTGTTCAGCGCCATAAGATTTTCCTCGACCCATCGGTCTGCGCCGTCCTTGACCAGCTCCGCCGGGTCTTCAAACTGGAACGCGCGGATCGCCCAGACGAGGCCGAGGCGGTCTTCTGCCGCCTGACTTTTGTCGTAGAAGGAGAACAGCACATCGTCCAGGTCATGCTCGCCGGTCTCCGGCGCTTCGATCATAAACGAATCGTCCGCAGTGATTTCGTTTTCGTATCGTGCCGGGACACTGAGCGTGACCGTGTCCTGTGTGGTGGTGAATTCCACTGCCGCTTCCGGTTCCTCGCGTGTGGCCTCCTGCACTTCTGATTCCTTGGGCGTGTTCTCCATTCTTTCCGATGTCTGCTGCGCTGGCGCGGTATCCTTCGCGCCGGTCATGGTGCAGCCGACTGCCGCGGCGCAGAGCAGAAGCACGAGGATCAGAACGGGAATTGCGGTTTTCTGGTGCTTTGTGATGGAAATGATGCGCGTTTTGAGCTGCCCGCCGCGCCCCGACATTGTCGTTGCCGCGCTGAGGGGATCGACCCGCTCGCGGCACGTCATGCGGATGAGTGAGCGGCCATAATCCACACGTGCGTTCTCGCCGAGACGGCGGACGGTATCCTCGTCGCAGAAGAGCTCCGCGTCGGTGCGGGAAAGCGCCGCCGCCCACCACACCAGCGGGTTGAACCAGTGCAGCGCGAGGCACACGCCGCGCAGGACGGCCCAGATGTGGTCGCGGTGGAGATAATGCGTATATTCGTGCTCCGCGCAGTGGTGCAGCAGCTGCTCGTCCTGCGCGCAGTCCATTGTCACGTAAATCACGGGCGGGAAAAGCCCGAACAGGCACGGCGACAGCGCGGTTCGCGTCAGCCGGACAGCCGGACGGCCCTCCTTCGGCGCGATCGCGCGCAGAACGCCCGCCCGCAGCTGCCGACCGTACCGGAGGTTGCAGAACAGGAACCATAAGCCCAGCAGAACCGCGCCGGAGGCCCATACAAATATGAGAATCTTCCGCACGGAAACGACGGGCTTCTGCGCAGATTTTTCCGGTTCTGCGCTGCCCGTTTCCGCCTGCGCAGGCATGGATGCCGGGCGCTGCACCGGCTGTGCGGGCGTCTGCACCGGCGCTGCGGGCGCAGACGGTTCCGGTGTTCTGGCCGCCTGCGCGGGCGGCACAGCGGCAGGTTCCGCCTGTATGACAGCGGCCGGTTCGGCCTCCGGCAGGAGATTTGCCACGCTGAGGGCGGTTTTCCCGACGGAAAGCGGCAGCAGCAGCCGCACGAGCAGCACCAGCCAGAGTGCGTACTGCAATCTTGCGCTGATTTTCCCGCGCAGCAGATAGTGCGCGCCGATGAGCAGCGCCGCCAACACGGCGGACGAAACAAACCATTCAGCCATGGCGCTTTTTCTCCTCCATCTCCTGCAGCAGTGCGTGCAGCTCGTCGATCTCGCGCTGTGGGAGCGCCTCGCGCTTCGTCATCTCGCTGACGAGCATACTCAGGCTCCCCTTATACACGCGGCCAAGCAGATCACGCGTCTGCTGCGCGGCTGCATCCTCGCGGCGGACGGCGGGATAAAAGACGTTTTTGCGTCCCTGCGCGTCACAGCGCACCGCCCCCTTCTCCATCAGCCGCCGCAGAAGCGTCAGCGTCGTCGAGCGGTTCCAGCCGGTCTGCGCCGCCATCGCCTCCGTCAGCTCACGCCCGGTCTGCGGCGCGTGGTCCCAGAGCTTCTCCATAAGCTGCCATTCCGCTTGTGTCAGATCGATTCTGTTCACCGTGTCGCCCTCCTGTTGTTTACGTCTGTAATCATAACATAACACATTTGATTACGGTTGTCAACAGAAAGAACCGGGCGGCATATCCGCTGCCGCCCGGCTGTATCATCCTGCTTCCGCGATAAACAGCGCCGCACGCCTGTCCATGACCTGCGCCGCCTCCTGCGCGGTTTTCCGGCCCTTGAAAAAGGCGTCCGCCTCGTCAAGGATGATTTTCAAAATCTCCTGATTGCCGCAGGAACGGCAGTCGGCGTGCTCCAGCACATTCATCAGATCATCCGCGGCAGCTTCATCAAACAGGAACGCAAGATCGCCCGCTTCTCCAATCTCGACGCGGCCCTCGGCTCGGATGGCCGTCTGCTGCTCGGCCTTCTGCGCTTCGATCTCCTTCTGCATCAGCTCGCGCAGTGCGGCGCGGTTGACGGGGAACGCGTCTGCAATGGTCAGCTGGAAGTCTTCCCGCAGCATATTCCGCAGCGCCTCCTCCGCCGCTTCCCGCATGGCGGAACCGACGCAGACGCCAAGCTGCAGAACCGGCTGATATGCCGTCCCGCCGTCCGAATCGAGGGCAAGCACACGGAACGCGCCGCCGGTCTGCTGGTACCAGGAAATCTGCATGGACCGGTACATCGCGGCGGAGTGCATCGGCTGCTGCATGATGCTGTCCGGGGCAGGCGCCGCGGAAGAAATGGCCGCGCAGGCCGTCAGAATATTCAAAAATTTCTCGCTCTCGAAGGAGGCGGTCTGTGTATCATAGTCCAGATACTGCTCCGCCGCATGGCGGCAGTAGACACTGAGCAAATCTTCGCCGCCCCAGAAAAAGCTGACGTCCGGGACCGCGCCGCACAGCACGTCCTCGACCGACGTTTCCAGCGACGCGCCGAGCTTCTCCGCCGGGCCGAACAGTGGGTCGATCGCAAAGGCTCCGACGATGGAATAAAGCTTCCCGTCCACATAGCATGGCTTCAGAATGCCGGACAGGAGCTCCGCGTCCGGCATCCCGTCCAGCGGCAGCAGAATGCCGTTTTTTGCGTAGCCCGCGTACTGCGCGCCGCTCAGATCGCTGCAATCGAGCAGGTCTGGCACGTTTCCGGCCAGCAGCTCTGTCGTCATGCGCGTCACGGCGTCTGCGCGGCTTTCCGCGCCGTCTGCGTAGTTGAGGATTTCGATCCTGACCGGTGCGCCGGAGAAATTATAGCTCTGGATCATACTGCGGAGCACGCTCTTTTCCGAGTCAAAGTCGATCATACCGAGCGTCAGCGTCTGCTCCGGTGTCTGTGCAGCGGGTTCGGTGTTGGCTTGTGTGTCAATTGTCTCCGCAGCGGGCAGCTGCTCCGGCTGCGTCTGCTTCCGGCAGCCGGTCAGGAGCAGGCCGAGCAGCAGCATGAGAATCAAACAGCGTTTCATGATGCATTCCTCCTTATTTTTCTTCCAGTATACCACAGCTTTTCCCTGAAATCTCTTAAATTTCCCTAAATATTTACTGGATCCGGTATCCGCTCAGGACGAGTTCGAGGATTGCAGGCCAGAAGATGGGTTCCGGCGCAGTAAAATAACGGGCATCCGGAATGCTGTGAAAGGATATGACGCAGCGCTCGTCATCCAGCCATGCCTCAAAGCGTCTGTTGGTTTCGTGCTCCATGCGGGTTTGCTGCCTCCTTTAAAGGGGTAATTAATGTCGTAGTAAATAATACGACATTTATGATTAAAATGCAACGATTTTTCAAAGTATAATAAGCGAAAAGTCGTAGGCGGTGAAGCACGTGACAGATATATTGGGGATGATCCGAAAAAACCGGGAGGCCAGAGGCTGGACGGAATATCAGCTTGCGGAGCGCTCCGGCCTGCCGCAGTCTACCATTTCGTCCTGATACCAGAAGGGCATGACGCCCTCGTTTTCCTCGCTGGAAAAGATCTGCGATGCATTCGGGCTGACGCTCTCGCAGTTTTTTGCCGACGGCGAGACGCTGCTTGCCCTGACGCCCGGACAGCGCGGCATGCTGGAAAAATGGCTGCGCCTGTCCCCCGCGCAGCAGCGCGCGCTCGTCTCGGTGATGGATTCGATGCTCGAGGAATAGTAAAAGAGGCCGCTGCGTCGCGCAGCGGCCTCTTATCGTTTACAGCGTAAATTCAAAGCGCATGGCAAGCGCCTTGAACAGCTCGTGCATGACGCGCTCGGAGACGGCGCGGATGTCCATGCCGCCGATGAAGTCCACGGCCTTTTTGATCTCGTCCTCCGGGACGTGGTACGACCGCAGGCTCATGGTGAGGAACGTACGAAGCTTCTTTTCCAGCGTCAGCGCCTCGTCGCACGGGTGCGCCATAAAGCCCCGCATGATCCCGGCAGAGCCGATCTCCATAAAATAGAAGTCCTGCTCGGTCAGCTCCGGCTGATAGGGGCTAAAGATCTGGTAAAGCTCCTTTGCTGTCTCGCGGAAGATATAGTCCGACGCTTCCTTCTGCGTGTACGCCTCAATATAGATCTCGCGCAGATTTTCGTTCAGCTCCGTCAGCGTCATCTGAATGGCCGTCTCCACGGCGTAGACATAGATCGGCGGCAGCTGTGTGCCCGCCGTGCTGCGGGCCATGGCGAACTGATTGGAGAGCATGAACTGCGCCAGCTCAGTCAGTACGCCGTCCTTGGCGCGGAAAATATTCTGAAAAATACTGTTGGAAACCGACGCCTGCTGCACGATCTGGGCGACGGTGGTTTTTTTATAGCCCTGCTCAAGAAACAGCTTGACGCAGACCGTCAGGATCCGTTTCTTGGACGGCCGGCTGGCATTTGTGCTTGCGATGAGGATCGCTTCCCTTCTGTCTGGCATTTGTCCGCACACATTGTAGCAAAGCCCCGCCGGAAACGCAAGAGGCGTGCGGTCTGACTATGCGCAAATTGCAGGATCCCGCAGCCTCAGACTACAGTATCGTACTCCCCCGCTCCGCCGCCGGCGAAGTAGCGGTGCAGATCGAATGGGGAGAACACGCCCCGGTCGGTGACGATGCCGGAGATGAGGTGCGGCGGGGTCATGTCGAAGGCGGGATAATAGCCCTTCACGCCCTGCGCCGCCGTGCGCACACCCATGGCCTGCAGGGTAAATTCCGGGTCGCGCATCTCGATTTTGACGGTGTCCTTTGTCTCGTGGCCGATATCCGGCGCGCCGGTAACGAAGGTTGGAATGCCGAAGTGATTGGCGCAGATGGCGATCTGGAGCGTCCCGACCTTGTTGACGACATAGCCGTCGAGGCAGATCGCGTCCGCCGCGCAGGTAAAGAGGTCCACGTGCTCGCGCTCCATGACGAATGCGGGCATATTGTCGGTGATGACGGTCACGTCGAAGCCCATATCATGGCAGACCGTGGCCGTGAGGCGCGCTCCCTGAAAATAAGGCCGCGTCTCCGGGCAGAACAGGCGGAAGGTCTTCCCGGCCTGCTTCGCCTCCTTCAGCATCATGCCGACGATCGTTTCACCGAAGCACTGCGTCATGACCGTGCCGCCGTCTGGGATGAGTGGCACGAGATACCTTGCGATCTCATTTACCTTGCTGTAGCGGCGGTTGTTGGCGTTTACGGCGTGCTCCCGGATGGCAAGATCGACGGGCCGCGCCTCGCGGAGCGCCAGCTTCGCCGCCTCCAGACAGCCGTCACAGACCAGCTTCATCCGCTTGTACGTGGTCGGACGCGCGTTCGAAATAGTTTCGTCCGCCGCCTGCAAAAAGCGCAGCTGCTCCTCCGCCGGTTTTTCCCGGCACTCATACGCGGCCAGCGCCATGCCCATGGCCGCCGCCGTATACGGCCCCGCGCTCTGCGTGACCATGTCGCGGATGGCCTGCATGACCTCCACGTGCGTTTTGCAGCGGACAAACTCGATTTTCGCCGGATAGATCCGGCGGTCGAGAATCCGCACCTCGCCCGCATCGTACCACGCAACGTTTTCATATTGCAGCATGAAGGCCAGCCCTTCATCGGCCCGGAACTGTGTCATACATCCATCTCCTCCAGAATTTTTTCAAGATAGCGGCTGAACCGCTCCGCGACCGCCGCGCCCGTCTCGTTGACCTCCTCGCCGGAGACGGCCTCGCCCGTGATGCCGGCGGCCATGTTGGTGATCACGGAAATGCCCAGCAGCGGCAGACCACAGTGCGCCGCCGTCAGCGCCTCCGTTACAGTCGACATCCCCACGGCGTCGCCGCCGAGCAGGCGGATGGCGCGAATTTCGGCAGGCGTTTCAAACTGCGGGCCGGGCATGAAGAAATACACGCCCTCGTGCACGGAAAAGCCGAGCTTTGCCGCGCAGGACTTCGCCAGCTCGCGCAGCTCCGGCGTGTACATCCGCGTAACGTCAAAGAAGCGCGGGCCGAATTCGTCCACGTTCCGGCCCCGCATGGGGCTGGAGCCGTTGAGCTTGATGTGGTCGGCGATCAGCATGAAATCGCCGCGATGATAGGCAAGATTCACGCCGCCCGCCGCATTCGTCACGATCAGCGCACGGACGCCGAGCAGCTTCAAAAGCCGCACCGGCTGCGCCAGCTGCTCGAAGTCGTAGCCCTCGTAGCTGTGAAAGCGTCCCGCGAGACACACGAGCTTCTTTCCGGCCAGCTCGCCGAACATCAGCTTTCCGGCGTGGCCGGGGGCCGTGGAAACGGGGAAATTCGGGACCTCGTGATAGTCGATCTCGACGGTATTCTGAAGTCTTTCCGCAAACGGCCCAAGCGATGAGCCGAGGATCACCGCGATCTGCGGCGCAAACGGCATTCTTGTCCGGACATAGTCCGCGCCTGCTTCATAAAATTCATACGGTTCATTCATTGCACTGTCCGCCTTTCTTTTTTCTTTATCATACCGCGCGAAGGTGCGTTCCGTCAACCAAAACCGCAGCGGCGGCGCAATCGGCAGGGGTGGGTGCTGTCGAATGCGGTTGACTTTATGCGCGGCGTGTGATATAATTGTATCAATACAGTTCATACAGTTGGGGAGGAAAACTTCCGTGATCGCGATCAATTACCGGGATCCGAGGCCCATTTATGAGCAGATCCAGGCCGAGCTGCGCAGACTGATGCTGACGGGAGCGCTGCCGCCCGGCAGCAGGCTTCCGTCCGTGCGGGAGCTGGCCGGGCAGCTGGCCATCAATCCCAACACC
>OLGN01000890.1_pt1 | contig 20198 bp, 18 predicted proteins | sample 1605941 | NCBI WGS metagenome assembly OLGN01 (sample SAMN03283269) | human gut metagenome | biome: human-associated habitat; material: feces | host: Homo sapiens | place: USA | collected 2013
GCATCCCAGCGGCAAAGAGCGGCATCGCCGCGGGCATCGTGCTGGGCATCGGCCGCGCCATCGGCGAGGCCATGGCCGTCATGATGGTGGCCGGCAACAGCCCGAATATGCCGGACAGCCTCTTCCGCAGCGTCACCTTCCTGACTACGGCCATTGCGAAGGAGATGAGCTACGCCAGCGGCCTGCAGAAACAGGCGCTGTTCAGCATCGCGCTGGTGCTGTTCGTCTTCATCATGGCCATCAATGTGCTGCTCAACGCTGTGCTGAAGGGAGGAAATAAGGATGAAACGTGATTTCTCCCCCTCCCGCCGTGCGTGGAACATCGCGCTGACGGCGGCGGTCTGGGCTGCGGCGGTGCTGGTCATCGCCCTGACGGCGGGCGTCATCGGGCTGGTGCTCATCCGGGGCATCCCCCACATCAGCTGGAATTTCCTTTCCACCACCGCCAGCGTCCTCAAGGGCACCGACGGCATCCTGCCCGCCATCCTCAACACCCTGTATGTCATCTTCCTGACCCTGCTCATCGTGCTTCCGCTGGGCGTGGGCGCGGCGGTCTACCTGACCGAGTACGCTTCCAACCGGAAGCTCATCGAGGTCATCGAGTTCACCAATGAGACGCTGGCAGGCATCCCCAGTATCATCTACGGCCTTGTGGGTATGCTGGTCTTCGCCCAGACCATGGGCTTCAAGACCTGCCTGCTCTCCGGCAGTCTGACGCTGGTGGTCATGAACCTGCCCACCATCATCCGCACGACGCAGGAGTCGCTCAAGACGGTGCCGCAGGGCTACCGTGAGGGTGCCCTGGGCCTCGGCGCAGGCAAGTGGCACATCATCCGCACCATCGTGCTCCCGTGCAGCATCGACGGCATCGTCACCGGCTGCATCCTTGCTGTGGGCCGCATCGTGGGCGAAAGCGCCGCCCTCCTCTTCACCGCAGGTGCGGCGGAGGTCATCGCGGGCAGCATCGCCAAGGCCTACACCTCCAACGGCGCGACCCTCTCGGTCCTGCTCTATCTGCGGGCCTTCGAGGACGGCGACTTTGCCTCCGCGTGGGGCATCGGTGCGGTGCTGCTGGTGTTGGTGCTCCTCATCGACCTTGCAGCCCGTCTGGCAAAAATAAAGCTGAAACAGAAACAGTAAGAGGTCATATTTTATGGATAACAATACGCCGGTCATCTCGGCCAAGAACCTGAACCTCTGGTACGGTGACTTCAAAGCCCTCAAGAGCATTTCGCTGGATGTGGGCGAAAAAGAGATCACGGCCCTCATCGGCCCCTCGGGCTGCGGCAAATCCACCTTTCTGAAGACCCTGAACCGGATGAACGACCTTGTGCCGAATGTCCGCATCGAGGGAGATGTCCGGCTGCGGGGCGAGGATATTTTCTCGAAGGAGATGCAGCTGACCGACCTGCGCCGCCGCGTTGGCATGGTCTTCCAGAAGGCAAACCCCTTCCCCATGAGCATCTACGACAACATCACCTATGGCCCCAAGCTCCATGGCGTCCACAATAAGGCGGAGCTGGACGAGCTGGTGGAACGCTCTCTGCGGGGCGCTGCCCTCTGGGACGAGGTGAAAGACCGCCTGAGGAAGAGCGCGCTGGGCCTCTCCGGCGGCCAGCAGCAGCGCCTGTGCATCGCCCGGGCACTGGCGGTCAAGCCGGAGGTGCTGCTGATGGACGAGCCGACCAGCGCCCTCGACCCCGGCTCCACCATGAAGGTCGAAGAGCTGATGAGCGAGCTGAAGAAGAACTACACCGTGGTCATCGTCACCCACAATATGCAGCAGGCAGCCCGTATCAGCGACCGCACGGCCTTCTTCCTGCTGGGCGAGCTGGTGGAGTGCGGCCCCACGAGTGAGATCTTCAGCACCCCGAAGGACAAGCGCACCGAGGACTACATCTCGGGCCGCTTCGGTTAAAAAGGAGGGTTTGCGATATGAGCACACGCACACAGTACGACGCCGACCTCGCGGCCCTGAAGGCTTCGCTGGCCAAGATGGGCCAGCTGTCCGCCGACGCGGTGGAGGATGCGCTGGAGTCCCTCTGCACGGCTGACGCCGAGGGGGCAAAGGAGATCATCAAGGGAGACTCTGAGGTCAACCGGATGGAACGGGACATCGAGCACCGCTGCATGACCCTGCTGCTCCGTCAGCAGCCGGTGGCCAGCGACCTGCGCTTTATCTCCGCAGCCATGAAAGTAGTGACGGACGTGGAGCGCATCGGCGACCACGCCGCCGACATCGCGGAGATCGTGCCCCATCTGGCCGGTGTCCGCAAGGCGGGCGACCCCGCCGTGAGCAAGAGCATCGAGATGGGCCGGAAAGCCCACAAGATGCTGAACGACGCTATGGCCGCCTTTGCGGCAGAGGATGAGGCAGCGGCAAAAGCCGTCATCGAGGCCGACGATGCCGTGGACTACGACTTCAACAGCATCAAGCGGATGCTGGCAGCGGAGATCGCTGCCGACCCCGGAAAGATCGACGCCGCCCTCGATGTGCTGATGGTCATCAAGTACCTTGAGCGCATCGGCGACCACGCTGTGAACGTCGCCGAGTGGGTGGAGTTCCTGCGCACCGGCCGGTATCACCACGAGAATATGTTCTGAGTTCTGTTTTCCTCTTTTTATTTTCCTGAAAAGCTGCTGCTCGGGTGGGCGGCAGCTTTTGTTTGTTTTTCTGAAATTCTGAGACATGGTTGAGCAGAAAAGAGAAAGAGGAATTTATTGACAAATATCGTGGGGGAGGGGTAAGATAGGAAATAAGAATCAGAAAGGAGAAAGCGATATGAGGTCGAAAAATAGAATTTCCCGTAAGATGATGGCTGTGCTGGCCGCAGTCCTGATAGCAGCAATGCTTCTGACAGGCTGCGGCGGTGGTGGAGGAGGAAGCGCGGCATCCAGTGTGGCTCCTGCGCCCACTCCCGGGCCAACACCGAATCCCGACCCGGTTCCAGAACCGACGCCTACTCCAACGCCGGAACCCGGCGAAATGATAGCAATGCCGGACGAAAAAACAGGTTGGATATGGTATATAAGGGTTACGGGAAGCAATACAGCAACGCTTGTCTGCACTGGTTACGAGGGAACGGGTGAGCCGTCTGGAAGCTTGATGCTTCCGGAAAAACTGGGAAAATATACCATTACGGAAATCGGAAGCAATGTTTTTAGATTGGGTGCATACAACGGCTCAGCTGTTGAAGAAATCATCATCCCGGCAAGTGTGACCAAAATCGCGGATGAAGCGTTTTGTTACATACCGGAGCTGAAAAAAGTAACGCTCAAAGGCCCGGCAAAACTGGGGAAAAAATCGTTCTGGTATTGTTACAATCTGGAAGAAGTAAATCTCAACGACAACATTACAGAGATACCGGATGAGGCGTTTGAACTCTGTTACGCTTTGACCAAAATACATCTTCCGGCGAATCTGAAGACGATTGGAGAGGCGGCATTCAAAAACACCGGCCTTCAGGAAGTGGTCTTTCCGGAAAGCGTGAGAAGCATCGGGAAAGATGCATTCCGAATCGTGAACAACCAGTTCACGTTTGGCCTGACCTACATCAAATTGAATCAAGGACTCGAAGAAGTCGGGGACGGCGCGTTTTCGGGTGTGACGGCAAACCAGATTTATCTGCCCCACAGTGTGAAGCACATCGGAGAAAAAGCGTTCGGAAACGGTGATGCATACGCAAGTCGTGTCGTTTACTACGAAGGAAGCGCGTCAGAATGGAAGAAAGTTTCCATCGGGAACGGGTATGACGATTGGAACAATGCGAGGATAGTCTATAGCGCAACGCCAGAACGCTATGATGCCGTCCGGAATGGAGCAAAAGACGAGGTCATATGGAGATTTCAGCCGAATGGAGTCGGGACGATGGCGTTGGCTGGTTTCGATTGGAATTCACTTGTGCCGTCCGGAAGCATCGTTCTGCCGGATGCCGTCGAAACGGTGAGCGGAAGATTTCCAGTCACGGGCATTGATGGTGCGGTATCGTACTGCACCGGTGTGACGAGCGTTAAAATTCCGGAAGGGGTGCAGTATGCTACCGGATTCGAGAAGTGTACCTCGCTGTCAAGTATTTCACTGCCCAAAAGTTTGAAAAAGCTTAGAAGTTCTGCATTTTCGGGCTGTACGTCATTGACAAATATTTCCCTGCCGGAAGGCGTGACCACTATCGAGAACGGAGTATTTAATGGATGCACCGCACTGTCAAATGTGTCCCTGCCGAGCACTTTGAAAACGATCGGTGCAGATGCATTCAGTGGATGCCGAGCGCTCCGGACGATAAGACTGCCGGAGGGCTTGCAGACCATTGAAGACAGCGCATTCAGTGGGAACTGGTTCACGATCATTACGATTCCTTCCAGCGTCACTGAAATTGGAGCGAGGGCATTTTATGACAGCCCCTATCTGGAAACAGTGATACTCAACGGTAGCTGCAAATTTGGGACGGATAATAACATATTTCCCCAAGGTGTATTCTCGAATTGTAGCAAGTTGAGAGAAGTCCAGATGAATGGTGACATTGAGGAAATTCCGGCGCATATGTTCGAAAGCTGTAGTACATTGAATAAGCTCAAACTTCCACCTAGACTCAAGACCATTAGAACAGATGCATTCCGCAACTGTGGGGTAGAGGAAATAAAACTGCCGGATACGGTGACGACGATAGAGGAAAAAGCTTTTGAATTTTCCTACGTAAAGAAAATTGCACTCTCCAAGGGGATGAAGACCATTCCGCACAGAGCGTTTTATAATTCGGCTCTGCGAGCCATCTATATCCCGGCATCAATGCAGACGGTTGATGTGGGAGCCTTTGAAAATTGCTTTCTGACCGACATTTACTACGGTGGCAGTGAAACCGACTGGGCCGCCATGAGGATCGAAGCCACCGGCAACGATGCCCTGACCAGCGCCCGTATCCACTACAATGCAACCGTCAGCGACTTGGGACTGACCGAAGAATTCAACCTGCTGTCCATGCTCGGCTTCTGATGTGCTCCGAAACCCCGTCTGAAAAATTTTGGAGTTTTTTCTTGTCTTATGCAATTTCCGGCCCGGATGCGCCGTATTATAGGCAGAAGCCTCCCAACAGAGGGACGCTTATGAGACCTGAGCGCGGCCCGGCTCCGACAGCCCCCATGTCCCCGGCTGCGCCGCAACGGAGGATACCGATGAACACCAAGAATTTCCCGCTGGAAACGCGCGGCGAGGCGGTCAGCCGCGAAGCGCTGGTCCAGGCGGCATTACAGGAGATCACCCAGAATTACCGCGAAGCAAGCCTTTCCAATGTGGCCCGCAGCTACGGCGTTTCGCTGGCGTATGTCAGCGAGTGCGTCCGGGCCCAGACCGGAAAGACCTATAAGGAGCTGCTGCAGAAGCACCGGATGGAGACCGCCGCCCGCCTGCTGCGCCGCAGCGACCTGAACATCCAGCAGATCATCACCCAGGTGGGCTACGAGAACACCAGCTACTTCTACCGCCTGTTCCATGAGCGGTATGGCCAGAGCCCCCGGGAGTACCGCCGGGCACGCAGCCAGCGCACATAAGTGCATCAGTAAACGACCCTCTCCGCCTTTGCAGCAGGCTTTGACGGAGAGGGCCGTTTTGTGTTATATTAAGGCAGAACGATCAGGGCGGGCAGCGGCCTGCCGGAAGAGAGGTTGGATGAAGATGTTTCGTGGAGCAAGACGTGCAGATCTGGATGCGATCCTGAAAATTTATGCCCGCGCCCGGCAGGCGATGGCGGATTCCGGCAACCCCACCCAGTGGGGAGATCATTTCCCGCCGCAGGAGCTGCTGGAAGAGGACATTGATTCCAACCGGCTGTTCCTCTACCTTGTCAACGGCGAGCTGGAGGGCGTGTTTGCCTTTATCCTTGGCCCGGACCCCACCTATGCCCGGATCGAGGATGGCAAGTGGCTGAACAATACCCTGCCCTACGGCACCATCCACCGGCTGGCTTCGGCGGGCAGGCACCCCGGCGTTGCCGCCGCTGTGATCACCTGGTGTCTGGAGCACTGCGAGAGCCTGCGGGCCGACACCCACGCCGACAACAAGATCATGCAGCACCTGCTGGAAGAAAACGGCTTTACCAAGTGCGGCATCATCCATGTGGAGGATGGCACGCCCCGCATTGCCTACCAGAAAATGTCCCTTACCCTGCCTTTGCGCCGGGATTGAACCGCAAAAATGCGCCGCCCCACCGGAAACGATGGAGCGGCGCTGTTTTTATGCAGTTCTGTCAGCCGTGGAAGGGAGCGGGTGTGCCTGCGTTCAGGAAGCGGCAGCTGCTGCCGGAGCTTCCGGGGCGGGCTGCTCTGCCGCAGTTTCTTCCGGCGTGGGCTGGAAATACTTCTCGTACAGCTCCATGCCGATGCGGTAGCCCTGCCACACGATGACCGCCGTGCCTGCACCGGCCACGCCGATGATGGCGGCAGTGCCCAGAATGCTGGGCTCGCTCTCGATGGTGGCATCCCGGTACTGGGCTTCCACGGTCACGGTGCTGCCCTTGGCCACGCTGCCCGCCGGGATGGTAAAGCTCTCCTCGTTGTAGGCGACCGCTGGGTTGCCCAGCAGGCTGGCTTCATCCATGGCCCACAGGTCGAACACCATGCCCTCGGGCACGGCGCTCTGGTTCAGCGTCACCTTGACCTCGGCATCCACCGGCACGCTGGCGCTGGTCATGGCTTCGCTGCCATTGTAAGTAAACGTGCCGCCTTTCACCGTCAGGGTGTAGGTGGGGGCTTCGGGTTCGGGCTCGGGTTTGGGTTCGGGCTTCGGGTCGGGAACAACAATTTTGGTCGAGTTCAACTCCACATCGCTGTCGGGCATCTCAAAGCGTACCACTTTTTTGTCGGTTTCACCGTTCAGGTAGTAGCTGCCGAATGCCTCGCCGATTTTTTGACCGTTGATATTCGTAATATCTACATTGGATTCTACGGTGAGGACGGTGCCTGCATAAGAATACAGATCCCATGTGGTGCCCTGCACCAAATCATAGCCAGTTTCATCGGGGACGAGAGGATGCGTGTCGTTTACCTTCAAGATGGCTCCACCATTCACGGTAACAGAGCGATAATCGCCACTGAGCGCAGTATCGCTTACTACGGTGCTCCCTGAGAGTTTGTTGAGCACACAATCCTTTCCGTTGAATGCACCGCCGGTTATCTCGCCGTCGTTGTAAAGCAGACCAGCTGCAAATGTGCCGCCTTTGATTGTAGGGGTCTTGCTCGAAGTGCTGTAGGGCAAACCATTTGCTGCCAGAGTGTTGAAAACACCGTCCTCGATGGTGCTGCCTTCGTTAACAATGCCGCAATTTACGGAACGCAAATTTTCGCCCTTCTTGTTAACAGGGTCAGTGTAGAGGAAATTATAGTTGCCGCTTTCCAGATATACGGTGCCGGGGTCGCCGCTTAACGCCTGGTAATGCCAACCGTTGCCACAATAATTATAAAGATTGCCATCGGGCTTAAAAGGAGCATTGCCTATAACCGGTGTGCCATCACTGTCCATGATAAGAGACAAACCATGGGAAGCCTGGTTCAGTATGATATCCGCTTCCGGATTAAAAGCACTCACAGAATTAAGAGATTTTATATTGATGCACACGGTGTTTTTGTTGGAAGAATCCGGATATACGTTTTCAAATAAAATGCGGTTGATATCAAGGATGGGTTCACTGGCGGTAATGGTATTATTCCCGGTCTTGACTACATAAAGCGTGTTGCCCCAGTCGCCGGACGCAAGGCCGTTGACCGCTGTGATAGAACCGGTTCCGTTCAGGATGACTGTTTTGAATGTGCCTGCACCTTTGGGCTCTTTCGCAAATGCGCCGCCGGTCAGCTTGGCACCGGGTTTGACCTCCAACTGGACATTCGGGTTCAGGGGGCGCAGTGCGTTTTTCTCACCGGAGAAATCATAACTTGTCGGCGTGCTGGGGTTCAGGGTCAGAGTTTTGTCAGTGTGGTTATAGCTCCAGCCGTTGCCGCTGTAATCCTGGGTGCCGCCCTTGGTGCCAACGGGGTAGCCGTTTTCGTCGATCACCAGCTGGGTCAGCATGCTCAGGGTAACGGTGTCCGCATCGGCGTGTGGTGCGGTAAAAGTGACAGAAAAATAACCACTACCATCATCGTAATATCTTGCACTTGGTGCCCAATCTTCTAACAAACAATGTGTGTCGTTTGTGTTTCCGAATGTAACATCAATAGGAAATAATATTGCTTGACGGTTACGGAAAAAAATATGGATGGTGATGCTGGTATTATGGTCGGAATTGGGAATGACATAACCGCTGTTGCCGAAATAATTGATTCCTGCATCGTAACACTCATAGCTGCCATTCTCCGGGAAATTCACATTCAAGGTATAGCCGCTAGCGACAGTGTCACCCGCTGGTTTTTTATCAAAAATGCCGCCCTTTATGGTGCCGTTGTTGGTAACGGTAGATCTAAACGTGCCATTTTCAATCTTGCCGTCAGATTCATTGGAAACGGAAGAAAAAAGGCCGCCGGTAATAGTACCATGATTTGTGAGAGAAGAGGAAGAAGAAAATTGACCGCCACTGATTTTTCCGTTATTTATCACAGTGTTGTCGAAAATTCCCTCAACAATGATTGCATCTCTTCCAATCGTGAGTTTACATTTGGTGATAGGTCCATAGCCGGAAATAATTGAAAAAAAATCATATTCTGTCGGGCTGTCAGGATGCAGGTCAAGCGTTTGTGTAGAACCGTTATAGCTCCAGCCCTCACCAGAACAATCTCGATCATGGTTGTCACCGGAACCGACAGGATAGCCATCTACAATTCTTAATTGGTCGCCTCCCTCCGCCCACGCTGTGATTGCCGACACAGGCAGGAGCGTTACCGCCATGCACAGCGCCACCAGAAGGCTGAGTAGTCGTTTCTTCATAGGGGGTCCCTCACTTTCTTTGGGCCGGAAGTGGAGCTCCGGCAAAAATGGATGCTCTTACTTCCTTAAATACACGCCGCGCGGAATCCTTTCACCCTTTTTCAAAAAAATTTGAAAAAAAAAAACGAACTGCAAAACAGTCCGTTTTCGGGTCATCTTTCGTAATGTGTCCAAAGGCTTAAAATCTTGATGGTTTGCTCTTCTTCAAAAACATCATACACAAGGCGGTGCTGTACGTTGATGCGCCTGCTGTACGAGCCGTTCAAATCGCCCACCAGCTTTTCATAGGGCGGCGGGTTCTGGAACGGATTTTCTTTTATAACGGAGATCAGCGCCTTCGCCTTTTCGTCAAGATGGGCGGATTTCAGCTTTGGAATGTCCTTGAGCGCGGTTTTCGCATAAACAATTTTGTACATTTACCACTCCACAGCCGATTCGTCAACACAATCTTCCAGCGGTTCGGCCTTGGCCGCCAGGAGCTTTTCCCGCATTCCCGGCACGGAGACGAGATAAAGCGTTTCCATAATGCCGCTGTAATCTTCTTCCGAAAGCAGAACAGCGTTGCCGTCTTTGGTGCAGATGTTCAGCGGTTCATTGTACTTTACGGTCTGCTCTACATACTGGAAAGCATTCTTGCGAAAGTTCGTGATATTAGTGGTCGTCATCGTGCATCACCTCTTATGTACATAATAGCGTACACACTGCGCGGTGTCAAGACCCTTTTTTGCCGAACTGGGGGCTTGTGGAGCGGGGGCAATCGTTCTATAATACAAGCTGTGAAATGAATCACAAAAGGGGTGGAACGTATGGACAAAAAACTGAACGAGGCCGTGGCGGCGCTGCGGCCCCAGATGGTGGCGGCGCTCCAGCGGCTGGTGCGCAGGCGCAGTGTGGAGGCTGACCCGCTGCCGGGCAAGCCCTTTGGCGAGGAGGTGGATGCCTGCTTTGCCGAGGCGCTGACCCTCTGCCATGAGCTGGGCTTTGAGACCACCGACATGGATCGGTACATCGGCTGGTGCGAGATCGGCACCGGGGACGAGATGGTGGCGGTGCTGGGGCATCTGGACGTGGTGCCCGAGGGCGAGGGCTGGCATCACCCGCCCTACGCCGCCGAGATCGAGGGCGGCAGGCTGTATGGCCGGGGTTCCATTGACGACAAAGGCCCGGTGGTGGCCAGCCTGTTCGCGCTGAAGGCCATCCGGGATCTGGGCATTCCGCTCAACCGCCGTGTCCGGCTGCTGTTCGGCCTGAACGAGGAGACCAACGACCGGGACGTGCTGTACTACAAGGCCCACGGCGGGGAGATCCCGGTGCTGGGCTTCACCCCGGACGGCGAGTATCCGCTCATCAACGGCGAAAAGGGTATCCTGAACGAGAGCTATGCTGTGCAGCTGCACCAGACCGGGGCCTGGCAGCTGAGCAGGGTGCAGGGCGGCGTGGCCGGCAATGTGGTGCCGGACTACGCCTGCGCTGCGCTGACCGCCCCGGCGGGGGCCGCCCTGCCGGATGCGGAGCACATCACCGTGACAGCCGTCCCCGGCGGCTATCAGGTGGAAGCGGTGGGCGTTTCGGCCCACGGCAGCCACCCGGAGCAGGGCGAAAACGCCATCGGGCGGCTGGTGTGCTACCTCGACCGGCTGCCGCTGGAGGGGGATGCCAAGCAGGCCGTGCACTTTCTGGCCGAGAAGCTGGGTACCGACCCCTACGGCGAGGGCCTGCTGGGCCACCGGCTGGAGGATGCGCTCTCCGGCCCCATGAGCTGCAACTGGGGGCTGATCGAGGGCGACGCGCAGCATCTGTGGGTCAAGCTGAACTACCGCTATCCCGTGACCATGGAACGGGCAGACTGCCAGCCCGCTGTGCAGGCTGCCTTTGAGGCCGCAGGCTGGGCGCTGGATGGGCAGGTGCACAAGGAAAAGCTCTACTACCCTGCCGAGACCCCGCTGGTCAGCGCCCTGCTGGAGGTTTACCGGGATGCCACCGGCGACAATGCTCCGCCCAAGTGCATCGGCGGCGGCACCTACGCCAAGATGCTGCCCAACGTGGTGGCTTTTGGCCCCCTGTTCGCGGGTGACCCGGTCACAGAGCATCAGCCAGATGAATGCTTCGATCTGGAACGTCTGGTGCAGAACGCCCAGATCATTGCAAACGCCATTGTCAAGCTGGCAAACCTGCCGCTGGAATAAGAAGGAGGACGGGACTATGAAGATCACACAGGTGCGGCTGGGCCGCATTTCCACCCCGCTGCGGGTGCCGTTCAAAACGGCACTGCGCACTGTGAACAGCGTTGAGGATGTTATCGTGGAGCTCCACACCGATACCGGTGCGGTGGGCTACGGCGAAGCACCCCCGACCGGTGTTATCACCGGCGACACCACCGGGGCCATCCTCGGTGCCATTCAGGATCATATCGCCCCTGCCCTGCTGGGCCGCGACCTCGATGAATTTGAGGATCTGACCGCCGCTGTGCAGAAGGCGCTTGTCCATAACACCAGCGCCAAGGCCGCTGTAGACATGGCCCTGTGGGATCTGCTGGGCCAGAAGTACAGCGCCCCTGTTTACCGGATGCTGGGCGGTGCCCGCAGGAACATCGTGACCGATATCACCATCAGCGTCAACCCGCCCGAGGAGATGGCCCGGGATGCCCGCACCGCTGTCCAGCGCGGCTACGACTGCCTGAAGGTCAAGGTTGGCATTGACCCTGAGCTGGATGTGGCCCGCCTTGCTGCGGTGCGGCAGGCCGTGGGCCGGGACATCAAGCTCCGCATCGATGCCAATCAGGCCTGGAACGCCAAGCAGGCGGTCCGCATCCTGAACCAGATGCAGGAGAAGGGGCTGGACATTGAGTTCGTGGAGCAGCCCGTGCCCGCCGCAGACCTTGAGGGGATGCAGTATGTCACCCGCCATGCCGATGTGCCCGTGCTGGCCGACGAGAGCGTGTTCAGCCCGGCAGATGCCCTGCGGATCATGCAGACCGGCGCGGCCGACCTTGTGAACATCAAGCTGATGAAGTGCGGCGGTATCACCAATGCCCTGCGCATTGCCGCCGCCGCTGAGGTGTACGGCGTGGAGTGCATGATCGGCTGTATGCTGGAAGCAAAGATCTCGGTCAACGCCGCTGTGGAGCTGGCCTGCGCCAAGAAGATCATCACCAAGATCGACCTCGACGGCCCGGTGCTCTGCAGCGAGGACCACATCCTCGGCGGTGCCGTGTTCGACGAGAAGAACATCACCGTCTCCGACGCGCCCGGCATGGGCATTCAGGGCTTTGTGCCCGGCAAGGTGTCCTATCTCGACTAAAACAGGAACAGACCGCATCCCGAAACACACGGGGTGCGGTCTCTTTTTGTGAATCTGTATTTCATATACGGACAGTGAAAAAAGCTCGTGTCTGTATATGTTGAAATGAAAAACAAAAAAAGCGGGCAAAATCTTTGACTTTTTGGCCTGCAAGGCGTATAATCGTACTTGTTCCGTGTAGAGGAATGGGAAAACTGTGCGCAATAGGCGCACAATCTGGATAGGGGAGTAGAAAAGTTATGAAAACGTTGAAAGCGGTTGCGGCAAGGTACAACGCCACCAGCCTGATCCTGCGCATCGTCATCGGCCTTGTGGTCGGTGCGGTGCTGGCACTGGCGGTGCCCGGTGCGGGCTGGGTGGAAGAGTTCGGCAGCCTGTTCGTGGGTGCCCTGAAGGGCATTGCCCCGGTGCTGGTGTTCGTTATCGTGGCCAGTGCGCTGGCGCAGGGCACGTCCAGGCTGGACCGGCGCTTTGGCACGGTCATCTGGCTGTACATGCTCACCACCTTCCTGGCCGCCGCCATTGCGGTGGTGACCAGCTTCCTGTTCCCTCAGACCGTCGTTCTGGCTGAGGCGGCAGAATCCGAGGTGGTGCCCCAGGGTCTGGGCGAGGTGATGAACACCCTGCTCACCAACTTTGTGGCAAACCCCGTCAGTGCCCTGCTGAACGGCAATTACATCGGCATCCTGTTCTGGGCCTGCCTGTTCGGTCTGGCCATGAAGAAGTACGGCGCGGACAGCACCAAGCTGTTCCTGGCGAACACAGCGGATGCAGTCTCCCAGATCGTCCGCTGGATCATCAATCTGGCACCCTTTGGCATCATGGGCCTTGTGTATACCAACGTGTCCAGCAACGGCCTGTCCATCTTTACCCAGTACGGCAGGCTGCTGCTCCTGCTGGTGGGCACCATGCTCTTTATGGCACTGGTCGTCTCGCCCTTTATCATCTTTGTGTATCTGCACTGCAACCCGTATCCGCTGGTGTTCCGCTGCCTGCGTGAATCCGGCCTGACCGCCTTCTTCACCCGCAGCTCTGCCGCCAACATCCCGGTCAATATGGATCTGTGCGAAAAGCTGGGGCTGGATAAGGATATGTATTCCGTCTCCATCCCCCTGGGCGCTACCATCAATATGGATGGTGCCGCCATCACCATTACCATTATGACGCTGGCTGCGGCCAATACGCTGGGCATTCAGGTGTCCCTGCCCGCCGCCATCCTTCTTTCGGTGATGAGTGCTCTGGGTGCCTGCGGCGCTTCCGGCGTGGCTGGCGGCTCCCTGCTGCTGATCCCCATGGCCTGCTCCCTGTTTGGCATCTCCAATGATATCGCCATGCAGGTGGTCGGTGTCGGTTTTATCATTGGCGTGGTGCAGGATTCCGTGGAAACTGCCCTGAACTCCGCCGGTGACGTGGAATTTGCCGCCACTGCGGAATATCACCAGTGGCGCAGGGAGGGCAAGCCCCTGCCGGCGTTCCTGTGCAAGTGATGCAAAACTGAAATGGCTTTTCAAAGGCTGCTGTGCTGCTGACACGGCGGCCTTTTTGTTTGGAACTTTTTTCTGGGCATTTTGCACAGGAAAGCCCTCGTCCTGTTTGAAATTGACGGATTCTGACGGATTTTGCATGAGAGTATCCCCTTTTACAGAAGAAATTCTGGGCAAAACAGAGAGAAAATCTGAAAAAACTTTCCAAACAAGGTTTCAATCGTCCATGTATACAAGAACTTTATTTTTCATAAAAAACGTTTTGTGCTAGTTGCGCAAAGAACGAAAGAACGTTAAAAATGTATCACTAAATTCATAGTTTGTTCATAGAATTTATAAAACGATTTCATAATTGAGTGGCATAATATGGCCATCCTCAGAGAGGGGAACAAAAGAACGAAGGGTTCTGAACGGTTCCGCTTTGAGGATGCAGGGAGATAGAGGCCCTGCCAAAAAACACAATGACATTTACCGATATACGGAGGATATTTATTATGATGAACAAGAACACTGCTATTCTGGACAACACTATGATGGACGCTTACCTGACTGTTACCGAGGGCGTGTCCGATAACTGCGGCATTGGCCTGGCTTTTGCAAGCCTGCTCGAGAGCGCAAAGAAGAACTTTGTCAACCAGAGCAACCGCCGCACTGTCAATGCAAGCTTTGCCGGCTGATCTTCTCCAATTTGCCGGTTGAAGATTCTCCTTCTTTTTTGTTACAGCTGCTGCCACACTGTAATATGAACTGAAAAGCCCGGAACCATCTGCCGCCATAGCAGGTACGGTTCCGGGCTTTTTTGCTGTGTGGGTTCGGTCAGCGCAGGGGGTTTAAGCCGTCAGCTTTGCTTTCTGCAGTGCAGCCACGATCAACGGAATGAGGATGAGCTGCGCCACGATGCCGGGCACGGCAGTGAGCACAGCACCGGACAGGAACGCGCTGAACGGGAAGCTGGAGCCGGACAGACCGGCCAGCACAAAGCGCACCACACCCCAGACAAGGCGGCCTGCCACCATCGAGATAACAAGGGTGGCGTAGATCATGGGCAGGGTGTGCTGCACCTTGCGGTACATGAAACCGGCCACAGCGCCGTATGTGGCCAGCTCAAAGGCCATGGCGATGGCAATGGGGTACATCGGGGGCATCCCGAACAGCACCGAGCGGAGCAGCGGGGCGGCAAAGCCCAGTGCCAGGCCCCAGGGGCCGCCCAGCACAAAGCCAGCCAGCAGCACCGGGAAGTGCATGGGGCAGAGCATGTTGCCGATCTGAGGCACATGGCCGGTGATCATGGGCAGCACAAAGGCCAGTGCCAGAAACAGTGCGGCCAGCACCAGATCACGGGTCGTGGAACGGGTCTTGGTATTCATCAATGATTCCTCCTGAAAATGCACAGACAAAAAGGGCCTGCCGCCAGCACGCGCGCCAGCGGCAGACCCCTTCATGGTGTCTGTTTCAAAATAATGTTTGCGGGGAGAAACACGGGCTTCGGCCCGCAAAGCCCCGGCTTCAGCCGGGAATTGTGCAAAAAGTATAGCAGATGCAAAGCCGCCTTGTCAAGCTCAGCGGATGAGGATGGTTACGGGGCGGTGTTTGCGGATTTTTGAAATTTGTAGATGTAATAAAAGGAATCTTCACCGGGGCCTTCTGCAAATGTACTGTTACAGACATTGGCGTGAGAATAACCATTGTCGGAGGCTGCATTCAATTCGGCATCAGAAAGCAAAGCGGTCAAAAGCTGCAAAAATGTTTTGCGGGGGCAAAATGGACCTGCATTTTCAACAAAAACGGGAACATTTACAAGCGATTTTGCCAAGGGATGTACATTTTGACGAAAGAACCTTGACGTTTTTGCATAGAATAGATAATATAGACTTGAGAAATAGCGCATCGGGGCGTACGGCCCGGGTGCGTACCATAATCCGATGCAAACGCTGAGGTTCATACGGGAGGACCAAAGATGACAAATGCAGAAAAGCTTACCCTGGCAAAACACGCCTGCCACATCCGCATGGGCGTGATCGAGGGCACTCACAGCGCCAAGTGCGGCCATCCGGGCGGCAGCCTGGATATCGCCGAGGTGCTGGCGTACCTCTATTTCGTAGAGATGAAGGTGGATCCGAAGGATCCCAAGAACCCTGACCGCGACCGTCTGGTGCTCTCCAAGGGCCATGCGGCTCCGGCGCTGTACGCCGCGCTGGCTGAGCGTGGGTTCTTCCCGGTGGAGGACCTCAAGACCCTGCGCAAGATCGGCAGCTACCTGCAGGGCCACCCCAACATGAACAGTGTGCCGGGCGTGGATATGTCCACCGGCAGTCTGGGTCAGGGCGTGAGCGCCGCCTGCGGCATGGCACTGGGTGCCAAGCACGCTGGTAAGCCCATCAATGTTTACACCATCCTGGGTGACGGCGAGGTGGAAGAAGGCGAGTGCTGGGAAGCCTTTATGTTTGCTTCTCACTACGGCCTGTCCAACCTCTGCGTTATGCTGGACCGCAACCATCTGCAGATCGACGGCACCACCGAGACCGTGATGAACAGCGCCCCGCTGGAGGAGAAGCTGAAGGCCTTCAACTTCAATGTGCTGACCATCAACGGCCACGATCTTGATGCCATTGAGAGCGCCATCGCCGCTTTCCACGCTGAGAACGAAAAGCCCACCTGCATCATTCTGGATACCCTCAAGGGCAAGGGCGTTTCCTTTATGGAAAACTCCGTTGACTGGCACGGCAAGGGTCCCAACGATGAGGAATACGCACAGGCCATGCAGGAGCTGAATGCAGCTTACGCCGCGCTGGAAGAGGAGGACAAGTAAGATGGCAGAAGTGAAGAAGATCGCTACCCGTGACAGCTACGGCAACACCCTGAAAGAGCTGGCCGCCGAGGGCCACGACGACCTGGTGGTGCTGGACGCTGACCTGGCTGCCGCCACCAAGACCGGTATGTTCCGCAAGGCGCACCCGGACCGTCACTTCGACTGCGGCATTGCAGAGGGCAACATGATGGGCGTGGCCGCAGGTCTGGCCACCATGGGTTATGTTCCCTTTGTTTCCAGCTTTGCCATGTTTGCCGCAGGCCGTGCCTTTGAGCAGATCCGCAACTCGATCGCCTACCCCCGCCTGAACGTCAAGATCGGTGCCACCCACGGCGGCATCTCCGTGGGCGAGGACGGTGCTTCCCACCAGTGCTGCGAGGACTTTGCCCTGATGCGCAGCCTGCCCGGCATGACCGTGATCTGCCCCGCAGACGATGTGGAGGCCCGTGCTGCTGTGCGTGCCGCTTACGCCATACAGGGCCCTGTTTACCTGCGCTTCGGCCGTCTGGCTGTGCCTGTGTTCCACGATGAGGCTACCTACCACTTTGAGCTGGGCAAGGGCGAGCAGATCACCGAGGGCAGCGACATTGCCATCATCGCCACCGGTCTGATGGTCAACGAGGCCCGCCTGGCTGCCGAGCAGCTGGCTGCCGAGGGCATTCACGCCCGGGTCATCAATATCCACACCATCAAGCCTCTGGACGAGGAAATCGTCCTCAAGGCCGCCAAGGAGTGCGGCAAGGTCATCACCGCCGAGGAGCACAGCGTCATCGGCGGTCTGGGCGAGGCTGTCTGCGCTGTCCTGAGCGAGAAGCTGCCCACCCCTGTCCGCCGCGTGGGCGTGCAGGACAAGTTTGGCTGCTCTGGCCCTGCATGGGACCTGCTCAAGCTGTACGGTCTGGATGCAGCGACCATCTGCAAGACCGCTCACGAGATGCTGGGCTGATCCAGAAAGTCAATAAAAGCCGGTCGGCGTATGCCGACCGGCTTTTTGCGTGCAGTTACCGTAAAAATTCGTGATTTTTCCGCACGATATCCGGGGAAACGTGCTGGCTGCTTGCGCCCGGCGGCAAAGTGTGTTAAACTGGGACCAGATAAAAATTTTGAGAGAAGGAGCCCCGCTATGAAATACGATTTCACTTCCATCATGGACCGCCACGGCAAGGATGCCTTTGCAGTGGATGGCCTTGGCACCGGCTTTGCCCCCGCCGCCCCCAAGGAGGGCTTTGATGCTATCCCCATGTGGGTGGCCGATATGAACTTCCCCACCGTGCCCACCATCCAGGAAGCCATCATCGAGCGCACCAACCACCCCGCGTTTGGCTACTTCAACCCCACCGATGAATACTTCGATTCCATCATCCGGTGGCAGGCAAAGCGCAACGGCGTGCAGGGCCTGACCAAGGAGTGCATCGGCTACGAGAACGGCGTGCTGGGCGGCGTGATCAGCGCCCTGAACTGCGTCTGCTCCAGGGGCGATAAGATCCTGATCCACAGCCCCACCTACATGGGCTTCACCCTGAGCCTGAAGAACAACGGCTACGAGGCTGTCCACAGCCCGCTGGTCAAGGATGAGAACGGCGTGTGGCGGATGGACTTTGAGGACATGGAAAAGCACCTGAAAGAGGAAAAGATCCATGCCGCCATCATGTGCAACCCCCACAACCCCTGCGGCCGCGTGTGGGAGCGCTGGGAGCTGGAAAAGGCCATGGAGCTGTACAAGAAGTACGATGTGTATGTGGTCTCCGATGAGATCTGGTCGGACATCATCCTGAGCGGAAACAAGCACATCCCCACCCAGTCTGTGAGCGAGGATGCCCGCCAGCGCACCGCCGCTTTCTATGCCCCCTCCAAGACCTTCAATCTGGCAGGTCTGGTGGGCAGCTACCATATCGTTTACAACAACTGGTGGCGTGACCGCATCGAGAAGGAGTCCAGCCTGAGCCACTACAACATGATGAACGTCCTCTCCATGCACGCCCTGATCGGTGCCTACAAGCCCGAGGGCTACGAGTGGACCGACGAGCTCTGCGAGGTGCTGACCGGCAACATCGACTTTGCCTGCGATTACATCGAGAAGCATTTCGAGGGCGTGACCGTCTCCAAGCCGCAGGGCACCTACATGCTGTTCGTGGACTGCACCGACTGGTGCAAGGCCCACGGCAAGACCATTGAGGATGTGGAGCACGCCTGCTGGGATGTGGGCGCTGCCATCCAGGACGGCACCATGTTCTTTGGCCCCTGCCACCTGCGCATGAATCTGGCTTCTCCCCGTTCCCGCATCGAGGAGGCGTTCCACCGCATGGACAAGTACGTTTTTAACGCATGATCGCTTAAACACAGCAAAAAGTCCCGACCAGAACGGCCGGGACTTTTTTGCGCTTACTTCAGATCGAAATTGCCCACCAGCAGGTAGTAGAGCGCCTCCACCACCAGCGCTGCCGAAAGCTGGGAAGGCAGCATATCGCTGGCAATGCGCTGGATACGGTTGGAGGCCAGCAGGGTATAGCTGGCGTGGCCTGCCAGCGCCGAGCGCTTGTCGCAGGTGATGAGGATGACCGGTGTGCCGTTCTTCTTGGCGGCACGGGCGGCCGTCTCCAGCGCCTCGCAGCGGCCTGCGCTGGAAATGAGCAGCAGGGCATCTTTTGGGGTCAGTGCCGAAGCGAAAGACCGTGCCTTTTCTGGCACCGGGCTGATCATGCAGCGCTTGCCCAGACTGCCCAGCTTGAGCGAAGCATCCATAGCAACGGGCAGGCTGCTGCCGTTGGCTTCGATCTCAATGATCTCTGCCGCCCGCAGAATGGAAAGCACCTTTCTCAGCTGGACAAGGTTCAAGGCCTGAATGGTGGCCTGAACCTCTTCCTGACGGTTGTTCTGAAGATCGAGCAGGGCCTGATGCAGCGGGTCATTGGGGGGCCTTTTGCGGGCCTCCGTTTCCTGCTGCTCCAGCACATCCCGCGCAAGCTCCAGTTGGAATTTGCGATAATTTGCGTAGCCGAGCTTGTGGCACAGCCGGGTGACCGTGGCTTCGGACGAGTGGCTGGCCTTTGCAAGCTCCGCAGAGGTGGCGACCGAGGCCCACTTTACATCTGCAAGAATGCAGTCCGCAATGCGCCGTTCGGCGCTGTAAAGCTGGAGCCCGGAGCACAGCTGGGTGACGACGCTTCCCGGGGAATCGTGCATAGCAATACCTCCCTGTGCGCGCTGCGCATTGGGCACAACGCACAGTACTCTGGGAATAGTATACCGATTTTTTGGTGAAAAATCAATTGAATCTGGCAAGAAAATGCATGCCATTCCAAAATAAACCGGGATTTCTTGACGCGGGGTGCATCAAAACCGGCCTGTGTGTTGGGGGCGGCGTAATGGATTCAGCGAATTTTTCATGCAGGGTGCCGAAAGTGAAAAAAGGACTGCTCCAGCGGAGCAGTCCTTTTTGCGTTTTGAGGGGCGGGAAGGTGCGATCAGCACCCTTCCTTTTCGGCCAGCTTCCGGCCCATGAGCACGCCCATGACGGAGGCCATCATCAGGCCGCGGGTCCAGCCGGAGGAGTCACCCAGGCAATGCAGGCCCCGGATGTTGGTGTCGAGGTTCTCGTCCATCTTGACCTTGTTGGAGTAGAACTTCAGCTCGGGGCTGTAGAGCAGGGTCTCGTTGGCGGCAAAGCCGGGCACGACCATATCCAGCATCTTGATGA
>OLGN01000894.1_pt1 | contig 20057 bp, 17 predicted proteins | sample 1605941 | NCBI WGS metagenome assembly OLGN01 (sample SAMN03283269) | human gut metagenome | biome: human-associated habitat; material: feces | host: Homo sapiens | place: USA | collected 2013
GTCTGCAAGCACATTTCCGTTTTCATCGAGCACCTGAAATGCCACGGTATCGCCGTTCTTAAGCTGTGCATCAGACGGAATTTGATAAATAAGCGAGCAGCTTTTCAGGCCCGAATTAAAGTCGCTTTTGATATGATCCAAAGCGCCGATCGGCCAAAAATTCGCTTTGTCATTCCAAGTCGGAATATCAAAGGTTTGTACTGTTTGAAGCGGATTTCCCGACGAATCTGTTGCAACGCTACCGTCGGAATGCTTAATCCACATTTTGAATTTAAGCTGACGGGTTTTCTTATCGGAAATGTTTTGGATAACGGTGCGAAGCTCGATTTTTTTGCCGCTCATATCGGTATTAAATCTGCTTTTGCTGTTGCCGCTCAAAAGCCGGTCGCTGCGATTATACGTATAAGTATAATATGAGCTTGTTTCAAGGTCGGTAAAATCTGAGGGGCTTGAATAAGCGCCCGTGTACTCCTTAACTTCGGGAGGCGCAACATAGAGATCTATATCATTAACAAGCTGAGACATTCGCTTGAAGCCCTGCAAGCGGCAAACTTCGCAAAATTGATAATTAGTATCTCTCATTATACACTCATAGCTTGAAACAAGCATTTTTGAGCCGTATGCATTGCGGCAGGTATAGGTGTTTCTAAAGCCTAAAAGCTGCCTCCATTTTATTTTTTCGGGGTCTTCAACCGAGGAAAGATTAAGCGATTTCAGCTCTTTATCTTCAAGCAAATACCCGGTGCTGTATTCATCACCGAGGCCAAGCAGGCTGTGCCCAAGCTCATGTGCAAAGGTCTTTGGTGCACGGTAGCTGTCTGACGGCGAAATGAAATAATGAAAACCGTATTCACGGTTATTATAAGCACCGCCGAAATCATTCGTTGTATTTACAACCATAGCGAACTGGGCAATATAATCGTGAACATAATAATACGGCTCATATTCGTTCGACTCACCGTTCGGCTTCATCGGAATTGTATTCGGGTCGGTTGTTTTTTTGATGTGAGCATCGTGGATTTTCTCAATAAATTCCGGCCCGATACATCTTTCAAAAATATGATTTTTCCATTGGCTTCCGTGGAGGTTGTTGGAAATAACAGGAGAATTATATTTGTCAACTATAACATCAAAGAATGTACTTCCGCCATTATCAAAAGTTGATTCGGAAGCTGTGCAAAGAGCGTAAACATTGAACCTGTCGGCATAACTGCTATATGGCTCATATTTCATGGCCTCCTGCCAAAGTCGTTTAACATCGTTGATAAATTTGCCTTGCTGACTTTTTGTATATCCCTCGCCGCAAACAACAACAACCATATTTTCCGTGTCGCTGCGTGTTTTTTGAATTGTATAAACAGGGATGGTGGAGTTGGCGTATTTTCCGTCACCGGAATACCATGGTCCTAAAGTGAGCTGAATACTTTGCTCGGTGCTGACATTCCAGTCGGGATTAGCCTCCTCGGCAGGTTCCGAAATTGTATAATCGGCCTCTTGTTTATTTGGAGCAGAGCCGATATAAGGATTGCTTTGTGAGCCGCTGCCCGAAGTGGAAACGAAATATTCGGAATCGAGATAAAACGCGGGCCTTACGCCCAAGTCGGAATACCACGGAGCGTATCTGCCAACCTCACCGCTTGAGCTGATGTATCGCATATCGTGATTGCAATCGGTAACAGGGGTGCGAAGCCAATAAGGCCAAGCCATTCCGTTGCTATTGTAAGCAATATAATAACCTTTAAGATTTTTCCACACGGCATTAGCCTGCTTTACATCAAGAAGAAAAACCTTTTCGGTTGTGGTTTCAAAATATGCACTATCGTAATTTATTGCCGCATATGCAATGTCTGTATAGTAATACAAATCCGAATTTGCATCACCATTGACAATGCCCTTATTGTATTCGGGATGAGAAACAAGAGAGCGCTGGGTAACGGTTTTCATTGCCGCAATTTCCGATTTTGAAAAAGCATTAAGAAATCCCGCTTTGTCATTATAAGCACCCGTTCCGCTGACATAGCCATCCTTCGGCGGATTGCCGCAAAGCCAATCAACCTTGCCTGCAGCTGCGGTTGAATTGAGCCAAGAGCGCATATTACTGTCTTTCCAATAGTTAGAACCGTAATCATCACGCTTATAGCTTCGGCTGTGCGATTTTGAATTGCTGTTGTCATTTGTTTTGGCATCATATGCAAGGGTGTCAATAATTCTGTCCGCAAGCATAAGCGGACCGTTATCGTCAATGCTTACACATCGCCAAAGAATCGAAGCATTATTATATGTGCCCATTTTTACATAATCGCCCACTTTGATATCCGGCTTTGATGACGCCTGAACGCTCATCGGCAAAATTGAGATTGCCATGCACAATGCCAACAATATTGCTGTTATTTTTTTCGTCATTAAGTCACTTCCTTTATAAACGGTATATTTGCCTTCATTATATTGTAAAAGGAGATATGTGTCAATGATATTTAGTTTAATTTTGGTCATTTTACAGCCGATATTATAATATAGCAATTCGGATTGTTGTATTATTCCGAAATTGCGAATAATTTGAATAAAATGCTTAACATGAATTTTTCATTTGTCTATTATGAAATCAGATTGATACTTAAAAATTCAGTCAATAACGGGTGATTATTTATGAAGCAAAAGCAGTTAACTCATCAACAGCTTGAGAAAAAGGCACTACGCAAGCAAAAATAAATTGCTAAGTGGGAAAAAGAAAAGGCAAGGCCTAAAAAAAGCTATTACATTATCTATTTGATTTTCATAGTCAGCCTAATCTATGTAACGGATGAAATAGCTTCGCAAATCGGCACTTTGATAAAAACGGAAATCGCAAATGATTTGATGTCAAGCTTCGGGAAAAAAGCGTCGGCATGCTTGATATAGTCAGCTTTATTGCCATTCCTTTTCAGGCTTTGTCCATTTTTTATAAACCGTTATCAGACAGATTCGGCAGAAAAATATTTCTTGTTATCAACACGCTCGGCATGAGCCTTGGTATGCTTGTGATTGCTTTGTCGCACAATCTGGCGCTTTATGTTGTCGGTGCGGTCATTATATTTTTCTTCGTTCCGCATGATATGCAGGTTGTGTATGTGATGGAATCGGCTCCGTCAAAGCATCGTGCAAAAATCTATTCCACGGTAAAATGCATTGCAAAAAAGCGCCGTATTTCTACGACGCTTTTGTCTTGCTCAGAAGATAGAGCAAGGGAATGCTATTCAATTATCTGTTGTACTTTTTCTTTCTGCCGGCAACCGTTGCAGCAATGGTTGCGCCGCCGCTGGCTAACAGTAGGGAAATCCACAGTGCAAGGTTGCTTGTATTGCCGGTCAGCGGACTCTTATCTGATGTTCCCGGTTTAGTACTGGCAGGCTTTTTCTCAAGAGCAGCAATCGCATCTTCGATAGCCTTTGCCATCTTGTCTACTTCAGATTGCTCCGTAATATTTTTACCACGGACAACAGCTTTGACAGCGGTTTCCACACCGGAGAAATCTTTGTAGTCATTCTTGTTTAGCGCATTTGCTTTGGCAATGGCTGCATCAACCTTTGTGTAATCTGCATCCTTGTATTGCAGGGCAGCAATGGCATCTTCAATGGCCTTAGCCATTGCATCAACTTCGGTCTGCTCCGTAATATTTTTACCACGGGTCACAGCATTCACGGCGGCTTCCACGCCGGTGAAATCCTTGTAGTCATTCTTGTTTAGCGCATTTGCTTTGGCAATGGCTGCATCGACAGCTGTGTAATCAGCATCCTTGTATTGCAGGGCAGCAATGGCATCTTCAATGGCCTTAGCCATTGCATCAACCTCTGTTTGCTGGGCTTTGCTTTTTGCTCGGTCAACAGAGTTAATGGAATCTTTTACCGCAGAATAATTTGTATAAAGGCTGCTATCAAGAGCCGTTGCCCTTGCGATGGCTGCATCGACAGCTGTGTAATCAGCGAGGATGTTATTGTCATCCCACACAAAAGTTGGATGACCGATTCCGGCAACCCATTCAACGCCCGCACCGGCATTGGTTTGCAAGCCAGCAAGAACATCTGCGGAGGTGAAGTTGGAGACAGCAGTGCCGCACGATGACTGATCAAAGGTCGGGTCGGCACCCGCAGTACCTGCATCCCAATCTACCACCAGCTTAGCAACGGCTAAGTAATTGCCTTTATTATCAGGATATGTTTCTTCATCAAGCGTTACACCATCAGGAGGGGTATCCGGCCAAATGCAGTCGGTAACATGGGGCTTTACAACAGCTGTAATCCAAGTGATATTGCCAGGCTCAGCGCAAGTGATGTTTTTTGTTGCAACTATGCAATTTTTGATTATTACGCCAGGCTTGTTCCCAGAGAAGTTTTCAAAGTTTGCACCGAGAATACCACCAACAGCTGAATAGATATTATTGCAGGAAACAGAACCGCCAAACCAACAATCGGTAATCGACGAGCTGTCCGCAGAGTTTTCCCACTGACCAATCAGCCCGCCAACGGTATCAACATCATCTTCATTGGACTCTGTACTGATAACCGTGGCGTCTGAGCCACAGCCTTTTACCTGTGTACTCCAAGTGCATTGACCAATCAGCCCACCAACGAACTTGCTGCCAACATTGTTTTCTATTTTTCCGCTTGTGTAGCAGTTTTCAACGGTGCCGCCATTGACCCAATCCGCCAAAATGCCGGCAATTAATGAACCATCATTTGAGTCAATATCAGCGTCTATAACAAGTAAATTCTTTAATGTACCACCGTCAGAAACAACTCCGAAAAGTCCATTTCGAACAACTTCATTTCCAGTATAGTGATGGTTCAGATTCATGATTTTATGATGCTGCCCATCAAAGGTGCCAGCAAAAAATCATACATGGTTACTGCCATCTCCAATGGGAGTCCACTGGGAGCCGGATAAGTCGAGGTCATTATCTAAGTAAATCGTTTTTCCTTCAAATGATACAGATGCAGTTTTGTCATTGACTAACTGCGCTAAACCGGCCAACTGTTCGGCAGTGGTGAAATGGTATTCAGTATCCGTCTTATGGTCGGTGTACCAGCTTGTATCTGCCGTACCGTCCCAATTATCTACTGAAGTTCCTTCAGCAAACGCTGTCATCGGAACAAGTGCCATCACAAGGCACAACGCAAGCAGAAGGCTTAGAATTTTCTTCTTCATTTTTATTCCTCCAAAATAATTCTATCCGCTATTTACTTTCTCCGACAGCGGACACGCCGGAGAAGACAGAAGGTTTAACCGGAAAAGATTGATTTGCCGGTCGTGGTTAGGACTTCAATATCAAACCACCATCCTTCCGGCAAACGCAAAAAGCCGAAGCCAAGGCATAATGCGCCCTGTCTCCGGCAACTGGTTCGTTATAAATTGTATGAAATAAGACTTGATACGCTGAAAAAACGGCGTTATGCTCCTGCCGAGCCAAGCCGAGCCGACAATGATTGTCGCATTTCCGTTTGTCATAGACAAGTCCGCCTTCCATAATTTCTAAGGCAAAAAGGATATAAATTATCCCACAATACAGTTATACATAAGTATTATAGCAGATTTTTCCGGAAATTTCAAGAAATTTTCAGAATATCACACTTCCCTTTTTCTCAAATCATTGCCTTCTTCCATTACTCACGGAACTGTATGACTTCTTGAATACTTCCCGAAAAGGAAAAGCCGCCGTCTGTGACAGCGACTTTTCTATTTAGCGGGTAAACCGTCCGAGAAAACATTGTTTCTGCCTGCTTGTTAAGGTCTGTATGGTAATCGCTCAGCTTGCCGGTAGTCAGCAGCTCAACATACAAGCGAACCTTGTGATTGCGGATATACAGCAGATGTCGCTGTCCCCAACTCTATCTTGTATGTGAAAAAATCATAAGACAAATTTTTAATCCGTAATTTCTATTGAAAAAGAATCATAACATCCGAACCAACGCTCTCTTTAGGATGAGATTTCAAATAATCTTTGATTGCAAGATAATATCTAACTGCATTGGCACGAGAATCAGAAACACTAATAGCCTTACCTTTACCGTCAATAGTAAATCTTCCTTTTGAAAGAAAGTCAGACATTATCATATCTGTTTTTTGCTGAATGGTGTATCAACAAATAAATAGCAATTGTCCCCAAAAGCGAACTATTACAAACAAAAATTCGATAACAATATCAAAAAGGCAAACTTAAAGTGAGGGCTTAAAGTTTTATTACTTTAAGCCCTTTTTATTTTTTGAAATGTCTCTCAAATTTTTTGCTCATTTCAATTCGTGTTACGATTTTGATTTGAGCGATGTCTCTCAAAAGTCTCAGTCATAAATGCCCCAAATCGCAATAAAATGACTTTGGAATTTTGAAATTTGCTGTCTCTTAGAATCTCTCAAAAGCTCTCACGATATTTTAAGGCAAAGAAAAAATGCCCGAATACCGCCGTAAAAAGCACTATTCGGGCATAAAAATAGGCTGAAAGTAAAACTTCCGGCCTTGTGGCAGATTATATCAACCTGTCAAGTCTTTAAAGGTGGAGATTTGTCCATATGGTATCAGATGAAAATTATTCGTGTTTTGCGGCGAATTCTTTTAATAATTTCATTGCAATGACATCATGCTTTTTCGAAAACATATTTCCTCCGCCATCTATAAAATGCAGTTGCACCCGTTTGGACTCTTGCATTCCGATCGGCATCGTACTTTTATATGCTTCTGCCGCACGGTTGGCATAAGAAACATCTACGATTTTATCCTTTGTACCATGCACGATGCACACCCTGCCGGCGTAGTTCTTAATTTCTGCAAAGGCATCCATTTGCATGACATCCATTGCATAGCAACGCCCCAATTTCATCAGTCCGCAGCGGAAAGTATCGGGAACATTTTGCGGATCAAATCTTACAATCATCATTTTTCCGGCTCTGGCGTCATCCGGGATACACAATGCCGGATAAAACAGAACAAGTTTTTCTATCGGAAAGTTGTTTTTTGCTGCCACCAAAGCAGACACAAAACCGCCCTGACTGCATCCCATCAATAAAATTTTTTCAGAATCTGTATAGGAAAGATTTCTAACATATTCAATGACCGCTTCCAAATCTTTGGTTTCTGTCAGAACAGACATCTCTGTGGTTTTTCCGTCACTTTTTCCACACATAGCAGAACCGCCGCAAAAATCAAATGTAAGTGCAGCATATCCCATTTCAGCCAAAAAAGCCGCATAATGTTTCACACTGTCTTGCCATGCCATAAATCCGTGACAAACGATTGCAATTGGAAGATGATCTCCTTTTGGACGGTAGATTGTTCCACGAATCGTCAAACCATCTCTTTTGCATTCAAAGGTGCTTTCTGTAATTCCATCTGACAAAACAGGCTTCTTAAAAATCATAATTTTTCTCCAAATTCAGTGGTATTTTGTTTTTGTTGCATCGGCTATATTTTTAACACTGATTTTGTGTAAATGTTTTAGCCGCCAGCTATTTTGCTTGTTATAATCATAAGCACGGAAAACACAAAGGAGCATTCTTTCGTGATCGGCATATTGTTCTTTGGTTTACTGTTAACTCACACTGTCATAGTATAATAATGCCATTACTTTGTCAATAACTGAAATCATACCTTGTGCTTGAAGTTCTTCAGCCTTTTTAACAACGGCTTCTTTGGTAGGGGCAAGAATATCATCAAAGCGTTTAAGTACGGTCATCGGCAAAATAACTTTCTCTTTGGCGTTTTCCATTATCCATAAATTGCCATTTTTAAGTCTTTCTCTGAATTCTTTGGGGATTTCCGGAACATACTCTTGCATTTTTGATGGATAAGCAATATAAAAGGCAGAAAATAAGAAAGGCACCGTGAAAAATCACGGTGCCAAAAGAATTGATATTCTTTTTAGTGTAAGACTATGAATTAATCATCACACCAACCATAACAAAACCATTCTAAATCAGCGACATTGTCAATATAGTCTTTGTTGTGCTTTTTAAACTTTGCCATATTTGCCTGATTTGCTTTGTAGGCTTTGTTGTTTGGATTGTGTTGGTTAGCATAATCATCCAACTGCTTTTGTGTATGCGTTTTTGATGATACACCTTTTTTCTTATTTGCCATAGTCTGCTCCTTTCTCCGTAGAACGAAGTGAAAACACACAACATAATAATGCATTAGAATAACCGCTCACCGAGGAGCCCTTTTAAGTCCTTTGGGGTAATTAAATACGAACAATAAATAATAATCACCATTCAATGCAACTATTACTATCTACGGTTGTCGGAGTAATTATCAAAAAAGTATGTTCGATGATTTCTTGATAATTAACATACTCAATATATCACAAAATTCTAAAAATATCAATATCATAAACACAAGCAAAAATAGGGAAAAATAAATAAAAAAGAGCTGATTTTCAGCTCTTTTTATGGCAGAGAATTCAAGAGTGAATACTAACATTATTTAGTTCTATTTTCAAATTTAATAAGCAACGCAAATGATTAATCTTTGTTCTTCTGCCTGAACGAATATAACAATATATTTCGTGAAACATTGCATAAAAAGCAACCTTTAAGTCACAGTTTTTTGATGTTGGATATTTTGATTTATACATTTCATAAAGGCCAAAAGCATTTCCGGTTAAATTTTTTAATTGAAACAAATCATATTCCCTGTCTGCCCATTTGCTTTCAAGCGGATCGATTATTGCAATAGGATTAAGCTTATCATCTGCCAGTATATTCATTACATTAAGATCGCCATGTATTAATGAGGCGTGTTCAACTTTTTCGCTGAAAATATAATCAAAATTATTCCAAGCTAATTCCATAACTTTCAAAAAGTACGATTCTAATTCTCCTCTATCAACCATATTACGAGCTTTTTGCAGAATATCAAACGCAAACGGTTTATAATAATCTAACCATTCGTCATAATTCGCATTTTGAACAAGACCGAACTTGTCATTAGTTTTAGAGTGCCAAGCATACATTGCCGATGTAATCTTATCAGCAAATGCACGCTTTTTTGCTTTTGATAAAAACAATTTTGAAAAATCAGTAAAACAATCTTTTCCTTCGACATACTCCATACAAATATAATCAATAGAAACTATATCGTCTTTCAAATATGTAAAGTATACTTTTGGTATTTGTATTAAACTATCTTTTGCTAACAGATTTAGTTCAAATGCTTCTCGCTCACACATATTATCACATCGGCAAGCTTTCATCACAACAGTATAAGGCGGTCTGTCAATATCAACCTTATAGATATATCCAAACGAGCCGCCGCCAAGATATTGAACTTTGTTGACATTACAGCAAAGCTCTTTTTTTACAACAAAAACAGCGTGTTTTTTTGCTTCGTCAATAGTTATAGAATTAATTTTAATTCGTTCCATACTTCAAAATTCTAAATGCGTTTGAATATAAAAATTTACAGGAAGCAACGTTTCTCCACCAACCAAAATGGCAGGGAGTGTATCTGTAATACTTTTCCGTCTCTTGAATTAATGCCAAATAACCTAAGCCCAAAGCAAACCTAATCATTTCCTCTTTTGTGCCGTTAACCTCAATTTTTGCTGTCTCATTATACGCTATCAATGAAGTGGCTTTTTTATTCAACATTTTTTCAAATTCAAGATTTACAAAATCAAAAATCGAATCGCCCCATACAGTTCGCTCAGGGTCAATAACTATCAATTCCAATTTATCATTCTTCCTCGTACAAAGAATGTTGCCGTACCACATATCAAAATTAACCATTGAGCAAGTTACGGACTCCAATATATCCTTGTGTTCATCTATATATTTAAGCAGTTTTTCGCCTCGTTTGGTTTTTCTGCCTACTCTTTCGGTGTCGTGAATTAGATTTAGTGTCATACTACGCAATGCAATATGCCAATTATCGTATAATTGATTTTGAATATAACCGAATTTGTTGTTTTGCACCTTGTGGAATTTTGCAATAATTCTTGCGATTTCTTCCTTGCACCAAAGCTTTTCTTTCTTTGTTAATTTGGCATTATTCAACTGTTCGCCCTGCATTCTTTCCATTATGAAATAGTCGGACGGAAAAACGGTGTGAGAAAAATCCTTATAATACACATACGGCACCTTAACATTTGTATGTGTTCTGATTTGCGCATACCAAAAAACCTCTCCACGCATCATATCCTGCTCATAGGTCAGTATTCCTGTTTTTTCAAGCGGAGAAACCTTTAATATATAATTACCCATATCGGTCACAACATCATAAACGGCATTATATTCTCCGTCACCGAGCTTATCAAAGGATATAACTTCGCCAAGACAAGCGGAGTTAAACATATCTTGTACTTGTGCTTTTGTTAATTCCGGCTTTGTTCTGCTAATCATATTTGCACCTCCCGCTTTTACAATATCATCATATCGATCCGCACTCTCAAAATATATAATATTTCTTATATTTATATAATATTACCGTTGAATAATAGATTTAAATATGATATTTTTAATATGGTGATTAAAATGAGTAAATACAAAATTAACATTCTCGACGAGAGCCGTATTTTTAATGAAAGAGAAAACGGAATTATTCATACTCCTTATGAGTTAGAAATTGCATTTTTATCGGGAATTAAAAAGGGCAGTCGTACCGATGTTAAAATGATGATTAACAATATGATTGGCAGTGGCATAAACATCGGCAAAATGTCGAATGACAGCTTGAGACAGATTAAATATTGGGCTGTATCATTGTTTGCATTGATTACCCGTTCGGCAATCCAAGGCGGACTTGACGAAACTACTGCTTACAATTTTTCCGATAACTGTATAATGCGTATTGATAAAATGTCAAATACTGATGATATAGTCGATTTCATTATTCAAAAATGCATTACCGTGACCGATATGGTAGCCGAAAGCAGAGAGAATAGCGTTTACTCTCAGCCTATTAGAAAATGCCTGCACTACATCCATACTCATCTTCACGAAAGATTGGACGTTGCAACCCTATCAAAAGAATGTGGATTATCCGAAGATTACTTATCATATTTATTCAAGAAGAACATAGGAATCAACCTGTCAAAATATATTAAAGCACAAAAACTGCAAGCCTCAAAGGAAATGTTAAAGGAAAACTATTCCGTATCTGATATCGCATATTATCTCGGCTTTTGCTCGGAGAGTTATTTCATATCCTGCTTCAAAAAAGAATTTGGCAAAACCCCTAAGCAATTTAGAAATAATATTACCTCATAGCAACGTAAAAAACACTTTGAATAACAAGAAAATAAAAACTAACAAAAACGGCAGGTAGCATCAAGCTACCTGCCTAAACTACTAAAATTAAAAAGAAACTCTAAATCCGCATTATTATTTAAATTACCATTAAATAATAATTTATCTCCGAATGAAACAGGATTTACATCAGCTTTGTCATACTCTTTAATGTAAAAGCAAGAGTAGAAGCATTGTGCAAAAAAGCCGAGGTTGTCGGAGGAATTATTCCAACAACGCCAAGCACAATTAATGCGGTGTTAAACGACATAATAGAACGGTAATTCGACCTTATTCTTGCCATCAAAAGATTGCTTATTTCTTTAAGTGTTACAAGAGAATTCAAATCATCACTTGAAACGGTTATATCCGCGATTTCTCTTGCTATTGCAGCACCTGAACTTATTGCTATTCCAACATCTGCTTTACTCAATGCCGGTGAATCATTTATGCCGTCGCCCACCATAATAACAGAGTTGCCGTCAGTTTGCATTTTTTTAATAAACATAGCTTTGTCCTCGGGCATAACTTCTGCATAGTATTCATCGATTCCCAATTTTTCTGCAACGGCCTTTGCTGTGCGTTCACTGTCACCGGTCATCATAACAATTTTGTCTATGCCGTTTGCCCTCAAATCGTCAAGCGTTTGCTTAACATTCGTTTTGATTGGGTCCTCAATGCAAATCACGGCAACAAGTGTGCGGTTGATTGCCATATAAAGGTGTGAATATTCATTTGGTATTGCATTGAATTTGTCTTGTTCATCTTGCGGCACGGTGCAGTTTTCGTCCTCAAAAACAAAATGATAACTGCCTATAACAACCTTTTCGTCGCCGACAAGGCTTGAAATTCCATGAGCTACAATATATTCAACCTTTGAATGCTGTTCGGCGTGGTCAAGACCTCTCGCCTTTGCTTCGTTAACAACGGCATTTGCAACCGAGTGTGGGAAGTGTTCCTCAAGGCAAGCGGCAAGTCTGAGCATTTCAGCCTTGTCGTTGTCGCCGAATGTGATGATGTCTGCAACTTTCGGCTGTGCGTTTGTCAGCGTTCCGGTTTTGTCAAAGACAATAACATTTGCCTTTGAGAGCGCTTCAAGGTATTTCCCGCCTTTAACGGTTGCGTTATAATTACTGCATTCGTTGATAGCAGACAAAACTGCAACGGGCATTGTAAGCTTTAATGCACAGGAATAATCCACCATAAGAATAGACAACGCCTTTGTTACATTTCGTGTAATTGCATATGTAAAAATTGTTCCGAATAAGCTAAACGGTACAAGTTTATCCGCCAAATTTGATGCTTTGCTTTCAAGTGATGATTTCAGTTTTTCGGAATCTTCAATCATTTTTACAATTCTGTCGTATTTGCCCTGACCGTTAATCTGCGTAACTTTTATAATACACTCGCCACTTTCAACAACCGTGCCGGCATACACACGAGAACCCACCGTTTTGTTCACGGCAACACTTTCGCCCGTAATAGCTGATTGGTTAACCGTTACACCGCCGTCGATAACCTCACCGTCAAGCGGTATCATATTGCTTGTACGCAGAACAATTTTGTCGCCTACATTCACCTTGTTTGCAGAAACTAAAACTTCATCTCCGTTTTTATCTTTCAGCCATACTTTTTCAACTCCGAGCGACATTGTGTTTGCAAGGTCACTGACAGATTTTTTGTGGGTCCACTCTTCGAGAATTTCGCCGATTTTAAGCAAGAACATAACACTTGAAGCTGTTTCAAAATCACCTCTTATAAGCGAAACCGTAATTGCCACAGCATCAAGAACCGAAACGTTCAGCTGTCCTTTGGCAAGCGACTTCAATGCCTTTAATATATATTTTATAGATTTAATATAAGCAAGTGCAATTCTTAAAGGTAAAGGATAAAATATTTTTCTGAAATAGCGCAAAGCGATTGTCATAATAAGCTTTTCTTCATATTCACGCTGAACAAGCCTTGCTGTGCCGACAATCTCAATGTTTTTCACTTCATCATTTTCAAAGCTGAAGTGAGCAAGAATTTCAATCAGTTCGCTCCTGTCAAAAGAATAATAAATAATCAAATCAGAGGTTCTTTCATAAACCGTAACATCTTCGATTCCGTTGATTGATTTCAAGTAAGCATCTGCCTTATCCGCTTCTTCAATTGTCATATTTTCTTTGCAAAAATGCACTCTCATTCTGTTTTTTGTTTCGTGCAAGATTTGACATTTCATAATATTTACCTCGAATTGCTAAAAGGCTGCCAATTTGACAGCCTTTTGATAATTTATGCGTTTGCAACAGCTGCGTCTTCAATAACGCTCTGTTCTGCTTTTTCCTGTGCTTCGGCGGCTTTTTTCTCGTTAATTTCTTTAGCCTCTGCCAAAATATCGTTTGCGTTTTCTTTAACCTCTGTTATTGTTTTCATCACAGAGTCTTTAACTCTCAAACCAAAAGCCGCAGTGTGAGCATATGCTTTTTTTGCATCTTTGCTTCCCAAAGCCTTAACTCCTGCCGTGCCGAACAACACACCGCCTGCAAATGCTGCCAATTCACTAATCATAATAAAATCTCCTTTCAAATTCGTCTTTAATTTGTTATATTTATCAGGTTAGCATTACCTAACCCAATTCATTACTTTTATTATATTCAAAAAATTATTGATGTCAACAATTTTTGATGCTGTTTGGCAAAAATTTACAAAATATATTATTTTTCTGAAAATTTCAAACTATAACGCTTGACAGCACAATATAACGGTGTTATACTAAACGCAATATAACAGTGTTATATGAGGTGGAATAATGTCCAATGAGAAATCAACAACTCTAAAAAAAATATTATCTGCAGGCAAAGCAGAGTTTTTGGAAAAAGACTTTAACTCGGCTTCTCTTCGTAATATTGTAAAAACCGCAGGTGTAACAACAGGCGCATTTTATGGTTATTTTTCCGGCAAGGAAGCACTTTTTGCCGCTCTTGTTGAAGAGCACGCAAAAGCCATAATGAACATATTTATGTCTGCGCAGGAGGATTTTAAAAAACTGCCTGAAGAAGAAAAAGCAAATCATATGGGAGTTGAAAGCCGAACAAGCCTTAACAAAATTGTTGATTACATTTACGAACACTTTGACGAGTTTAAGCTAATAATTTGTAAAAGCGAAGGCACATCATACGAGAACTTTATTCATAATATGGTGGAAATTGAAGTTGAAGAAACCTATCAATTCATTGATGCTTTGCGCTCGCAGGGCAAGGATGTTCCAACCATAGAAAAAGCGGTTTGCCATATGATTGTCAGCGGTATGTTTTCGGGCATATTTGAGCTTATTGAACACGATATGAAAAAAGAAAACGCAAAAAAATATGTCAGCGAATTTCAAGACTTTTATATCGCAGGATGGTCAAAAATTTTAGGGATTTAATCCCTTTAATTTTTAGATACGAGTTAGCAATGACTAACTAAATACTTATATAGGAGGAATTAAATTGAAAGAAAAAAAGGAGTCAAACTTTTCAAGACTGATGGACTATGCCGAAAATTATAGGTATTTCACTTATATATCTTTGGTGCTCAGTGCAGTCAGCAGTGCGCTTGCACTTCTTCCGTTTTATTATATATGGAAAATAATTAAAGAAGTGCTTGATGTTATGCCAAATTTTGAAAATGCAACGGGCATAGTTAAAAACGGCGTAACGGCAGTGGGTTTTGCCGCACTTTCAATGTTGATTTACATTGTCGCATTGATGTGCTCACACACAAGTGCTTTCAGGGTTCAGGCAAATATGCGCAAGCAGATGATGCACAAAATTGTAAAATTACCGCCGGGCGAAATTGAAAAATTCGGAAGCGGAAAGTTGCGCAAAATTGTAAACGATTGCTCGGCTGCAACCGAAACCTATCTTGCCCATCAGCTTCCGGATATGGTTGGCTCGGTTGTAACACCTATCGGCTTGCTTATATTCCTGATTGCATTTGATTGGAGATTCGGATTAATTTCCCTCATTCCCATTGCTTTGTCATTTATCGTTATGATGGCATTTATGACAGGCAAAACGCTTCAGCAAAAAATGACAGAGTATCAAAATGCACTTGACGATATGTCAAACGAGGCAGTTGAATATGTCAGAGGTATTCCTGTAGTAAAGGCATTCGGCCAAAGTGTGTTCAGCTTCAGAAAATTTAAAAAATCCATTGATTCCTACAGCCAATGGGCAATCGCCTATACAAAAAATCTACGCTTGCCAATGGCAATGTTCACTATGCTGATTAACGGCATTTTTGCATTCATTATTTTTGGCGGCTTGATTTTTGCAAAAGGCGAAATAACAAATGAGTTGATACTTAATATTTTGTTTTATGTAATTATCACTCCGATTTTAACAGTAACAATGACAAAAATAATGTTCCAAAGTGAAAATAAAATGATTGTTGCCGATGCATTTAAAAGAATTGACAGCGTTATGAACATTTCACCTTTGAAATCAACGAAATGTCAAAAGCCGACAGATGCATCTGTTCAACTTAAAAATGTAAGCTACAGCTATGACGGAGAAATTAAGGTAATTGACGATATTTCGCTTGATATTAAATCAGGTCAGACAGTTGCATTTGTCGGTCCGTCCGGAGGCGGCAAAACGACACTCGCAAACCTTATTACAAGATTTTTTGACGCAGACAGCGGTGAAGTTCTTGTAGGTGGAGTTAATGTTAAAAATATCACAAAAAAGGATTTGACAAATACCGTATCATATGTGTTCCAGGACAGTAAGCTAATCACAGGCAGTATATTTGAGAATGTTCGCCTTTCAAAGCCGAATGCGGATATGGATGAGGTTATGTCTGCACTCAAAAAGGCTCAATGTATGGATATTATCGAAAAGTTCGGCAGTGGAGTTGATACCGTTATCGGTTCAAACGGTGTTTACCTTTCAGGCGGTGAGGCACAGAGAATAGCCATTGCGAGGGCAATTCTTAAAAATGCACCGATTGTTATTCTTGACGAAGCGACCGCTTTTGCGGACCCTGACAACGAGGTTAAAATTCAAAAGGCTATCAATGAACTTTCAAAAAGCAAAACCGTTATTATGATTGCTCACCGACTTTCAACAGTTCAAAATGCGGATTGCATATATGTTTTAAAAGACGGCAGGTTGATTGAACAAGGTAAATCAGGAGAACTATGCAAACAAAACGGTGTGTTTGCAACAATGCTTGAAAATTATCTCACATCGGTTAAATGGAAGGTAGGAAAGGAGGAATTGAAATGATTGAAAAATTGATGCACAAATACGCACTTTCAAGACAGGGCGCAAAAGATTTAATAAAGGGTGTTGTTGCTTGCACCTTGCAAAATATTTCATTTATGTTTCCTGTAACCTTGTTATATTTATTTGTTAAGGCATTATTGAACGGAAATGTAAGAAACAATATGACTTTCTTTGTCGGCGGAGCAATTATATGTTTGCTTGTTGTTTTTTGTATAACGCTTTGGCAATATAATTCAACATTTCTTGCAACTTATGTTGAAACAGGAACAAGAAGACTTACTCTTGCTGAAAAGTTGCGTAAAATCCCGCTTTCTTTTTTCGCAAAAAAGGATTTGGCAGATTTGACAAGTACGATTATGGCGGACTGTACTTATCTTGAAACAGCCTTTTCTCATTTTATTCCGCCGTTTGTCGGTTCAATGATTTCTACGGTAATAGTGGCGATCAGTCTTTTCTTCTTCAATGCCAAAATGGCACTTGCTTCTCTTTGGGTGCTTCCGGTTGCGTTTATCATAGTCGGTTCATCGGCTAAGGTTCAGGAAAAGCTCGGTCAAAAATCAATGAAGGCAAAAATAGACTGTGCAAACGGTATTCAGGAATGCATAGACACCGTTGCAGATTTAAAATCAAATAACGCCGAGGATAGATACCTTGCAACACTTGACAAAAAGATTGAAAAGGTAGAAAGCAGAGCACTTAAAAGTGAATTCGGTACAGCGATTTTTGTGTCAAGTGCTCAGATGGTGCTCAAACTCGGTATTGCAACAACCGCACTCGTCGGCTCGTTGCTTCTTGTTAACGGCGAGGTTGATGTGCTTACCTTCTTTGTGTTTCTTCTCCTTGTTTCCCGTCTTTATGACCCTATGCAAGCCGCACTAATAAATCTTGCCGCAATCATCAGCACAAAGACAAATGTTGCCAGAATGAATGAAATACTCGACCACGATATTCAGTCCGGTGATACAAAGCTAACAAATGACGGTTATGACATTGAATTTGATAATGTGAACTTTTCTTATAATGATGATGTTAAGGTTTTGGCGGGCGTGTCATTTACCGCCAAGCAGGGCGAAATTACGGCACTTGTAGGTCCGTCAGGCGGCGGCAAAACTACTGTTTCAAGACTTGCTGCAAGATTTTGGGATGCTTCAAGCGGAAAAATTACTGTTGGCGGTATGGATATTTCACAAATTGAACCCGAAACCCTGTTGAGCCTTTATTCAATTGTTTTTCAGGATGTTACACTTTTTAACACTTCGATTATGGAAAATATCCGCCTTGGAAAAAAGGGCGCAACTGATGAAGAAGTGCTTTCAGCTGCAAAACTTGCAAACTGCGATGAATTTGCGAATAAACTTCCTAACGGCTATGATACCGAAATCGGTGAGAACGGCTGCAATCTTTCGGGAGGAGAACGCCAAAGAATATCTATTGCCCGTGCGTTTCTCAAAAACGCTCCGATCATTTTGCTTGACGAAGCTACCGCTTCTCTCGATGTAGAAAATGAAACACTGATCCAAACGGCATTGTCACGGCTTATCAAAAACAAAACTGTTCTTGTAATAGCACACAGAATGAGAACGGTTGAAAATGCCGATAAAATTATCTTACTTTCAAACGGTACCGTTGCAGAAGCCGGCAATCCAAACGAACTTATGAATAAAAACGGATTGTTCAGGCATATGGTTGAACTTCAAACCGCCTCACAAAATTGGACTATATAAACTTATATGTATAGAAAAAATATCCACTCGCATAGCGGGTGGATATTTCAGACTGTCGATAAAGTGGCTAAACCGCACCGTGTTTAAATTATCATAAAGTGATTTTGTAGCGCAGGGGCTTGCTCTTGCCGAAATAGAATCAAAAACTGCATTGACAGAAAAGTGGCTTGAACGTAATGTTCAAGCCACTTTTGGCGCTTTTCGCCTTTTGCTCGGGGGAGTGAATTGTGCAAAGCACAAGAGACACGTGGCTCCAAATTCACATGTGAATTTGGGAGAAACAGTACAGTGTACTGTTTCGTAGCAAGTGGATAAAAAACAGCACCCGCTCGCAAAATACGAAATTTATCTCACTTTCTCGAAGTCTCCCAGCGTGTAAAATGTGTTATATCTGCTTTTTCTTATAGCCGCAATCGCAATACGGCCCGCCGGAGGCGAGCGTATACTGCCGCACGAAGTCAGTCACGCCGCCGGCTTCACTCATGGTGTAGTCCAGACGGCACAGCGCGGGAGTGAGGTCATATAGCCCCAGCTTTTTCATCAGCACACAGATACCGCATTTTGTAAAGCGGCCTTCGTATCCGCTGCCGTCGGGATATTCGTAAAACTCCATGTTCCACGAATATGGGTTGCGGTCGGCGGCTTTCAAGGCTGCGGTCGTCTTCATGCCTGAGATGTCCTTTTCGGTGAATTTGCTCTTTCCGCTCATTCTGCAGAACCACTTCATCGGCTTTGTCATCATGGCCTTCGCATAATACTCCGTCAGTCGCTCCACATCCGGGCGCTCAGGCATGGAGAGAATAAACGCGCCGAGCATTGCACAGTTGACGATGTTCATCTTGAAGCGATCCACTTTTTCAAATTCCGGCAGCTCGGAGATGATCTCCCTGTATTTCGGCTTCGCTTTTTTCGTGATCGCTTTTGCCGTACCCGTATCATAGCCGAACACCGCCGTCAGCTGCTTTTGGAATGAGCCTGCAAACAGTGCCCACATCCCCATGGGCATACCCAAGTATTTCATTGCACTGTCTCCTTACATTCTCCGCATTTCGCCATCTCCCGAAGCAGAACCAATCCCAGCACCAGCACCAGAACCAGCAGGTGTCCGGCGAATTCCGTGCTTTGGATTTTCCCGGTCGCCGCAAACAAAAAGTTGCCGATCACATAGAGCAAGCACCCGATCATACCTGCAATAAGAACCCGTTTTTCTTTACTCGATTTCATTTTCTGCCTCCGAATCCGACCTTCACGATCTGCATTTTCATCATGCCGTCGCCGACCTTTGCGAGAAAACGGAAAAAGCCGCTGACGGATGGGTCGCGCAGATCGTTGTAGCCCAGCATATAGCCGCGGCTGGTGACCTTCAGACGGCTGTCCCACGGAGAAAGCTCGCTTTTTGCATCCGAAACAGCAAAATATGCGCCCACGTCCTTGATTTTCGCGCTCTTGAGCCATGTCTTGGCAATCATCTTTACCGCCGTTCGATTTGCCGCATCAAACACCAGCACACCGCCGGGGAAAGCGTCTGCCATTCGCTGCACCAGTGCCTTGACCTGCTCTGTCAGAAAATAATAGAACACGCCGGAGGCAAAGAACACCGCACCGCCCGATGCATCGATTTTTGCAAACCACTCAGTATTATTCAAATCGCATGGGATATTTTCCTCACGCTCCCCGGCGGGCAAAAGTTCGTTACGCACGGCTATGACATCGGGAAAGTCCAGATTGTAAATTTTACAGCTGCCGTTGTCGCAGCTTCTTCCAGTGCTGTCCAGCCCGCAGCCCAGATTGACCACCGCCGCATTGGGGTGAGATTTCAGATAATCCCGCA
>OLGN01000915.1_pt1 | contig 19587 bp, 18 predicted proteins | sample 1605941 | NCBI WGS metagenome assembly OLGN01 (sample SAMN03283269) | human gut metagenome | biome: human-associated habitat; material: feces | host: Homo sapiens | place: USA | collected 2013
CAGCTTACCGGCAGCGGTCATGTAGAAGTAGTGGAGCATCCAGCCGGCCACCGTGGTGTAGAACATCATCAGCAGGTAGCAGCCGATGAGGGTAAAGTAGCCGTGGATGTGCCACTTCTGCCCCGGCTTTTCCAGCGCCTGATACGCCCGCACCGGGCTTTTGCGGGAGGCGCGTCCCACGGCAAACTCCATGGTCATGATGGGCAGACCCAGAATGACCAGAAAGATCAGGTAGAACAGTACAAAAGCACCACCGCCGCCCTGACCGGCGATATACGGGAACTTCCACACATTGCCGATGCCGATGGCGCAGCCTGCGGAAAGCAAAATAAAGCCAAGACGGGATTTCAGAGTTTCTCGTTCCATGATCCGATAACTCCTTACTTCTGCTTCCGGGGTGCGTTTTTACCCACAGGGCCGCGGGGACGGCGCTCGGCAGCCTTGGACTGCTGGACAGCACTGCGGGTCTGTGCACGGCCCTTGACGGCTGCGGCGCGCAGACCGTTCACCTCGGCCTTGGTCAGCTCGCGGTAGGTGCCGGGCTTGAGCATACCCAGTTTGACCACACCCTCAGCGTTGCGCTTCAGGCGCACCACCTCAAGACCCACGCTCTCGCACATCCGGCGGATCTCGCGGTTCTTGCCCTCTTTCAGGGTCATTTCCATCACGGTGCGGCCGGGCTCGTCGGTGACCACATTGATGGCACAGGGCATGGTCTTGGTGCCGTCATCCAGCACAACGCCGCTGCTCAGCTTGAGGATGGTGGCCTCATCGGCGCGGGGCTGCACGGTAACGCGGTACAGCTTGGAGATGCCGCCGGACGGATGGGTGACAGCCTGCGCAAAGGCACCGTCGTTGGTCATCAGCAGCAGGCCCTCGCTGTCCTTATCCAGGCGGCCCACCGGGTACAGGCGGGCGGGGATATCGCTGACCAGCTCCATAACGGTCTTGCGGCCCAGCTCATCGCTGGCGGTGGTCACATAGCCGCGGGGCTTGTACAGGGCCAGATAGTAGAGCTGCTGGTTCTTCTGGATGTAGATGCGCTCGTCATCCACATGCAGCACATCCCGGTTGGGGTCCATCTTGTCGCCCACCTTGACGGGGTGGCCGTTGACCTTGACGCGGCCCTCGGCAATGATCTGCTCGGCCGCGCGGCGGGAGCACAGGCCCTGCTCGGCCATGATCTTCTGAATACGTTCTTCTGCCATAATAAAACTCCTTGTGCGCCTCCCGGCGCTCAAAAGCGCACGCCGGAGCATGCGCTGAAAAAACTGCAAATTGGAAGCTTGCAGTTACGGCGATGTGTTGAGGGTCGGCGGGCAGTTTCCTGAGCAAGTGTCCGCTGGGGTGGGACCCTGCTGCCGCAGGCAGTAGGGCGGGCGATGGAATGGCCCGTTTCACTTGCGAGGGAAAGCTGCCCGCTGGCCGTTACTGCCCGCTTTTGGGCGCAGCAGGCTCGTCCTTTTTAATGAGTGCGCTGACCTTTTCCACCAGTTCGGGGATCATGGTCAGAGCGCGGTCCACGGTGTTGTTGCCGTCAGAGAGCTGGATGGTGCGGACGCAGCCGTCCTTGACCACCAGGAATGCCACGGGCTGGATGTTGACACCCGCGCCGGAGCCGCCGCCGAACAGATCCTTGTTGGCGGCGTTCTTGCCGTCGAAATCAGTGCCGGCAGAGGCAAAGCCGAAGCTCACCTTGGACACCGGCAGGATGGTGGTGCCGTCATCGGTGGTGATGGGCTTGCCGACGATGGTGTTGGAATCCACCATCTGACGGATCTTGTCCATCGTAACGTTCATCAGGTTTTGAATGGGATGCTCAGCCATAAATTCGGCCTCCTTACTTCTATATCGGGGAGCGGAACGCCGCTCCCACGGAACCACTTCCCTGCCCTGTACGGGCCGGGACGCGGACGCACCATACAAAAATATTATACCCGAGCTAGATAAAAACGTCCAGTACCTTTTCGCGCCAGAACGCATACAGAACGCGCAGAAGCGTGAAAACGATGGCGTAGGCCCGGGCCGTGACCCGGAAGGAGACGTGATCCTTTACGGTGGGCTCGGCGCTGCCGAAATCCGGCAGGAGCCGGAGCTGCTCAAAGTCCAGATAGAGGAACCGGTCCAGAAAGCCCAGCATCGGGTAGAGCCAGGCGTTCAGCCTGCCATAGCTGCGGGCAGCCTCGGCAGGGTCTTCGCCCCGGACACCGAGGACAACGTCGATCCGGGTAAAGCGCAGGGAGCCGATGATGGCCCGGGTAAGCTTTCCCGCTCCTTTTAAGATGGTGCAGACGATCTGCAGGGTCAGCTTCGCCTTCTGGCGGGGCGGGGCTTCCTTTTTGGGCTTCTGTGCGCCGGACGTTTTCTTCTTTTTTTCTTTTTTCTTTTTCTCCGGCTTTTCCGGCGCGGGATACCGGAACACCGGGAAGGTGATGCCCAGTGCACCGGCCTTTACCTGAAAAATGCCCTCCGCCCACTGCACATCGGCGCAGAAGGGGCAGAACATGAGCAACAGACCCAACACCAGCACCACCAGCAGCAGGATGCCCACTCCTTTTAAGAGGAACAGCAGCACCGTGCCGATACCAGCGAGAACACTCCACAGGACGCTCATTGGGCCGCCTCACTTTCCGTGCCCCGCACCGGGGGCAGATCTTCCAGACTGGACAGGCCGAAGCACCGCAGGAACACGTCCGTGGTGCGGAAAGCCACCGGCCTGCCGGGCAGGTCGAGACGGCCCGCTTCTTCAATGAGCCCCTTTTCCAGCAGGCCCGACACACTGGAGGAGGAATCCACGCCGCGCACCTGTTCAATGAAGGCGCGGGAGACGGGCTGGTTGTAGGCGATGACGGTCAGGGTCTCCATGGCCGCCGGGCCCAGCGGGATGGAGCGGCGGGTGTCCAACACACGGCGGACGCACTCCGCAAATTCCGTTTTGGTGGCCAGCTGCCAATGGGTGTTCAGGTGGAGCAGGCACAGGCCGCTGTCCTCTTTCTGGCAGTGCTCGTGCAGTGCTTCCAGCGCAGTTTCCACGCTGGCGGTGGGCAGCTGCAGCGCCTGGGCCAGCTTGTCGGCCCCGATGGGCTCCGCGTAGGCAAAGAGCATTGCCTCCACGGCGGCACGAATTTGTTTCTGATTCATTGCTCCTCCTTTGTGCGGTCGATGCGGCCCCGGCGCATCTTCAGCTCGCCCTCCGGGCCAAGCGTCACACGGCCGCCGCGCACCAGCTCCAGCAGCGCCAGAAAGGTGGCCACGTTGGCTCCCCGGGTCTGGCGGCGGGAAAACAGCTGGTCCATCTTTTTTGCACCGCCTGCAATGAGCTGGCGCAGGATGTAGACCACCCGGCTGCTCACCGAGACCTGCGGGGCCGACACCAACGGCTCGAACTGCTGCTGGGTGGGCATTTTGCGGACGGTGGTGCGCCCCATCAGGGCCTGCCAGCAGTCTGCCAGCACCTGCGGCGCATGGAAGAGATCATAGGTGTTGTCCCATTCCAGCCGGGCCGGGGTGCGCACGAACACGGTATATTCCTCTCCCCGCTCCCGCAGACGGGCGGCCATCCGGCGGCACTGGTCATATTCAATGAGCTGGCCGGTGAGCTCCTGCTTCATCCGCTCGCCCTCTTCACTGCGGGGCAGCAGCAAATAGCTCTTCATCTCCACCAGGTGGGCGGCCATCTCGATAAAGGCACTGGAAATTTCAGGGTCGGTGCTCTCGGCCGATTCCACCGCGCGGGTGTACTGGTCGATAAGCTCCAGAATGGGGATGTTGTGCAGGTCCATCTTGTGCTTCTGCACCAGCGTGAGCAGCAGCTCCAGCGGGCCCTCAAAATCCTCCAGACGGAAGGTCAGTTCTTCTACCACTCAGATCACCGTCCCGATGGTTGCATAATACGCAGAATAGGCGATCTGGTCGATGTAGCCGGTGCCGAGATCCAGCAGATCCCAGACCACATCATTGAAGGTGCCCAGCACGCCATCCAGCACACCGGCCCAGACAGCTGCCAGCAGGATGACGAAGATGACGCGCTCGTACCGCATGATTTGAAAGTAGATGCGCTGGGGAAGCACCACCAGCAGGATGCGGCTGCCGTCCAGCGGCGGGATGGGAATGAGGTTGAACACCGCAAGGCCCACATCCATCATCACTAAGTATTGGAGGAAGCGGGCTGCGAAAATCGTAATCATGGTGGTAGGGGCCCAATAATACAGGATCTTCCACGCCACCATGCCGAGGTAGGCCAGCAGCAGGTTGGCCGCCGGGCCTGCCAGCGCGGTGAGGGCCATGCCCCACTTGGGGTTTTTGAAATTGCGGGGGTCGGTGGAAACAGGCTTTGCCCAGCCCACCCCGGCAAAGATCATGCAGAGGGTGCCCACGAGGTCAAAGTGGCGGAACGGGTTCAGGCTGATGCGGCCCTCCCGCTTTGCGGTGGGGTCGCCCAGCAGCCAGGCGGCCAGCGCGTGGCCCGCCTCGTGGAACGGGATGGCAATCAGGGTCACCAGTGCCCGGATGAGATAATACATTCCTAGTGCGGTCATTCGTTTCTCCCTCGGTTGGATTTTATCCTATTGTACTATTTTTTCGCTTTTGGGGCAAGGGTTTGGCCCTGCAAGAAAAAAGTTGCAGAAAAATCAAATTTGCTCTTGCTTTTTCTCCGCATCTCTGGTAAAATAGTCAAGCTGATTATTTTGAATTCCATACTTCACTGTAGGAGGTGCAAGTACCATGGCTAAGTGTGAATGCTGCGGCAAGGGTGTTACCTTTGGTATCAAGGTTTCCCACTCTCATCGCCGTTCCAACCGTACCTGGAAGCCGAATGTCCGTCGTGTCAAGGCGGTCGTGGAAGGCTCTCCCAAGTATATCTATGCATGCTCTCGCTGCCTGCGCGCTGGCAAGGTTACCCGCGCTGTCTAAGTAGCTGCATCTGCCGGTCACTTTGTCGAGTGGCCGGCTTTTTTGTTATCTTCTGGAGGGATCGACGATGGCTCTGCCAAATGACCCGATTATGCTGCTGAGCATGATCAACCTGAAGCTGCGGGACTTCTACCCCACTCTGGACGCGCTGTGCGAGGATCTGGATGAGGACAAGACCGCGCTGTGTGCCAGGCTTTCCGCTGTGGGGTACGCCTATGACCCCCAGCGCAATCAATTTGTGTGACAACAGGAGGATGCTGCCATGATCCAAGGGACGTATTATAAGGAATGGAGCCGGATGCTGGGCCGCGACATGGAGTTCAAGGTCTACGGCCATGCCGGTACGCCGGTGCTGGCTCTGCCCGCGCGGGGCGGCCGCTTTTACGACTGGGAAAACAACGGGATGCCCGATGCCATTGCCCCGCTGCTGAATGAGGGCAAGGTGCAGCTGTTCTGCGCCGACAGCATCGATGCTGAGAGCCTGCTGGCCGGGGACACAGCTCCCCGCCGCCGGGCCGAGATGCAGGAAAAGTATTTCAATTACCTGACAAGCGAGCTGGCTCCCCGCATCCTGACCCTGAACGGTGCCAAAAAGGACACCCTGCTCTGGGCGGTGGGCGTGGACACCGGTGCGTATCAGGCAGTGAACTGCCGCCTGCGCCGCCCCGAGGTGTTCGCGGGTGCCATCGGCCTTTCCGGCCTGTATGATGTGAGCCGTTTCCTGGGCAATGCAGCAGATGACCTGGTCCTGCGCAATGCTCCCCTGGCCTATCTGGCAGAGGAGGGCCTTGTGGACAAGAAGCTGCTGGCAAAGGCTGAGGAGAATGCCCTTCTCCTCTGTGCCGGTCAGGGCAGCTACGAGGGCGACGCGCTGGTGGACACCCAGGCCATGGCCGATGCACTGACCGACTGCGGCCTGCCCGTGCATCTGGAAGTGTGGGGCAGCGATGTCTCCCACGACTGGTACTGGTGGGGCAAGGAGCTGAATCTCTTTGCCGCCCGCGTGTTCGGCTGATGGAGGTGCAGGATGCCTGAATTCATTCTTGGTGCACGCGGCCACGATTTTGGCCGCCATGACCCCGAGACCCTCTTTTCCTCCATCGGGCAGGCAGGCTTTGCCTGCACCCAGCTGGCCTTTCCCAAGGCGGTGGAGGGCGTAAAGAGCTATGCCGATGTAACTCCTGCGCTGGTGGAGCGGGCAAGAGCGGCTGCGGCAGCGTCCGGCGTGGGCATTGCCGTGGACGGCACCTATGTGGAGCTGAGCTATGCCGACGAGGACAAGCGCCGTGCCGAGGTGGCAAAGGTGCTGAGCCAGATCCCTGTTGCCAAGGCGCTGGGTGCAGGCTGCATGGGCAGCGAGACCACCAACATGGCCAAACAGCCCGGTGTGACCCGGAAGGAGGCGCAGGAAGCGCTCCTGCGCAGTCTGGGCGAGATCCTGCCCGCCTGCGAGGAGCAGGGAGTGCTCTTTGCCGTGGAGTGCGTCTACTACCACGCCATGAATACCCCCGAGGCGGTACGGATGGTGCTGGACACCATGGCAAGCCCCAACCTGCGCGTTATCTGCGATTTTGCCAACTATGTGGGCCCGGAGGCCGCGTCTGTGGATGCACAGCGCCGCATCTGGGATAAGGTGGGCAGCTGGTACGGCGACAAGATCACGGCGGTCCATTTCAAGGGCCAGAACTTCCAGCCGGATGGAACGCTCTATTCCACCAGCCTGGAGGATTCCTGTGTGGACTACGCCGGCGGCTTTGAGATGCTGCGGCAGATGCCGCAGGCTTCTCTGCCCGTGCTGCGGGAGGAAGCTGTGCCCGCCCGCGCCGCAAGCGACCTTGCCTTTATGCGCAGATTCGCCTACTGATCGTTTTGGATGCTTCAAAGGCTCTGTTCCCCGTTTGGGGCGCAGGGCCTTTTGTTTTATCTTCTGTGTTCATAAAAAATTCACAACAATACCCCCCAGCCCTACTTGCAGAAACAGGACCGCCGTGCTATAATGCAGCTATGGAGCAAGATACCCCTGAGGGGTAATGAAAGGAGAATAGACATGAGTGATGTGAACAAGATCCCGGAGGGCAGCTGCCCCCACTGCTCCCCCGCCCCGGCAGAAGAGCCCTGCTGTGCCCCGGCTGAGGGAAGCACCGGCTGCGGCTGCCGCCACAAGCAGCGCACCGAGGAGGAGTACAAGCACCTCATCACCCGGCTGAACCGCATCGAGGGCCAGATCCGGGGCATCCGGAGCATGGTGGAAAAGGACGTGTACTGCACGGATATCCTGGTGCAGGCCGCTGCCGCCAGAAGCGCCCTGAACGGTTTTACCCGTGAGCTGATCGACCAGCACCTGAGCACCTGCGTGGCGGAGGACCTGAAAAACGGCGGCGAGGAGAAACTGCAGGAGTTTTTGTGGATCCTAAACAAGCTCGTTTGATCCCATTCACGCAGCGTTTTTTATCGGAGGGAAACAATGGAACAGTATACTGTTACGGGCATGAGCTGCGCGGCCTGCTCTGCCCGGGTGGAAAAGGCCGTAAAAGCTGTGCCCGGCGTGACCAGCTGCTCGGTGAGCCTGCTGACCAACTCCATGGGAGTGGAGGGCACCGCCAGCGCCTCGGCCATCGTCAAGGCAGTGCAGGAGGCAGGCTACGGCGCAAGCCCCAAGGCTGCTGCCGCCGAGACCCCCAGCGCCGAGCTGGATACCCTGGCTGACCACGAAACACCCAAGCTGAAGAAGCGGCTCATCGCATCACTGGTCTTTCTGGCGGTGCTGATGTATTTTTCGATGGGCCACATGATGTGGGGCTGGCCGCTCCCCCACTGGTTCGACGGCAACCACGTTGCCATGGGTCTGGTCCAGCTGCTGCTGGCGGGCATCGTGATGGTCATCAACCAGAAGTTCTTCATCAGCGGCTTCAAGGGTCTGCTCCACCGTGCCCCCAACATGGATACACTGGTGGCGCTGGGTTCCTCGGCCAGCTTTCTCTGGAGCACCTACGCCCTGTTCGCCATGACCCGCGCCCAGGTGGACGGCAACGACGCGCTCGTCATGCACTACATGATGGAGCTCTACTTTGAATCTGCCGCCATGATCCTGACCCTGATCACCGTGGGCAAAATGCTGGAGGCCCGCTCCAAGGGCAAGACCACCGACGCGCTCAAGAGCCTGATGAAGCTGGCACCCCAGACCGCAACCCTGCTGCGGGAGGGGGCCGAAGTGACTGTGCCCATTGCACAGGTGAAAAAAGGCGACCTCTTTGTGGTGCGCCCCGGTGAGAACATCCCGGTGGACGGCCTTGTGCTGGAAGGTTCCAGCGCCGTGAATGAGAGCGCCCTGACCGGCGAGAGCATCCCGGTGGACAAGGCTGCGGGAGACAAGGTCAGCGCCGCCACCACCAACCAGTCCGGTTTCCTGAAGTGCGAAGCCACCCGTGTGGGCGAGGATACCACGCTGGCCCAGATCATCCGGATGGTCAGCGATGCCGCCGCCACCAAGGCCCCCATTGCCAAGATCGCCGATACCGTTTCCGGCTTCTTCGTGCCCGCAGTCATCTCCATTTCGGTGCTGACCACCCTTGTCTGGCTGCTGCTGGGCCGGGAATTCGGCTACGCGCTGGCCCGGGGCATCTCGGTGCTGGTCATCAGCTGCCCCTGCGCGCTGGGTCTGGCAACGCCTGTGGCCATCATGGTGGGCAACGGTCTGGGGGCCAGAAACGGCATCCTGTTCAAAACTGCCGCCTCGCTGGAAGCCGCAGGCCGCACCCAGATCGTGGCGCTGGACAAGACCGGCACCATCACCAGCGGCGAACCCCGGGTCACTGACATCCTGCCTGCGGAGGGCGTTTCCGAGAGTGAGCTGCTGACGCTGGCGGCCTCGCTGGAGCAGAAGAGTGAGCACCCGCTGGCCAAGGCAGTGCTGGCCTATGCCGAGACCATCGCCTGCCCCGATGTGACTGATTTTGCCGCCCTGCCCGGCAATGGCCTTTCTGCCCGGCTGGACGGCATGGAGATTTACGGCGGCAATGCGGAGTTCATCGCCGCCAAAGCATCCGTGCCCGCCGAACTCCAGGCCGAAGCCGCCCGGCTGGCCGCTGAGGGCAAAACGCCCCTTTTCTTTGGCGGTGCAGGCCGCCTGATGGGCGTGATTGCTGTGGCGGACACCCTCAAGGAGGACAGCCCCCGTGCCATCCGGGAGCTGCAGAACATGGGCATCCGGGTGGTTATGCTGACCGGCGACAACCAGCGCACCGCCGATGCCATTGGCCGGCAGGCGGGCGTGGACGAGGTCATTGCAGGCGTTCTGCCCGACGGCAAGGAGGCCGTGATCCGCAGGCTGCAGGAGAGCGGCAAGGTGGCCATGGTGGGCGACGGCATCAACGATGCCCCCGCCCTGACCCGCGCGGACACCGGCATCGCCATCGGTGCCGGTACCGATGTTGCCATTGACGCAGCCGATGTGGTCCTGATGAACTCCCGGCTCTCCGATGTGCCCGCCGCCATCCGGCTGAGCCGCGCCACCCTGCGCAACATCCACGAAAACCTGTTCTGGGCGTTCATCTACAACATCATCGGCATCCCGCTGGCCGCCGGTGTGTTCATCCCCTTCGGCCTGACCCTGAACCCCATGTTCGGGGCTGCGGCCATGAGTCTTTCCAGCTTCTGTGTCGTGAGCAATGCCCTGCGGCTGAACCTGTTCGACCTGCACAGCACCAAACACGACCGCAAACCCAAGTCTGCCGCCCTGCCCGCTGCCCCCGTGCAGCCTGCAGCGGCTGAAAATACTGCCGAACCCGTTTCGGCTCCCGTTGTCAAGGAGGACAATGCCATGAAAAAGACCCTGCATGTTGAAGGTATGATGTGCTGCCACTGCGAAGCCCGCGTGAAAAAGGCGCTGGAAGCCCTGCCCGCTGTGGACGAGGCCGTGGTCAGCCACGAGGCCGGTACCGCTATCGTCACCCTGAACGCCGAAGTTTCCGACGCAGACCTGAAGAAGGCTGTTGAGGATCAGGACTACAAGGTGACCGGCATCGAATAACGGATGCGCAAAAAGCAGCGCCCTGTTTCCCATTGCGGGAGACAGGGCGCTGCTGCTTTTTCTGGATTCTTTGGGGATTGGGATCACACCCAGCTGAGGATGCTTTTGTGTTCAGACTCGTACCGCTTCAGCGCAATGGCCTGCTGGTAAGCATCCAGCACCTGCTGAGCGAAATGCTCTGTCGAGTAGCGGGCGGCGGTGGCCAGAGCGTTCTGGTGCAGCTGCCCACGCAGGGCGGGGTCCGAGATGATGGTGTTCAGTGCCGATGCAAACTCGGCTTCGTCCTTCCACTGCCAGCCGTTGAAGCCGTTTTCCACCACGCCATCCAGGCAGGGGTCCGCACGGCAGAGCACCGGCAGACCACAGGCCATGCCCTCGAAGTAGGTCAGGCCCTGGGTCTCGCTCTGGGAGGCGCTGACGAAGATATCGCCCACGCGGTACCACCGGGGCACCTCATCGGGCTTGACCATGCCCACAAAGCGGACACGGTCGGTCAGCTTCAGCTCCTTTGTCAGTGCTTCCAGGTCAGGCCGGGCGGGGCCGTCGCCCACGAACACCAGCCACGGGCGGTTTTCCTCCGGCTGCGCGGCCAGCAGACGCACCAGCTGGGCGTGGTTCTTCTCGGCAGCCAGACGGCCCAGCGAGAGGAGGACGGTATCCCCTTCCGGGATGCCCAGCTCTGCCCGCATCCTGGCCTTTTCCTCGCCGTTGTCCTTCGCCGGGCCAAAGGCGGTCAGGTCAATGCCGGTGGGCACTGTGACCACCGGGCAGCTGACCCCGTAGCGGTTGAGCATGGCGCGCACCTTTTCGGTGGGGGCCAGCATGAGGGAGCAATAGCCCGAGAGGATGCGGGTGGCCTTTTCGGCGGTCATCCGGCCCAGACGCTCACTGAAGAAAAGGTACTGGGTATAATCCTCGTAGACAGTATGGTAGGTATGTACCACCGGGCAGTGGCACCGGCGGGCCACCCGCTGTGCCAGCATAAAGGTAGAAAACTCGCTTTGCGTATGGATGACCTCCGGGCCCCAGGCTTCCAGCTCGTCCAGCCAGTGGGAGATGGGCAGAGCGCCCGCCGCACTGATCCGCACGCCCGGGTAGACCCGCTCCGCGCTGATGCTGCCCACATACAGGATGCCGTTTTCCTCATGGGAATGGCCATTCTGGGCAAGGGTCACCACCCGCACGTCATGGCCCAGTGCCAGCAGCTGGTGGTACAGCAGCTCCACCGAGCGCACCACACCGTTGACCATTGGGGACCATGTATCTGATGCAAGAAGAATTTTCATTGGAACACCTCAGATTACCGCATAGAATAGGGGTTATGTTCTCTGTTCTATCCTTAATACGTTTCAGAGCCGCAGAATCTTGCAGATCCGCCCTGATTTTTTCAAAATTTTTCCGGTTTCACCACCGAGACCGTCTCCACGCCGTAGGCTGTAAAGAGCTCCAGCGCCGCCGGGCCGATCACCTCGCCGCTGACGACAATGGGGATGGCGGGCGGACAGGAAACGCTGGGCAGAGCGCAGACCCTGCCCAGCGCAGACCCTGCCGGGATGGTCTCCTGCGGGGCAAACACGGCCTGCCGCACGGTCAGGCGCGGCTCCGCCTGCCGGGCCAGCGCACAGAATGCCTCCCGGTGCTCGGCAGGGGGTTCTGCCGGGGGGATGCCCCGTGCACAGAGTTCTGCCAAAGCCGCCTCCAGACGGGCCATGTCCTCCGCCGGGTTCTCCGGGGTGAACATCAGCACAAGGTAGCGGGGGTCGGCATATTCGCACTCCATTCCGTTTTGCCGCAGATGGTCGGCCAGTGCCTGCCCGGTCAGGCCCAGCGCCGCCGCGTCCAACGTCAGCTTCATGGGTTCCCGGGCGGGACCGTCCAGTGCCAGCGGCAGGGCCGTGCCCTGTACGGCAGCCAGCGCGTTCAGGCGGGCACGCAGAGCAGCCAGCCGGTCACAGCACTCCTGCAGGCGTGCCGGGTAATCGGCGGAAAGCAGCCGGTTGCAGGCATCGAGAGACTGCAGGATCAGATAAGACGGGCTGGTGGAGCCGAACAGCGCCAGTGCGTTGCGCACGGTACTTTCCTCCTGCACGGGGGCCTTGGGGCCCAGATGCAGGTAGGCTCCCCCGGTGAGCACCGGCAGGGTTTTGTGGCCGGAGTCACAGCAGGCCGCCGCGCCCAGGTCGATGGGGTGGCGGCTCCCGCCGGGCAGAAAGCGCAGGTAGGCCCCGTGGGCGTTATCCACCAGCAGGGGCACGCCGTGAGCATCGCAGACGGCAGAGAGGGCCGCGATGTCCTGCATCCCTCCCAGGTAATCCGGGCTGGTCAGGTAAACGCCGAAGGGTGCTCTCCCCTGCCCTGCCAGCTCCTCAAGGGCGGTGGAAAGGGCCTGCACCGTTACCGGGCAGCTGCACAGCGCGCCGGTATCCTCCGGCGCGGGCCAGAGCCACCAGATGTCGAAGTCCAGCAGAGCCGCCGCATAGAGCAGGGCTTTGTGGGCATTGCGGGCCGCCAGCAGCACCGGGCGCTTGCCAGTGCGGGGCGCACCCTGCATAGCAAGGCAGAGCATGGCCCGGATGCACTGGGAAGAACCCTCGGTGCTGTAATAGGTGTGGGCCGTGCCGAACAGCCGGGTGGCGTTTGCCTCGCTCTGCGCGATGATGCCCTCGGCCTCGTAGAGCTCATCAGCCCCCCAGATCTCGGTGATATCCCACGGCTCACAGCCCAGCAGGCTCTGCCCCTTATGCCCCGGCATGTGGAGCCGGGCAGTGCCGGACTGGGCGTACCGCCGCACAAAATCGACGATGGGGGTGGTCATTTATTCGCAGGCCTCGCCGTCGGCGCAGGCATTGCAGCTGGAGCCCAGCTGGATGGGCACTTCGATGCCCTGCGCGGCCAGCTCCTGATTCTGTGCCACCTGGATCATAATGGCGCACTCCATCCGCTTGCGGAACAGCTCACAGCCGTACTCGTACACGCCGGTAATGCTGCCGGTTGCGTGGTAGGAGTTGGCTGCACAGCCGCCGGAGCAGTAGAGCTTTGCCCAGCAGTCCTGGCACTCCTTGCGGGCGTAGGCGTTGCAGTGCTTGAACTCGTCCCGGACTGCCGTGTTGGTGACACCCTTCCAGATATCGCCCATCAGGTACTTGGGATCGCCCACGAACTGATGGCAGGGATACAGATCACCCCAGGGGGTCACAGCCATGTACTCGGTGCCGGAGCCGCAGCCCGAAATGCGCTTATAGATGCAGGGGCCGCCGGTCAGGTCGATCATGTAGTGGTAGAAGGTGAAGCCGCGGCCCTCACGGTTCCGCTTGATCATCTCCTTGGCCAGGATCTCATACTGCTCCTTCAGGATAAGCAGATCTGCCTCGGTCAGAGCGCTGGGGTCACTGGGGTCGCAGACCACGGGCTCCATGCTCAGCTCGGTAAAGCCCAGATCTGCCATGTGGAAGATATCGTTGGTGAAGTCGGTGTTGTAGTGGGTAAAGGTGCCGCGCATGTAGTAGCCCTTATCGCCGCGCTTCTTCACGAACTCCTGGAACTTGGGCACGATGGTATCGTAGCTGCCATGGCCGGCATAGTCCTTGCGGAAGCGGTCGTGGACTTCCTTGCGGCCGTCCAGGCTCAGGACCACATTGTGGCACTCCTTGTTGCAGAAGTCGATGACATCATCGTCAATGAGCATGCCGTTGGTGGTCATGGTGAAGCGGAAGTTCTTATTGTGGATCTTCTCCTGCTCACGGCAGTAGGCCACCAGCTTCTTGACCATATCAAAGTTCATCAGAGGCTCGCCGCCGAAGAAATCCACCTCGAGGTTGCGGCGGCTGCCGGAATTCTCAATGAGGAAATCCATTGCGCGCTTGCCCACCTCAAAGCTCATCAGGGCACGCTCGCCCTGATAGCGGCCCTGCGAGGCAAAGCAGTAGGAGCAGTTCAGGTTGCAGGTGTGGGCCACATGCAGGCAGAGGGCCTTGACCACGGTGTTGCGGTTCTTGAAATCGAACGCGAGATCCTCATAGGTGTCGGGGCTCCACAGCTTGCCGGATTCCTTCAGGCTTGCCACATCATCGATGCACTGGCGCAGGTCGGCCTCGGTCACGTCCTCACGGTCGCCGTACTTTGCCATCATGGCGGCAACGATCTCGTCGGCGGTGTGGTCGGGGTACATGGCAATGACATCATACGCCACCTCATCCACCACATGCACCGAGCCGCTGCAGGTATCCAGCACGATGTTATAACCGTTCAATTGATACTGATGTACCATTTTATTCTCCATTCCATTGTAACATAAAAAAATGCCGCCCGGCAAAGGCGGCATCCGATTTGCAGAAATTACTTGTTGCTGTTCTCGCACTTCTGGTTAGCCACGCCGCAGGAAGTCTTGCAGGCAGACTGGCAGGAAGTCTGGCACTCGCCGCAGCCACCGGTCACAACGCTCTTGGTCAGGTCACGAGTAGCGATCGTCTTAATACGTTCCATAATTAAAAACCTCTCTAGCTCCAAATAGTTGATACGCAGAACCACCTGCGCATTGTTATCTTGATATAGGATAGCACGGTTCAGGGATTCTGTCAAGATTTTTGTCGCATCTTCTGTGGGCAGTATTTTGTAAGCTGTACAAAGACGAAGCCTTACCCCACCGGCTGATACTTTTCCAATATTGTATGCAGCCCCAGCTCCCGGGCCTTGCCCAATAAGTACCGGTAGCGGGCCAGAAGGGCCTGCCGCTCATAGATGTGCTGTTCGATGAGGTCGGTGTCCACCTCAAGGTCGAACATCATCTCGTTCCGGTGCAGGCAGAACAGGCACTCTTTCAGCTCCTCCTCCAGCTCCGGGTGGTAGCGCTCGTGTTCGGTGTCCCGCGGGATGCGGGGCGAAAGCAGGGTCTTTTCCTTTTGCGTGGTCTGGGTCATGGCAGTTCCTCCTCTTTGTGCGTCTTTGCTTCTTCTGATTTCCAGTATATGCAAAGAGCATGAGAAGGATGACGGAATCAAGCAGCCCGCAAGAACTCCTGCGAAAGTGCGTCTTTTTTCCGATTTCTGCAAAAAATTTCAAAAAAGTGCTTGACAAAGCGGCGCTTTTTCCGTATAATAGCACACGTTGAGCGGCTCACCCCGCAAGACAGACCCAAGCTGATGGGGATTTGCATAGTGGTAGTGCGGTAGACTCTGACTCTACTTGTGGGAGTTCGATTCTCTCATCCCCAACCAAAAGACATCCGAACTGTTCGGATGTCTTTTTTGTTCTTTGTTCATAGAGAAAGCAAAAGAGCGATACAGCAAACGCTGTATCGCTCTTTTTTCGTTAACGGTAATCAGTAATTCAGACCGAAGCCGCTGCGGTAGTAATTGCCGTCGGCATCGCAGTAGGCGTAGCTGCCGCCCTTGACGTTGGCGAGGATAGCGGGATCGATGTACTGATCCTTATCGTAGCCGGGAACGTCGTTGGGAGAGGCGCAGATCTCACGCACCACACCGTCGATCTCCTGCTCGGTGATGGCAATGACGGCGGGGTCAGAGACCATGGTCAGGCTCAGCTTGCCGGTGGGGGCAAAGTCGCCGCTGATGACATCGACCTGAGCGTTCAGGGCGTTGTTCAGGGCAACGGTGCTGACGGTGTACTGGATGGTCAGTGCATCGCAGTAGGGCTCCAGCTTGTCCAGCAGCCAGGGGTTGCAGACCACGCAGGTGCCAACCACCTTGCCGCCGCGGGCATGGATGGCATCGGCCAGTTCCTTGATCTTCTCCACGTCCTTCAGGGTGACAATGGTGACCTTGCTGCCGGTCTTTTTCTGGCTCTTGTTGCGCTCGCGCTCGTCGGTGACGATCTCGCCCATCTCGATGACGGGCATTGCATACTGGTTGAACACCAGACCGTTGCTGATGGGCCAGACGTGCAGGTAGAGCACATCGGCTTCCTCCGGGGTGGCCACCACGGTGTAGCCCTTCTTCTCAAAGGCTTCCGTCAGGGTCTTGCGCAGAGCGGCATCCTCGTCCGTGTTGCCCAGACCGGCACCCATGGCCTGTGCCATCTGTGCAAAGCCGGAGTCCACACCCTTGAAGGTGACGATGCAGACCTTCTGGCTCTTGGCCAGAGGCAGGAGCTTCTCGTGGTTCTTGACCAGAACAACAGCCTTCTGGTTGGCCTCGTAAGCCTTCTTCTTGGCACCATCGAAGTTATCCACGCGGGCCTGATCGGCCTTGTCGGGGTCAAGGTAGGGGTTATCCACCCGCTTGGTGCGGAACAGGCTCAGCAGACGGTTGTAGCTGGCGCGGTCCAGATCTGCCTTGGGCAGCAGACCATCCTCCACAGCCTTGACGATGTTCTCGGGGTCGGTGTTGCCGCCGATGACATCGGTACCGGCAGAGATGGCCTTGGCGTAGCGCTCAGGCTCGGTGAGGTTCTCCACGCCATAGATCTGAACGGTGGTGATGCCGGAGTCGGAGTTGACATAGCCGTCAAAGCCCATCTTGTTCCGGGCCAGATCGGTGATCAGCTCCTTGCTGTAAGCGCTGGGCACTTCCTCGGTGCTGGTGATCTCGCCCCGATAGGTCTGGGGCACAGCACGGCCATCGGTGGCAATACGGGAGTAGTCCGGCATGATGGAAGAGACCTTGTGGTCAAAGGCGCGCTGGAACGGGGGCAGATGATACTTTTCCATCGAGCCGGGGGTGCGGTAGATGCGCCACTGGCCGATGGGCACATGAGGCTCAAAGCCATTCTCAGAGGGAGCATCGCCGGGGAAGTGCTTGATGGTCAGAACAACAGAGCCTTCGTTCAGGCCGTTGTCGCCATCCTGATAGCCCTTGACCAGAGCCTCGGCAATATCGCTGGTGACATCGGGACGCTCGCCGTAAGTACCGGAGGTACGGGGCCAGCGGGGGTCAGAGGTCACATCGACCTGAGGGCCGTACATGATGTTCAGGCCCTCGGCCTTCATCATCTTGCGGTCGGTCTGGGCCATCTCATAGACCATGTCGGTGTTGCCGTCGCCAATGACAGCCGCGCCGATGCCCAGAGAGTCCGGGTAACCAATGTTGATGGGGTTGGTGTGGAGAGAGTACGGAATGGCCACGCCGCCCTTGCAGGCCTCGTATTCCAGCATCTGGGTGCCGGCGTTGTGGTACAGGGCCACCATGCCGGCCTCGCAGCGCATGTCACCGCGGTAAACACCGGCGGCGATGTGCTTTTCCAGAACATGGCTGTCATCAATGCTGACGGTCATGCCGGGCAGAGGGCCGGGCATGGGCTTTTCACCGGGGTTGTGGTGCTTGTAGATCTTGCCCAGCTCCAGCTTGCCTTCGGCGTTGGTGGCCTCGGCACGGGTGGGCACCACAGGGGTGTTGAACAGGGTGTTCAGCACAAGGCCTGCCTGCTGATCCAGCCGCAGATGCTTGACCATATCCTCAGCGCGCTGCTCAGGGCTCAGCCGCCAATCCTTGTAGGGGGCCAGCTCGCCGCTGTTGTCCAGATCCTTAAAGTACAGGCCGTCCTTGACGATCACGCCGCAGGTGGTCACACCGATGTCGGGGCCGTTGACGTTGTGGAAGATGACCGGCTCAAGATACTGGTCAATGATCTGCTCGCCCTCTTCCAGAGCGTAGGGTGCAGGGATCACGCCGTCCTTGGCCTCTGCCCACTGGTCGGCGCTGGTATACCGTGTCTGCATAATGTTTCTCCTTTGTCTCTGTGCCTGCCACAGCACAGCTGATATATTACTTGCCTGTTTATTATACTTCCAGCGCAGATCGTTCGCAAGCAAACAAATAAAAAAAGTTACAAACTTTGGCGTAGTATACAAGGATGTTCTGCCGGATTTGTGCAACTTTCCCCTATCCTGATCCACAAGCCGGGTTCGCTTCCTGCTGACAATGCTGCATAAAAATAACCCTCTCCGTCAACGCCGCAGGCTTTGACAGAGAGGGTCGTATCCTTAATTTACCAGATCATCTGGATGCGGCCTGCGCCGTACGGGTCCTCGTAGTTGAGCAGGTAGCCGGGGTAATCGGCCAGCGGGCTGTTGGCGCTTGCCAGATGCGGCAGACCGTTGGCATCCACGCCGCCGAACATGGCTGCGTAGCTGGACATGACAAGGTAGTCCTCAGAGACATAGTCCTTGATGAGGGTCGCGCCATCGAACATGGCAAAGCCATCGCCCAGATTGCGCAGGGTGTAGTTCATGCCGGCCAGAGCGTAGGTGGCGTTCGGGTCAAGGGGCTGATAAGTACCGGTGGTCTTGTCGTAGATCTCCACATTGCTGACACGCGGGGTGGCGGCGCTGCCGGTCCAGACATTCTTGTCGTTGGTCTGAACGGTGTTGGGGGTCCCAGTGTGGATCGTATACCTGGCACCTGCCACCTGCAGGAAGCCGCCGTTCTCCTTGCCCTCAGCACCGGCAAAGCGGGCACCAAACTCCAGAGCGTCCTGAATCTGCTGGCCGGTCACGGACATCAGGCAGGCCACGTTGCCAAAGGGGCTGACGGTCTTGCAGGTCTTGAAGCTCCAGGGGCCAGCCTCCACATCGGTGCGGATGCCGCCGCCGTTCATAATGGCGATATCACAGTGGAGCTCCTCGATCTCGTTGAAGTAGGTGTAGATGCCGTCGGCCACGAAGTCGCCGAGGTTGGTCTCACCGGAGCGGATGCGGCGCTTGCCGGTGGCGGGATCGTTGATGTAGAATTTGGTATCGCCCACTGCGATCTCCTCGCCCAGCATATCGTCCACTGCGCTGATCCAATTGGAGGCAGTGGCGGCCACGGCAGCGTCCAGACCCTCGTAGGTGTCGATGAGCTCAGTGGTGATGGTGCCGTCTGCGCCCACGGTCATCTTGCCGATGTTCTTGAAGTAAGAACCGGTCTGAGTCAGGGTGACTGCCTTGCCGGAAGCATCGGTGACCTGCTTATTGGCCATCACGGTGTGGGAGTGGCCGTCGATGAAGGCGGTGAAGCCGTGGGTGTGTGCAATGACTTCCTCGCTGGTCCAGGGAGAGGAGGAGGGGTCAACGCCCAGATGGCCCAGACCGATGATGGTGTCAGCGCCCCAGAACTCAGCCTTGTCGATGGCTTCCTGAACGGCATCGTAGAGCTTCTGGCCATCCTCGCCGCCCAGAATGTCGTAGATGTACTTGGTCTGGGCATCGTTCATAAAGTAGGCCGGGGTGGACTTGGTGAAGGTCTCGGGGGTGGTCACGCCCACAAAGGCGATCTTGCGGCCGCCCACAAAGAAGAACTTGACGCTGGGCAGAACGTTGAAGCCGGTACGCAGATCGACCCAGTTGCAGGAGACATAGGGGAAGTCGGCTTCCTGGAGCACAGCCTTGGCGCGAGCCATGCCGTAGTCGAACTCGTGGTTGCCGGGGGTGGCCAGATCGTAACCGGCCTCGTTCATCAGCTCGATGATGGTAGCGCCGTCATCCATGGAACCGTAAGCGGTGCCCTGGATATGGTCACCTGCATCCACCAGCAGCACATCCCGGCCGGTGTCCTCGATGCTCTTTTTCAGGGCAGCAATGGCGGCATAGGTGGGCTTGGGGGACTTGTTGTCGATATAGGTGTGGACATCGTTGGTGTAGAGGATGGTCACATCCGCTTTGTCACCAAAGAAGCAATTGGTCTCCTCCGCAAAGGCGGCGGGTGCACCGA
>OLGN01000941.1_pt1 | contig 19178 bp, 9 predicted proteins | sample 1605941 | NCBI WGS metagenome assembly OLGN01 (sample SAMN03283269) | human gut metagenome | biome: human-associated habitat; material: feces | host: Homo sapiens | place: USA | collected 2013
TCATTTGAGGGACCCTTACTAGAAATGTTTGTTGGTCTAAATCACCTTCCGCTGTGGCGCTCCCATCTGTCACACAAACGAGGCGCATATCCGCTGCACTCACCAGGTCTCGGACATACATCCGTACCCTTTAAAGCACAGGGGATTTCTCCAGGTTTCAGATGCCGCCCATTTGCGGCATTTTCAGTGTTTTGGACCTTGTTAGTTACAACTTCCGCTTTGCTCATAGCTCAGCACACCTTTCTCTATAAAATTTGTAACATCCTATATTATACCACATAATTAACAGAATATCAACCTTTTTTGTTTGACATATGACGACATCTATTTTACAGACTTTTCTAATATTTTTAATACTTTTTCATTGACTTTTACAAAAAAACATGTTATATTAATAAATGTACTTATTTCTAATAATAAGTATTTAGTTGGGTCAGTAGCTCAGTTGGATAGAGCATCGGCCTTCTAAGCCGAGGGTCGGGGGTTCGAATCCCTCCTGGCTCACCAAAAAAGTCTTATACGAACCTTGTATAAGTACAACAAAAATGTTATTAGTATAAGACTAATAACATTTTTTGTTGTATAATTTTTCAAGAAGGGAACAATAATGTATGAATAATATAGATTTAATGAAATATTGGTTTGAAAGAGCAATAAAAAAAGATATTTTAGATAATATCAATAAATTTATAGAAGAAATTAAAAAACATTATAAAATTACAGCAATTATATTATTTGGTTCTTATGCAAAAGGTACTGAGAATGAGGATAGTGATATTGATATCGCAGTTATTTCAGATGACTTTGATGATATATATGATAGTATGGCTCATTTAATGGGAATGACTTGGGAAATTGATGCTAGAATAGAGCCACATCCCATTAAGAAAAAGGATTTTGATGAAGTGTCTGATTATTTTATAAAAGAAGTTATTGATACAGGAATAAAAGTTGCTTAGATTTATATTATACTTACAAGACTTAATATTAATTTAATGGATGGAATCAAAATAGTTCCATCCATTTTTTAGATTATGCTGATAATCATTAATATATATCATAAATATTCAAAATATTTCTTCTCTCCTATTTTCCCAGAATTATATCTAATTGATATTCTCTATTCTTTCTATATATTGTAAGTGTTACTTTGTCTCCTGGCTTTTTTGAATATATATATCTTCTTAAATCACTCATTTTATTAAGCTCTGTATTATCTATTTTAGTAATAATATCTCCTATTGTTAAATTAACCTGACTAGCTGGTGAATATCTTGTTATTTCTGCAACATATATTCCATTTTCTATTTCTATTGATGTGTCTATATAAGAAATCATATTTTTATCATATGCAAATATTCCAAGTGTTGCTTCCTCAAATTTTCCTTCTTTAGAAAATCTATTTATAATAGGTTTTACAACATCTATTGGAACAGCAAAACCAATTCCCTCTGCTGACGTTATTTTTACTGTATTTATTCCTATTATTTCACCATTTGCATTAATAAGTGGTCCCCCGCTGTTTCCCTGGTTTATTGTTGCATCTGTTTGTATTAAATCATCCATATAAGATACTTTTATTTCATTTTCTTGCTTTTCTTCTAATTTTATTGTTCTATTTACAGCACTTATAATTCCTGCTGTTACTGTCCTTTGAAATTCAAATCCTATTGGATTTCCTATGGCATATACAGCTTGGCCTACTTTTATATTTTCAGAACTTCCAAGTGTTGCATATGTTAGCCCAGTCATATTTATTTTGCAAATTGATAAATCTAGACTAGAATTAGACCAAACCACATTAGCTTTGTATGACCTTCCATCTTCTAAAGTAACATAGCAATTACTAAATTTTTTTCCTGTTACATGTTCATTTGAAAGAATATATCCGTTTTCTGTTACTATAACTCCGCTTCCTAGCCCTAACTCTCCTACGCCATCATTTAAAAATATTGTGCTCCCTGTATTTTTAATTTTAGATATTCCTACTACGCAACTAGTTGTTTTTTCTATCATATTTTGTAACTCTTCATCCTCTTTATGTGCATAATTAAATGTCTGTGATGTTCTCTCCACATTATTTTCTTCCAATCTAACACTTTTATTAATATCTATGTTCATATAATTTTGGTATAATAATAAAATTATTATAAAAATTAATATACTAATAAAAGTTACTAAAAAATATTTCTTTATTCTTCTACTTTTTTGTCTTTTTATGTATCTTTCCATTATATCTCCAATCTTAATTTTTATAAATTATTTTTCTATATTTCCATTTTTTACAAATTACATTTTGGTTAATTCATATATATTTCTCTCAATTTATAATAATTAACCAAATTTGTTTAATTAAATCAAACTTATATTTAATAAATTAAATCATATTTACTAAAGCAAAATGCTTTTGTATTTTTACAATAATATAAACTTATTTACTTTTAATTTGCTTATTTATATTTTTTACAAATATATTAATTTTAAACAATTATTTAATTAATTATTTAATTTTTTTACTTAAATCTTTATTTATACAAAAAGCCAAAATTAAATTTATAAATTTACATTTTTTTGCTTTTTTATTTTTATTAATAGTTGATTTTTTTTATTTGTTTTTGTATAATCATACATAGTTATGGTCATTTTGAGAAAAGGGGAATTATTATGGAAAATTTGTATAACTTAACAAATCCTCAAAAGTCTATTTGGCTAACTGAGCAATATTATAAAGGCTCAAACATAAACAATATATGTGGTTCTTTAACCATTAAACAGCCACTTGACTTTGAAAAATTTAAACAAGCTATTCAATTATTTGTAGAAAATAATAGTAGTTTTAGAATTTGCTTAAAAATGGATAATAATGAAATTAAGCAATATGTAAAAGATTTTTCATATTTTGACATTGACATTATTGATTTAAAAGATGAAAAATCTGTTAAAGAATATGAGCACTATCTTGCTTCTTTACCTTTATTTGACTTTGATAAGCTTTTATTTAAATTTGTAATATTTCGTTTGCCAAACGGTTATGGTGGTTTTATTATTAATACTCACCACATTATTTCTGACTCTTGGTCACTTGGCATAACAGTAAATGAAATTATAAATTACTATTCATCTTTATTAAAAAACACAAAATATGAGCAAAAAAAATATTCTTACATGGATTTTTGTAAATCTGAGCAAGAATATCTGTTAAGTTCTCGTTTTGAAAAAGATAAAGAATATTGGTCTACTGTATATGAAACTGTTCCAGATACAGTTAGTATTCCTACTCTCAAAAATTTGGATTCAAATTCTATTTCTGCAAATAGAATTACTTATACTATTAATGGAAGTTTATTCACACAAATTCAGTCATACTGCAAATCGCAAAAAATTTCAATATATAATTTTTTAATAGCAATATATTCTATATATATTAGTAGAGTTTGTAACTCTAATGATTTTGTAATTGGGACACCTATTTTAAACCGTTCAAATTACATAGAAAAGCAAACAACTGGTATGTTTATAGACACATTACCTTTTAGAATTAGTGTAAATTCTGAGGTTTCTTTTAGTGACTTTTTAGCTAAAATTTCTAAAGATAGTATGGCATTATTAAGACACCAAAAATATTCATATCAATATATTATAGAAGATTTAAGAAAAAGGAACTCTAGCCAACCAACTTTATACAATATTTTAATGTCTTACCAAATAACAAAAATGAATGAAAAAATGGAAGAAATTCCACATAATAGTGACTGGACTTTTAATGATACTATGTCTGATGACTTAGATATACACATTTTTGACTTTAATGATACAAATTCACTTAATATTTCTTATGATTATAAAACAAATATGTATGACGAAAATTATATTAACTCTATGCATAAACGTATTTTACATATTATTAATCAAGTTACAAGCACACCAAACATGTTAATAAGTCAAATAGATATTGTAACTCCATATGAAAAAAAGCAAATATTATTCGATTTTAACAATACTAAAACACAGTACCCTAAAGATAAAACTGTTGCAGAATTGTTTGAAGAACAAGTAAGATTATCACCTTCTAAAAATGCAGTATTTTTTGAAGGAAATTATATGACTTATAAGGAACTAAATGAAAAAGCAAATCAATTAGCAAATATTTTATTAAAAAATAATGTAAAATCTGGTAATGTAGTTAGTTTGTTTATGGAAAAATCTATTGAAAGTATTATAGCAATTTTAGCCACATTAAAAATAGGAGCTGCTTTTTTGCCATTAGATGTAGAATACCCTAAAGAAAGAATAGACTATATTTTATCTAATTCTGAAACAAAATTAATACTTACTACTAAAGATTTTGAAAACGGTATTATTACAAATATACCTAAACTTTGTGTAGATTTATCTAATAAAAAAATTTATAATAATTCTGTTTCAAAAGCTAATTTAAATATTATAGGTTTACCTGAAGATATGGCTTATATAATGTATACTTCTGGCTCTACAGGTAACCCAAAAGGTGTAATTGTTTGCAATAGAAATATTGTAAGACTTGTTAAAAATAACAAATTTATAAAATTTGAAAATGATGAGCACATTTTACAAACAGGCTCTATAGTTTTTGATGCTTGCACATTTGAAATATGGGGTGCTTTACTTAATGGATTTTCCTTGTATTTAATACCAAAAGAAAAATTGCTTGATGTAAAATACTTAGAAAAATATTTAGTTGAGAATAAAATTACTATTTTATGGCTTACTGCCTCTCTTGGTAATTATATTTGTGACCAATCCCAAAATATTTTTAAAAATGTACATTATTTATTAACAGGTGGAGATGTACTTTCTGTAAAACATATTAAAAAAATGCAAGAAGCTAACCCAAATTTAACTATAATAAATGGTTATGGTCCTACAGAAAATACTACTTTTTCTGCTTGTTATAAAATAGATAAAAATTTAACAGATGCCTCTATTCCTATTGGTTATCCTATTTCAAACTCTACCTGTTACATAGTGTCTAGTACAGGAAACTTGCAACCAGTTGGAATTCCTGGAGAATTGTGGGTTGGTGGAGATGGTGTAAGTTTGGGTTATTTACACCGTGATGATTTAACAAAAAAGAATTTTATTAAAAATCCATTCGCAGATGGTAGAATGTATAAAACTGGCGACTTAGCTCGTTTTCTTGATGATGGCAAAATAGAATTTTTAGGAAGAATTGATAACCAAATTAAAATACGTGGTTTCCGTGTAGAGCTTTCTGAAATTAATGATAAAATTATGCAATATAGTGGTATAAAACAAGCATATACTATATTTAAAAAAACAGATATTACAAGTACAATTTGCAGTTACATAACAGTTAGTAACAAAGTAGATATAAAAGATTTATATATGTTTTTAAAATCTTCTTTACCAAATTATATGATACCCGCACACATTACTATTTTAGATAAATTTCCACTTAATATTAATGGCAAAGTAGATAAAAAGGCATTGCCTGAACCAACCACAAATCATTTAAATAAAATAGTACCTCCTAGAAATGACATAGATAAAATTATTATAGAAGAATTAAAAAATATATTAAATTGTACAGATATAAGTATAGAAGATTCTTTCTTTGACTTAGGAGGAGACTCTTTAGTTGCTATTAATTTATCTATTGCGCTTTCAAACAAGCTTAAAACTAATGTATCTGTAAAAACAATACTAAACACCCCTATTGTAGCTAATTTATCAGATACTATTAGTAATGAAAAACATGTAGAAAATAACATAAATCATATTAAACATATAGAAAAGCAGGATTACTACCCTACTTCTTCTGCACAGAAAAGAATTTACTATGCTTGTGAAATGGCTGGAAATTTAAGTACAAGTTATAATGTACCTGGTGGAATTGTTTTTGACAAATGTCCAGATTTAAAAAAGTTAGAAAATGCTTTTAATAAATTAATTGAAAAACATTCTGCTTTGCGTACATATTTTGGAATAGAAAACGGTGAATTAGTTCAAAAAATAGTAGATAAACTTCACATTTCTATAGATTTAGAAAAATCTGAAAATACTACTTGTGATAAATTATTTAATGAATTTGTTAAACCATTTAATTTAAATGAGGCTCCTATTTTTAGAGTAAAACTCGCTTGTATAGAAAATAATAAAGTAATGTTGCTTTTAGATATTCATCATATTATAAACGATGGTGCTTCACTAGATATTTTATTAAATGACCTTTGTAAATTATACAGTGGTAAAACTTTAGAATTTAATGAATATGATTATAAAGATTATTCTATTTGGGAAAATGAGCAAATTAACTCAGATAAATTAAAAGAAGATGAAAATTATTGGATTTCTAAATGGAAAGATAAAGAAATTCCTTTATTAAATATGCCTACAGTACATCAAAGACCTACGGTCTTATCTCATAAAGGCAAAAATAGCTATTATAAATTCAGTCCAGAATTAACAGCAAATATATTTAAAATATGTAAAAAATATCATATAACACCATTTATGTTATTGTTATCTGCATATTATGCAACAATTTATAAATATTCTGGTCAAGAAGATATTGTAGTTGGATCTCCTGTTTTAGGAAGAGACCAAAAAGAATTAAAAAATATAGTTGGTATGTTTGTAAACACATTGCCATTAGATGCACATATAGATGGTTCTATGTCATTTATAGATTTATGTAACAATGTAAAAAATAACTGCATGGAAGCCTTTTCACACCAAACCTACCCATTTGACCTAATTGTTAAAAACCTAGATATAAAAAGAGATTCTAGCAGAAATCCATTATTTGACGTAATGTTTGTTTACCAAAATAAAACTCAATCTTCTTTTAAATTATCTGAAGATATAAACTCACAGCTATACTACCCTGACTTTCATTCGTCAAAATTTGACATAACATTAGAAATAACTCCATTAGATGATTACTTATACTTGCATTTTGAATATTCAACAGACCTATTTGATGAAGATTATATAAGTAGATTTGAAACACATTATCAAAAACTAATTGAAGAAATTTTAAGTAATGTAAATATAAATATTAGAGATATTAATATTATTACAAAAACAGAAGAAAACAAATTATTAAAAAGCTTTAATGACACATCTGTAAAATATGATAAAAATAAATTGCTAATTACATATTTTGAAGACCAAGTTAAACAAAATCCAAATAAAACAGCAATTATATTTAATGATAAAGAAATTAGTTATGATAACTTAAATAAACTATCAAACAAAATAGCAAACTATTTAATTTCATGCGACGTAAAAGAAAATGATGTAGTCTCTATTTTACTAGATAGAAACGAAATGCTAATAGCTTCTATGATTGGTGTATTAAAAGCTGGAGCTGCCTATCTTTTAATAGATAAAAGTTTACCACATGACAGAATTGAGTATATGTTAAATGACAGTAAAACGGTATTGTTAATTACAAATACACAATTAGACAAGTTTGATGTTACAAATAAATTAATAATTAATGACTTGGAAAACACAGCTTATTTAAGTAAATTAAACAATATATCTGATAAAAATCCTTCATGCCGTGGCAATAATGAAGATATGTTTAATATTATTTATACTTCTGGCTCTACAGGTAATCCAAAAGGTGTTGCTTTACGACGTCTTGGAATTATAAATATGATACTTAGCTATAAGAATATTCTTCATACTGACGACTGTAATGTATTTTTAAGTATGAGTGCAGTTTCATTTGACATGTTTATTGTAGAAAATTTTGTTAGTTTATTTACAGGAAAAACCGTAGTTCTTTGTAATGATGAAGAACAAAAAATTCCTGTTTATACTAATAATTTAATTAAAAAGTATGATGTAAATTTTATTTTAACAACTCCTACACGTATTAACTTATTACTTTCTTCAATTTCTGACATAAGTAACTGGAAAAGTGTAAAAGTAGTACAAGTTGGTGGAGAAGTATTTACTAGCGAGCTTTATAATCACCTAAGACAATATTCTAATGCTCATATTTATAATGGTTATGGTCCTAGCGAGTTTACTGCTTGCTGTTGTAATAAAGAAATTATAGATGGCTCAAATGTTAGCATAGGAACTCCTTTCTGTAATACTAAAATATACATTTTAGATGACAACCATTGTTTATGTCCAATAGGTGTACCTGGCGAAATTTGTGTTGTTGGAGATGGTATTGCTAAAGGGTACTTAAATAGACCTGATTTAACTAATAAAGTTTTTGTTCCAAGTCCATTTGATAATGGAAAAATGTATAAGACTGGGGATATTGGTAAATGGCTACCTAATGGTGAAATAGAATATATTGGAAGAAGAGATTTTCAAATTAAAATAAGGGGCTTAAGAGTTGAACTTTCTGAAATAGAGAAAAAGCTTCAAACATACCCAGATATAAAAAATTGTAGTGTTGTTTATATTAAGGATGTTCAAGACCCATATATTGCTGCATTTTTTACTGCAAATACAACATTGGATATTTCACAAATAAGGTTATCACTTTCTAAATCATTACCACTTTATATGGTACCTAAATACATTGTACAATTAGACGAATTGCCTATGAATAACAATGGTAAAGTGGATAAAAAAGCTTTACAGCAATATAAAATAGATAATAAAGACGAAGAAACTTATGTTAAACCATCAAATGATACTGAAAAATTATTTTGTAAAATATGGGAAAGCCTATTAAATACTAAGGTTGGAATAGATAATGATGTATTTGAACTTGGTGCTGACTCTTTGTTTGCTATAAAATTTAAAACAGAGCTTTTATCTCATAATATAGACTTACCATATGCTACAATTTTTAAATATACAACTGTAAGACAACTTGCGGATTATTATTTAAAGAAAATTAAACTTGCAGAAAATAATTTTGATGATGCAAATTCTATTGATACAGAAGATTACTCAGAGATTAACAATCTCTTAAGTAAAAATACTATAACTAACATCAATAAATTCATGCCAAATTTAGTTCAAAGTAAAAACAATAATATTTTACTTCTTGGCGGAAATGGATTTGTTGGAGCTCATATATTAAACGAATTTATAAAAAATGACAGTGGTACAGCTTATTGTATTATTAGGAATAAAAATGGTGAAGATGCTAAAAATAGATTTGCCAATATTCTTCATTTTTATTTTGGTAATAGCTTAGATAAATTTATTGGTAATAGAATAAAAATAATAACTGGTAGCTTAACAGAGCATCATTTTGGTTTATCTGATAAAGTTTATAATAATATTATTAGTAATATTGAAGTTGTAATTAATGCTGCCGCAATGGTTAAGCATTATGGAAGTAACGAAAAGTTTAAAGCTATAAATGTTGATTTAACCAAAAACTTAATAGAGTTTTGTAAAAAATATAATAAAAGATTATTACACACTTCATCTATTAGTGTTTCTGGAACTAGCTCTATAGACCGTTCATATGCCTATAGAACAAGCAATGACAACCAATTTAGCTTTGCCGAAAATAATTTATATGTTGGTCAACAATTAGACAATTTATATATAAAAAGTAAATTTGATGCAGAAAAAAACATTTTAAGTCAAATACAAAATGGATTAAAAGCTCAAATTTTAAGACTTGGTAATATAACAAATAGATATAATGACGGAAAGTTTCAAATAAATGCTACAGAAAATGCATTTTTAAATAGAATCGTAACATTTATAAAACTTGGCTATATTCCAGAAGAATTAAGTAACACCTTGTTAGAGTTTACCCCTGTAGATATATGTGCAAAAGCTATAATAACAGTACTTCAAAATTATGTACCAGATTTTACTGTTTTCCATGTATATAATAGTAATTATATTACTATGAATACATTAATAAACTATTTTAAAGACAGACTTATCCACATTAACCTAATAAATAGTGATTTATTTTCACAAAATATTAAGAAACTGTTGAAAACTGATAACAAAAAAGATATATTATCTGGTATTATAAATGATATTGATGCAAATTATAAAATTCAATATTCTTCTGAAATACCAACTATCTCTGAGTTTTCAAAATATTTTCTATACAAGTTTGGATTTACTTGGCCAGAAATAGATGAAAATTATATAGAAAAATATATAAATTATATAAAAGAACAAAAAATTATATAATACATGTATAATTTATAAAATACAAAAAAAGTTATATGATACATGCAAAATTTATAAAGCATAAAAAAAGTTATATGATACATGCAAAAATTATAAAGCATAAAAAAAGTTATATAATATATACAAAATTATATAACATAAAAAAATCATATAGTGCATGCAAAATTATATATAACACAAGATAAAAATTAAATATTTAACAGAATATTATAGGTTTATGAAAGTTATCCTAAAAACCTCATAAACCTATATAATATAAATTATTTAGCTTTTATAAAATATATATTTACAAAAGCTGAGAAAGGAAAAAATATATGGATAATTTAATTTCACTAATATTAATGCTAATATCAGAAGTATTAATTATATTCATGTTTATAATGATAGTTAGGTCCAATGGTAAAAATCAACTAAAATATGCTTTTGAGTGGTTGCTATTTTTCATGTTTATTTGGACTTTAGGCTCTATTTTACAAGTTGCATTCCAGTCTTCTTCAATAGAACCTATTGTATTTGAAATGGTATCTGGAATGGGTGTATTCTTTGCCCCTGTTGCGTTTTTAGCAATTGGTGTAATTTTTGCCAAAACTAAAATTACTATTAAATGGTACCACTATTTATTACTTATTATACCTATAATTTCTGAAATATTACTTGTAACAAATGACCTACATCATTTATTCTTTGTAGAATATTCTGCACATGTTGAAGGTATGGTTTATGGTCCTTATTTCTATGTTCACTCTCTATACACATATGCACTATTTGGAATTGGTATTATTTACTTTTTACGTTATTCTATTAAAAATTCAGGCTTTTTCTCAAAACAGTCTGCCTTAATAATACTAAGTACACTAGTACCTATTGTTACTAATTTACTTGCAACATTACAAATATTTGCTATGACTACATATTCTACTCCAATTTCATTTACATTAATGATTTTGGTTATAGCTCTAGCAATATTTAAATTTGATTTAATGAAACTTACACCAATAGCGCTTCAAAGAATTGTAGACAGCATGTCTGACGGATATATGGTTATAGATGAGCAAAATATAATTTCAGACTTTAATACTACTTTATTAAATATGTTTGACTTAAATCCAAATTATTTACGTAACAAAAGCTTATATAACGTAATTAAAGATAATAACTTTTTAAATATTGATGTAAAAAATCTAAAAAGTTGCATAGAAAAATCTATAAAAGATGGAAAAACATTTTCTTTTTCTAAAAAACTAGATTCCACTTCTAGATATTTTAATATAGAAATAAATAGTATAAAAAATAACAATACTTATTTAGGTACACTTATATTATTTAAAGATGTTACACAACACATGCTTGACCTTCAAACAATTAAGAGCAACCAAGAAATGTTAATGGAAAAAGAACGTTTGGCTTCTCTTGGACAATTAATAGGTGGAATTGCACACAACTTAAAAACTCCTATTATGTCTATATCTGGTGCAGCAGAAGGATTAAGTGATTTAATAAATGAATATGATGAATCTATAGAAGATTCTCGTGTTACTCCTAATGATCATCATGACATTGCAAAAGATATGCGCACATGGATTTCTAAAATACGTTCATATACAGAATATATGTCTGACGTAATAACAGCAGTTAAAGGACAAGCAGTAAACATGTCAGATGAGCAAAACTACTCATTTACAATAGATGAACTAGTAAAACGTATAGATATTTTAATGAAACATGAGTTAAAAAGTGCTTTGGTTAACTTAAATTTATCTATAAAACTTGACCCTTTAACTTCATTAAGTGGAAATATTAATAGCTTAGTACAAGTAATAAACAATATGATTTCTAACTCTATACAAGCATATCATGGTGCACCTAATAAAAATATTGATTTAATTGTAGAAGAGAAAGATAAAAAAGTTATAATTTCTGTTAAGGACTATGGAACAGGTCTTCCTAAAGAAGTACAAGAAAAATTATTTAAAGAAATGGTTACTACAAAAGGAAAAAACGGTACAGGTTTAGGACTATTTATGTCTTATTCTACTATACGTGCACACTTTAATGGAAATATTACATTTGACACAAAAGAAGATGAAGGTACAGCCTTCCATATTATATTACCTAAAACAAATTAAAAAATGTGTTAATTTTATCAATCTTCGTTTGGTCGATACTTTACAACTAAATGAAATTTAACCATTTTTCAAATTTTTCGCAAATTTCTTGCGCTTTTGTTGATTTTTTTAGGATATATCTATATAATCTATTTAGAATTGAGGTGTACATATGAGAACACATATGCAATCAAATATATCATCTGGATATAAAATAATTGCTGTAGATGATGAACAAGGAATTTTAGATTCACTTTCTATATTTATGCATAGGTCTGGTTACACTTTTAAAGGAATAACCAACCCTTTGGAAGCAATTGAATTAGTAAAAAATGAGCATTTTGATTTAATGATTTTAGACTATTTAATGGAACCAGTACATGGAGACAAAGTAGTAGAAGAAATAAGAAAGTTTGATAAAGAACTTTATATTCTATTACTTACAGGACATAAAGACCTAGCTCCACCACTAGAAACGATTAGAAGACTTGACATTCAAGGCTATTGTGAAAAAAGTGACAAGTTTGACCAATTACTTTTATTAGTAGAGTCTGGTATAAAATCTGTTAAACAAATGAACGAAATACAAAGAATTAATAATGAGTTACTTGATGCAAATGAAAAGCTAGAAAAAGCTTATTTAGATACTGTACAAACATTAAGATACACTATTGAAGCAAAAGACCCATATACACGTGGTCACTCAGACAGAGTATCTGAATATTCAATTTTACTTGGTCAAGAACTTGGTTTATCTGACGACCAATTAAAAACTCTTAGAGTAGGAGGTTTATTCCACGACATTGGAAAAATAGGTATTCCTGACAGTATTTTATTAAAAGAAGCCAAACTAACAGATGACGAATACTCACAAATTAAAAATCATCCATCTATTGGTGCACATATTTTATGCAATGCAGCTGTATTTCAAGAAATTATACCTATTGTTAAACATCACCATGAAAGATATGATGGTAAAGGCTATCCATCAAAACTTGCAGGAGACCAAATACCTTATCTAGCTAGAGTTGCAGCTGTAGTAGATGCATTTGATGCTATGACATCTAAAAGAGCATATAGGGATGCAATACCATTGGAAACCGTTAAATCCGAAATTGAACGTTGCTCTGGAACTCAATTTGATCCAGTTATGGCAGAAGCTTTCCTTAATATATTAAATAATAAATATGATGAAATAAAAAAAATACAAGACGATTATAGCGCATAGTTTAATAGCGCACAGTTGTATATTATGCAGTTAAATGGCACATACTTGAATATTATACAATTGAATAACACATAGTTGTATATTACACAGTTGAAATTCGGAAAAATACAAATTTATAACTAAATTTTATAAAAAAACAATAAAATCACTACATGTTATATTAAACATATAGTGATTTTTATTATATGAAAAATATTTTAAGTTTGTATAAATTCTAAACTTCTTAAACCTCACGCATACTAAGTTGTACTTTTTGTCTCTCTAAGTCTATTCCTATAACTTTTACTTTTACAATGTCTCCTACAGACACTACATCTGATGGATTTTTTACAAAATTATTGCTTAGTTGTGATATATGCACTAATCCATCATGTTTTACACCAATATCTACAAATGCACCAAAATCTGTTACATTTCTAACTGTTCCTGTTAATACCATTCCTTCTTTTAAGTCTTCAAATTTTAATACATCTGCTCTTAAAATTGGTTTTGGCATTTCTTCTCTTGGGTCTCTTCCTGGTTTTGATAGTTCTTGCACTATATCTTGTAAAGTCATCTCTCCTACCTCTAGCTCTTTTGCTACATTTTTTACATTTATCTCAGCTAGTTTTGTTCTTATTTCTTTAAGTCTATCTTTATCAATTAAATCTTCCTTTTTATAACCTATTTTGTCTAATAGTTTTTCTGCAACTTCATAGCTTTCAGGATGTACCGCCGTTATTTCTAATGGATTTTTACCATCAAATATACGTATAAATCCTGCACATTGCTCATATGCTGATTTTCCTAATTTAGGTACTTTTAATAATTCTTTTCTTTCTTTTAGTTTTCCATTTTCGTCTCTATATTTTACAATATTTCCAGCAATTGTTTTGTTTATTCCAGAAACATATGATAAAAGTGATGGTGTAGCTGTGTTTACATCTACTCCAACTTTGTTAACTGCATCTTCTACTACACCCGTTAAACTTTCTGATAATTGTTTTTGGTCTACATCGTGCTGATATTGTCCAACGCCTATTGCCTTTGGATCTATTTTTACAAGTTCTGCTAAAGGATCTTGTAAACGTCTTGCTATAGAAATTGCACCTCTTAAAGATACGTTTAAATCTGGATACTCTTCTGTTGCAAGTTTTGAAGCTGAATAAACAGATGCTCCTGCTTCACTCACAATTGCGTAATAAACATCTACTCCGTATTCTTCTTTTATCTTTTTTATAACATCTGAAACAAACATTTCAGATTCACGTGATGCTGTTCCGTTTCCTATCGCAATCATATTTATATTATCTTTTTTTATAAGTCTTATTAATTCTTTTGTAGCACCTTCAATATCATTTTGTGGTTCTGTTGGATATACTACACCTGTATCCAACACTTTTCCTGTTTCATCTATAACTGCTAATTTACATCCTGTTCTATATGCAGGGTCAAATCCTAATACAGTCAATCCTTTAAGTGGTGCACCAAGTAATAATTGTTTAGCATTTTTACCAAATACTTTTATAGCTTGCTCTTCTGCTTTTTCTGTTAAATCTGCACGAATTTCCCTATCTATAGAAGGTTCTATTAATCGTTTCCAACTATCTAATATAGTGTTTTCTAAATGTTCTGTAAATTGAGTTTTGCCTTTTATAATATCTAATTGTATAAATTCTAATATTTTATCTTCTGGTTTGTCTATTTTTACTTTTAAAAACTTCTCTTTCTCTCCTCTATTAATAGCTAAAATTCTGTGACTTGGTAATCTATTTACTTTTTCATTAAAGTCATAATACATTTCATATGCAGACTTTTCGTCTTCATCTGATGCTTTTGTATTTATTATTCCTTCTCTATAACAAATTCTTTTAATTTCTTTTCTATATTTAGCATTATCCGAAATATCCTCTGCAATAATATCTAAAGCACCTTGAATTGCATCTTCTACAGTTAATACAACCTTATCTTTATTTTTCTTGTCCTCATCTGATAATTTTTCTATATTTATATATTCTTTTGCAATTTCTTCTAGTGGTCTTGTCTCTTTTTGTTCAATAATAATTTTAGCCAAAGGCTCTAATCCTTTTGCTTTTGCAACTGTTGCCCTTGTTTTCTTTTTAGGTTTATACGGTCTATAGATATCTTCTACTTCTGCTAATGTTTTTGCATTTTCTATAGAATTAGATAATTCTTCTGTTAATTTTCCTTGTTCTTCTATAGATTTTGTAACCTCTTCTTTTCTTGACTCTAAGTTTCTTAAATATGTAAGTCTTTCTCCTAAATCTCTTAATGTTTCGTCTGATAGTCCTCCTGTTACTTCTTTTCTATAACGTGCAATAAATGGTATTGTATTTCCTCCATCTATTAACTCTATTGTTTTCTCAACTTGTATAGATCTTACATTTAATTCTTCAGCAATTGTATTTGCTATTCTTTTCTGTTTTAAAATTTCTTTCTCTTCTTTATTTGTAATTTCTTCCATTGTATCTTCCTTTCTATTGCCTTATTTTATCTCCTCCAAGTATTCGTCATAAGTTGTTTCTCTATCTATTAATTTATCTTGTTTTAAATCTATTATTCTATTTGCAACAGTTTGTGTTAATTGATGGTCATGTGATGTAAATAAAATAATTCCATTAAATTTTTTCATACCTTCGTTTAATGCTGTTATACTTTCCATATCTAAATGGTTTGTTGGCTCATCAAAAATTAATAAATTTGCACCAGATAGCATTATTTTTGAAAGTACACATCTAACTTTTTCTCCTCCTGATAACACATTTACTTTTTTTAGTGCTTCTTCTCCTGAAAATAGCATTCTACCTAAAAAGCTTCTAACATATGTTTCGTCTGGGTCTTTTGAATATTGTCTTAACCAATCTGTTATACTTAAGTCTGACTCAAACAAGTAATTGTTATCCTTTGGGAAATAGTTATTTGTAATAGTTGTGCCCCATGTAACTGTTCCAGAGTCTGGCTCTAATTCCCCTGCTAAAATTTGGAACAACACTGTTTTTGCATTTTCATTATCTGCCAAAAATGCAATTTTGTCACTTGGTTTTACAGTAAATGTAACATTATCTAACACTTTTTCTCCATTTATTGTTTTAGTAAGTCCTTCCACTTTTAATATTTCTTTTCCTGGCTCTCTATCTGGCTTAAAGTCTATGTATGGATACTTCCTATTTGATGGTTTTATTTCGTCTAATTCAATTTTTTCAAGAGTTTTCTTTCTAGATGTTGCTTGTTTTGATTTTGAAGCATTTGCACTAAATCTTGCAATAAAGTCTTGCAATTCTTTAATTTTTTCTTCTTTCTTTTTATTAGCTTCCTTCATTTGTTTTAAAGCAAGTTGGCTTGACTCATACCAAAAGTCATAGTTTCCTGGATATACTTTAATTTTTCCATAATCAACATCGGCAATATGTGTACAAACTTTATTCAAGAAATATCTATCATGTGATACAACAATTACTGTATTTTCAAAATCTATTAAAAATTCTTCTAACCAATTAATTGTCTTTAAATCCAAGTCGTTTGTTGGCTCGTCTAATAAAAGTATATCTGGATTTCCAAACAAAGCTTGTGCTAATAAAACTTTTACTTTTTCTCTTGGTTCTAAGTCTTTCATTAACTTTTCATGTTTTTCTGTTTCTATTCCTACATCATTTAAAAGCACTGCTGCATCTGCTTCTGCATTCCATCCATCTAATTCTGCAAACCTTTCCTCTAATTTTGCAGCTTTCATCCCATCTTCTTCGGAAAAATCTGGTTTAGAATAAATTTCGTCCTTTTCTTTCATAATACTGTATAACTCCTGATTTCCCATTATTACAGTATCTAACACTCTATAATCTTCATATGCAAAGTGATCTTGTTTTAAAACAGATATTCTTTCTGTTTTTTCTTTAGAAACATCACCTTTACTTGGTTCTATATCTCCTGATAATACTTTTAAAAAAGTTGACTTTCCAGCACCGTTTGCTCCAATTATTCCATAACAGCACCCTTTATTAAACTTTATGTTTACATCTTCAAATAAAGTTCTTTTGCCAAATCTTATTGTAACTCCTGTAACTGTTAACATTTTCTCCTCCTAAAAAATAAATTCTAGACTATATTATATACTAATATTGCCTAGAATTCAATCTTTTCGGGTTATGTTCTGTTAAATAAAAACTTAATGCTATATAGTCCTGCAATTCCTACTAAAGTATATATTATTCTACTAACTATAGACATTGCTCCAAATATAGTGTCAACTAAATTAAAGTTAAATAATCCTATTAATCCCCAATTTATTGCACCTATTATTACTAATATAAGTGCAATTATATCTAATACTTTCATAACAGCCTCCTTTTATAAAATTGCAAAAGCTAATACTTGCTTATGCTTTTATAAATAGTTATTCCCAAAAATAAAAAAAATTATTCTTTTTTTATTTTCTTGTTTTTTTTATTTTTAATATAATAATTTTTATCATTATTATATTTATTAATTACATGTTGTTTATTTTTATATTACTTTCTAAATTAATTAGATTTTAATTAGTTTAAGTAGTCTTTTCTCTTTAATATAATTGTTACTATTATACCAATTAGTATAGATGCTATTAAAATTATAGCAAATCCCCATGGATTGTCTTGCATAGGAACTTTTACGTTCATTCCCCAAAAACTAGATATCATTGTTGGAACTGAAATTATAATAGTAATTGCTGTTAATATTTTCATAACTCCATTTAAGTTATTTGATATAATTGAAGAATAAGCATCCATAACTCCAGATAAGATATCACTATATATTTTGCTCATTTCCATTGCTTGTTTATTTTCTATAAGTACATCTTCTAATAAATCTTCATCTTCTTCATATAGTTTTATAACTTTGCCTCTGTTCATTCTTTCCATTACAACTTCGTTTGCTTTTAGTGATGTTGTAAAATATACTAAACTCTTTTCTAAACTTAAAAGTCTTAATAATGATTTATTTTTTCTTGTTTGTCTTAATTCCTTTTCTGCAATTTCTGTTTCTCTATTTATTTTTTTTAATAAATTTAAATAAATTTCAGAATTTACATATAAACATTGTAAGACAAGTCTACTCTTTTTATATGTAGCAACCGATTTATTTTTCATTGGATTCATTCTTCTTATTACTTGATTTTCCATTAAAGAAACTGTAATAAAATATTCATCTCTTACTATTATAAATCCAACTGGTATTGTAGAATACTCTTTCTGGTCTTCGTCTTTCTCAATAATTGGAACGTCTGCTAAAATTAAAGTTGTTCCATCATCTTCTTCATAGTCTATTCTGGCTCTTTCCTCTGGGTCTAATGCATATCGAATAAAATCTTCTTGAATATTTATATTTTCACAAACTGTTTTTATTTCATCGTCAGACGGCGCTATCATGTTAATCCAATTTCCCCTCTTATATTCTGTTACCTCTTCTGTTATATTTGTTATTAAATCTGTATTATACATTTTAAACATGATATCACCCCTCTTAAATTTCTTACATCTATTTATTATACTATATTAGAGGGCTTTTTTCAACCCTAAAATTTTCGTTTATTTTTCAAATTATTTCTTACAGAATTTTACATTATATATTTTTTTAGTTTATAACGTAAAAAAAGTTACCTTAAATATAATGAAAAACTTTTACGAATATTTATATTTCACTATATATAAGGTAATTTATAT
>OLGN01000944.1_pt1 | contig 19094 bp, 18 predicted proteins | sample 1605941 | NCBI WGS metagenome assembly OLGN01 (sample SAMN03283269) | human gut metagenome | biome: human-associated habitat; material: feces | host: Homo sapiens | place: USA | collected 2013
ACTGTAATCTCCTCGGCTGGTTCAGTGAGCTGGCCTTTGCCCCGGTCGATCTGAACGAGAACGCCATGCGCGACGAGTGGTCGGGCGATCTCGGCGTCGGCTGCAAGTATTTCTCGCAGGACGCAGTTTCCAAGCTGGCCCCCGCCGCCGGAATCGCGCTTTCCGAGAACCTGACCCCTGCCGAGAAGCTCAAGGAAGTGCAGAAGCTGGCCGAACAGGGCCTGCCGTATGCGCTGGAGATCTTCAAATCCATCGGCGTGTATCTCGCCCATACGCTTTTCCTGTACGCACGGTTCTATGACATCCGGAACCTGATCGTGCTGGGCCGCGTGGCCTCCGGCGTGGGCGGAGAGCGGATCGTCTCTGAGTGCCAGCGGGTGCTGAAAGAAGAATACCCGGCGCTGGCACAGAAGCTCCGCGTCATGCTGCCGGATGAAAACTTCCGCCGCGTCGGCCAGTCCATGGCCGCGGCCAGTCTGCCGGAGGTATGAGGATGCTGTTCAAAAACGCGAATCTCTTTGTAGATGGACAGTTTCAGCACGGCTCGTTCCGTGTGGAAAACGGAAAATTTACGGAAATTCTGAACGCTGTGCCCACAGAGGACGGCGTTGATCTGGAAAATCAGTATGTCATTCCCGGCCTCATCGACGTGCATAACCACGGCAATTCCGGCGCGGATTTTTCCGACGGCGATTACGACGGCCTTGTCAAAATGGCGCGCTATCTTGCCCAAAACGGCGTGACCGGCTTCGCGCCCGCGTCCATGACGCTGCCGTATGACGTGCTGGAGACGGCGTATCGGACCGCTGTCCGGCTCAGAAACGAGCAGCCGACGGGCTGCGCCCGCCTGCTTGGCATCCAGATGGAGGGGCCGTTCTTCTCTGAAAAGAAAAAGGGCGCGCAGAACGGCGCGTATCTGAAAAATCCGGATTTCGGCGCGTTTAAACGGCTTTATGACGTGTCCGGGGGCCTCATCCGCATTGCGGACGTGGCTGCGGAGCTGCCCGGCGCGGTGGAATTCACGAAGCTTGCAAGTAAGCTCTGCACGGTCTCCATCGCGCACACCGACTGCACGTATGAAGAGGCTTCCACCGTCTTTGACGCAGGCGCGAGCCATCTGACGCACCTGTACAACGCTATGCCCGGCATCCACCACCGCAAGCCCGGCCCCATCGGCGCGGGCAGCGAACGCGAAGCTGTGGCTGCCGAGCTGATCTGCGACGGCCAGCACGTCCACCCCAGCGCCGTGCGCATGGCCTTCAGGCTCTTCCCGGGCAGGATTTGCCTCATTTCTGACGCGCTGCGCTGCTGCGGTATGCCGGATGGGCAGTATACGCTCGGCGGACAAGATGTGTTCCTGAAAAACAGCGTCGCACATCTTGCTGACGGCACAATTGCAGGCTCGGCCACAAATCTGTACGACTGTATGCGCAAGGCTGTGGAATTCGGCATCCCGAAGGAGCAGGCCATCCTCTCCGCAACGCTCGTCCCCGCAAGGGAGCTTGGCCGCGAGGCCGAGACCGGTTCGATCACGCCCGGCAAGCTGGCCGACTTCGTCATCTGTGACGAAGCGCTGAACCGGAAAGCCGTCTATCTCTCCGGCGTCCTGCTGGAACCGTAAATACAACGACCCCCGGACGTACCGTGTCAGGTATGTCCGGGGGTCGTTTCGTGATTTTACTGCTTCTTTCCGGCCCAGAGCTCGCTGAGGATCGTAGAGCCGAGAACCAAGACGGCTCCGGCCAGACCGGCAGGGGAGAGCGGCTCGTGCAGAACGAGGGCCGAGAGGATCAGGGCCGTGATAGGGTCGAGATAGCTCATGAGCGCGACGGTTTGCGTCGGCAGGCGCACCATGGCCCCGAAATACATCGCATAGGGGATCGCCGTATGCGTCAGCGACACCAGAAGCATCAGTCCGGCGGACAGCGCCGTCAGATGCAGACCGGAGAAGCCGCCCGTCAGCGCCAGATACGGTGCCATGACCAGTCCCGCCGCGCCAAGCTGCACGATGGTCTTATCGTATGCGTCCAGCGAGGGGAGCGCCTTGCGGTTCACGGCGGTGATGGCGGCATATAGGACCGCCGAGCCGACGGCAAGCGCAATGCCCGTCAGCGTTCCGTCCGGCAGCGTGCCGCCGTCCAGCACGCCCGAGACGAGCACCATGCCGCACGCAGCCAGCCCCACACAGACGAGCTGCCGCCACGTGAGCCGCTCGTGGAAGACGAACGGCGAGGCCAGGATCAGCATGACCGGGGCCGTGTAATAGCAGAGCGTCGCGACGGCGATGCTGGTGTAGCGGTACGCCTCAAACAGCAGCATCCAGTTAAAGCCGATCATGCCGCCGGAAATGAGCAGCGGCAGAAGAGACTTCCGGATGGCAGCCAGGCCCGGCTTTTTCCCGCCCAGCCGCTGCAAAAGCAGCAGCAGAACGCAGCCCAGCAGCCCGCGGAAGCAGGCGATCACGCCGCTCGGCAGGTCGATGAACCGGCGCAGCAGGCCGATGGTGCCGAAAATGAGCATACTGGCCGCGAACGGCAGGCGGGCCGAGTGCTCTGTTTTTTCTTTTCTCATAGGTTACTTTCTGAAAAATGCAAGATTCAGATCGACGTCGCCCTCAATGCCGTCGACCGTGCCGGAGGCAGAATACTGCCAGAGGTCAAAGTGATAGGCAAACGACGGCGTATCGTTGTATTCAGCCAGCCAGAACGTGTACGTCTGCAGGCTCGGCAGATGCAGCTCCTCATAGCCGAGCTGCTGATTGAAGTAAAGCCCGGCCTGATAGCCCGCGTTCCGGATCTCGGTGCAGAACGTATCGGTCACGATGGTCAGCGACGCCAGATCCATGGTGTCGCTGCGCGCCTCCGAGCCGATCTTTTCCCAGTCGAAGAAGACGGGGAAGGCGAGCAGGTACCCGGAGATCTTGTCCAGCACGAACCGGGCCTCCTCCCGCGCCTCCTGCTCGTCGATGGCCTGCGAGAAGAAATACACGCCCACGTCAAGCCCGGCGTCAATGGCCCCCTCCAGATTCTGCTCGAAATACGCGTCCTCCTGAATGGCTCCCTCCGTATACCCGCGGTAGCCGACGCGGAGAATGGCAAACTGCACGCCGCTTTCCGCGACGCGCTGCCAGTCGATCTCCTGCTGGTGCGCGGAGACGTCGATGCCGACCTGGCTGGTTATGGTGTCGCTTTCATAGCGCAGGAAGCCGCCGTCCATATAAAAGCAGGACGGATCATATGTATTTTCCGGAATTTCCTCCGTCTTGTCCACGGCGCTCGGCTCGATCGGCGTGAGCTGCTCGTGATCCTTCGCGCTGACGGTCGCGTTCGTGCCGTAGTGGAGCAATCGGCCCAGCAGGGCCGTCAGCCCCCAGATCACAAGCGCTGCCAGCAGCACAAAAATCACGATCATCAGCGCCCGGGAGCGCCGCGCACGTTTGCTTGTTTGACGCATGAACTGATCCTCTGTAAGTAAATGATGTAGAATTATAGCATATTCTGCGGCAAAAGCCAAGCGGCTTGTCTTTTTTCGAAAGATATGCTATATTATATTAGTTATACGATTCAAAGGAGGCGAACGCGTGGATAACATGGAACGCAGGCAGAACGAGGAGCTGCTGGAGGCGCGCAGGCTGCGCCGGCAGGAGCAGAAGCGCAGGCTTCTGATGCGCCAGCGGGTGCTGGTCATTGTTTTGCTTGTGATCGTGATTTTGTCTCTGATCCTCATTCTGCGCGGCTGCCGCAACCGGCGCGAGCACCCGGAGCTTTACGTCAAAAAGGACAATGCGTTGGAGCTGCAGACGGAGCCGGACGCGACCGTCAACATTGCCGCTGTCGGCGATATCATGATCACCGACGATCTGCTTGCCGACGCCAGGCAGCCGGACGGCAGCTATCAGTTTGCCGAAAGCTTTGCCGCCGTGTCCGGCTACACGCTCTCGGCGGACTTCACCATCGGCAATCTGGAATGCAATTTCTGCGGCGAGCCGTATGCCGGAAAGCCGGATTACCGCGCGCCGGATTCGCTTGCCATGACGCTGTCGACCATCGGCTTTGATCTTTTGCAGACGGCCAACACCTGCTCCATCCAGAACGGCCTGTCCGGTCTGCAGAGCACCATCGACGCGCTTACAAACGCGGGCATTGACCATGCGGGCACCTACGCAAGCCAGACCGAGCGCTCCAATAACGGCGGCGTCGTGCTCAAGACCGTCAGCGGCATGAAGATCGCGATCATCGCCTATACGAAGGGCCTCGGCGGCCTGCAGCTGCCGGAGGGCGCAGAGTACGCGGTGAATCTCCTGTACAAGGATTACAGCACGGACTATGAAAAGCTCGACATGAGCGCCCTTCTGGACTCGGTAGACGCGGCGAAGGCGCTGAAGCCCGACATCATCCTCGTCATGCTCCATTGGGGCAGTGAGGCGACACTGGAGCCTACCAGAACGCAGGAGTCCATCGCAAAGCAGCTGTTCGAGCGCGGCGCGGACGCGATCATCGGCACGCACAGCCATCTGGTCGGCAGAATGGAGACGATGGACATCACGACGGACGACGGAAAGGAAAAGACCTGTTTTGTGGCCTACAGCCTCGGCAACTTCTTTTCCAGCCAGAGCAGCAGCTATGCCAGCGGCTGCGAGGAATCGGTCATTCTGAACCTGCAATTCACCAAAAACGGCGAGACGGGTGAAACGGCGCTGACAAATGTGAGCTATACGCCCCTGTACCTGCTCGACAGCGGCAAGGACGCCGACGGCAGCCGCTACGAGATCCTCCCCATCCGCACAGCCATCGCCTCCGGCCTGTTCCCGAAGGAAACAGAACGCCTGACAAACGCCATCAGCCGCCTGCGCACAAGAACCGAGTCGGACTTTGATTCCGGTAAATAAGGCGAAGCGCCCGCTGCCATCCGGCAGCGGGCGCTTTGAAATATTGAAGCTTAGTGACCGGCGTTCATCTGCGCAGCGACTTCGGCAGCGAAGTCTTCCTGCTTCTTCTCGATGCCCTCGCCCTTTTCGAAGCGAACGGCGTCGACGAACGTGACCTTGCCGCCCAGAGCCTTGGCTGCGGAGGCCATGTACTGCTCAACAGACATGGAGCCGTCCTTGACGAAGGCCTGCTGCAGCAGGCAGTTCTCCTCGTAGAACTTGTTCAGCTTGCCGGCAGCGATCTTTTCCTTGACCTGCTGGGGCTTGGAAGCCATCTTCGGGTCGTTGTCCATCTGCGCGACGAGAACCTTCTTCTCCTCGGCGATGACATCCTCGGTGACGAGGCTCTTGTCCCAGAAGCGGGGATTCAGCGCAGCGATCTGCATGGCAACGTCCTTGCCGATGGTGGTGGCGTCGATGTCGCCCTCAACAGCAAGGTTGACCAGAACGCCGATCTTGCCGCCGGCATGGACATAGGACACGGTGGTGTTCTTGTCGAAGCGGGCGAAACGGCGGATCTGCAGGTTTTCGCCGATGGACATGACCTTCTCGGGCAGGACCTCGGAGACCTTCAGCTCGGTGCCGGGGTAGGTGCAGTCCTTGATGGCCTCGACATCGGCGGGGTTGTTCTCGAGAACGACCTGGCAGATATCCTTGACGAACTGAACGAACGGAGCGGACTTCGCGCAGAAGTCAGTCTCGCAGTTGACCTCGACCATGGCGCCGACGCCGCACTTTTCGCAGACAGTCGCGTAAGCCATGCCTTCAGCCGCGATGCGGCCGGCCTTCTTGGCGGCCTTGGCCAGACCCTTTTCGCGCAGCCATTCAACAGCCTTGTCCATATCGCCGTCGGTCTCGGACAGCGCCTTCTTGCAGTCCATCATGCCGACATTGGTCATTTCACGCAGTTTTTTCACATCAGCAGCAGTAAATGCCATTGTAAATTCCTCCTGTTTTTATCTTTTGAAAAGCGCCCGTCGTGCGGCGGGCGCTATAAATAGTACGGATTATTCAGCGGCGGGAGCTTCCTCGGCTGCGGGAGCCTCGGTGTTCTCTTCACCCTGACGGCCCTCGGTCACGGCGTTGGCCATGGTGGCGGCGATCAGGCGGATGGCGCGGATGGCGTCATCGTTGCCGGGGATGACATAGTCGACCTCGTCCGGGTCGCAGTTGGTGTCGACGATGGCGACGATGGGAATGTGCAGCTTGCGGGCTTCGGCGATGGCGTTGCGCTCCTTGCGCGGGTCAACGATGAACAGCGCGCCGGGCAGCTTCTTCATTTCCTTGACGCCGCCGAGATACTTCTCAAGCTTGGCGATCTCGCCCTGATGCTTGATGACTTCCTTCTTGGGAAGCATTGCGAACGTGCCGTCGGCTTCCATCTTCTTCAGCTGGGCCAGACGGTCGATACGGGTGCGCATGGTGCGGAAGTTCGTCAGCATGCCACCGAGCCAGCGGGCGTTGACGTAGTACTGGCCGACACGCTCGGCCTCTTCCTTGATGGCGTCCTGCGCCTGCTTCTTGGTGCCGACGAACAGGATGGACTGGCCGTTCGCTGCCAGCTCACGGACAAAGTTGTAAGCCTCTTCGAGCTTCTTGACCGTCTTCTGCAGGTCAATGATGTAGATGCCGTTGCGCTCCGTGTAGATATACGGGGCCATTTTCGGGTTCCAGCGACGGGTCTGATGACCGAAGTGGACGCCAGCTTCGAGAAGCTGCTTCATGGATACGACTGCCATTGTGTGTTCTCCTTTTGTTTTTGACCTCCACAGGGCTGACCGCTTCCATCCCGAAGGACACGAGAAAGCGCCACCGCCCGGTGTGTGGTGTAGTATTGTCGCCGTTTTCGCACAGCGCCTTGACATTATAGCGGAAAAGCGCTCCAAATGCAAGTGTTTTTTCGCGAAACCCCTGCATTTTTTGCGCTTTCCGCTGATGTCAGAACAGGCTCCGCTTCTTGCGCGGCGTCCGCCACTCGGAAAGCGGCCCATCGACCAGAATCAGGTCGTCTCCGATGCGCTTGATGCACAGCCACGGGATCACATAGTCGTCCTCCCGGCCGAACAGCCCCAGAAACCGGCACGGCCCCGGCACGATCAGCGCCGTCACGCGCCCACAGCAGATATCGACAACCAGATCGTTCACATACCCCAGCCGCGCTCCCTCGCACACATGGATCACTTCCTTGTCCCGCAGCTCCTGGAACCGGTTCGTCATCGCACAAGCCCCCTTTGCAGGAAGTATATGCGGCGGGTATCCCCGTTATGACGGGAGGATCGCCTTGCGGATGGAGCGGATGGCGCTTTTTTCAAGACGGGACACCTGCGCCTGCGAGATGCCGATCTGCCCCGCGACCTCCATCTGCGTCCGCCCTGCCTCGAAGCGCAGGGCCAGAATGCGCTTTTCACGCTCCGACAGATGGGAGATGGCCTCGCGCAGCGTGATGGATTCGATCCACTGCTCATCGGTATTTTTTCGGTCGCGCACCTGGTCCATGACCGTCAGCGCGTCGCCGCCCTCGGAATAGACCGGCTCGTAGAGCGAGACGGGCGCGGTGATGGCGTCGAGCGCGGCGGTGATCTGCGCGGGCGGCAGATCGAGCGCCTGCGCGATCTCGTCGATGGACGGCTCGCGGCCGTTCTGGTCGGTCAGCTGCTGTCTGCACTGCAGAACGCGATAGGCCGTGTCGCGCAGCGACCGGCTGACGCGGATGGGGCTGTAGTCGCGCAGATACCGCCGCAGCTCCCCGGCAATCATCGGCACACCGTAGGTCGAAAAGCGGACGTTTTTCGTGGTGTCAAAGTTGGCGATGGCCTTCAAAAGCCCGATGCAGCCGACCTGAAACAGATCGTCCGGATTTTCGCCCCGGCTCAGAAACCGCTGCACCACAGACAGGACCAGCTTGAGATTTCCCTCCACCAGACGGCTACGCGCGTCCATATCCCCCTGCTGCGAGCGCTCGATCAGCCGCATCATCTCCGCGTTCGAGAGCGTCTGCAGCTTCGATGTGTTGACGCCGCAGATCTCGACCTTTCCCTGCATATCTGCTACCTCCATCTTCTGTTTCTGGATATATCGTCAGTATTTCCCGGCTTTCCCATTTGATACGGAAAACTTCCGGGCAGATTCCGAACTTTTTCGCGGATTTTGCCCGTGCGCAGTTGACGATAATCCCTTCCGTCCCGTCGACGTAAAAAGCGAAGGCCTGTTATTGGGAACCGAAATTGGTCAGGAAAAGTTCATAAAATACGGGTGTTGACAACTCTGTTGACAGTGTGAAAAACTTTTGAACACCAATCGCTTTTCCACATTTCCACATCGTTATCAACACCCGCCTGTTTGCAGCGATTTGTTCCGGTGGGGACATAATGCAGTTTACATAACGATAATTCGACCTTTTATGACAAAAAAGCCGGAATTTCACCCAGCGACAATCCCCGGTGCAGCGCCAGATCGCAGCTGTAGCCGACGAGCCTGCCCATCTCGCGCACCCGTGTGTCCACATCCTGCATCGTGACCAGCACGCCCCGCGGCACGTCCAGCTCCAGCTCCGCCTGCCGGAACAGGGAGATCGCGTCCACGACCGTCGGCACGCCCACGGCGATGACCGGCACGCCCAGCGTCCGCCGGGAAAATTCCTGCCGGCTGTTGCCTACGCCGGAGCCGGGCACAATGCCGCTGTCCGAAAGCTGGACAGTGCGGAACAGCCGCCCCGGCTCTGCCGCTGCCAGCGCGTCGATCACGATCACAACGTCCGGCTGCGCGGTCTGCATGGCGCATTTGACAAGCTCCAGACTTTCGATGCCCGTCTGGCCCAGTACGCCCGGCTGACAGGCCGCGACGCGCATGAGGCCCGGCAGCGCTTCATCCGGGCCCGCCTGCAGATGGCGCGTGACGATCAGATTCTTCACGGCCTCCGGGCCGATGGCGTCGGGCGTGATGTCCCGGTTGCCCAGCCCGACGACGAGCGCCTGCCTGCACGGCCCCAGCAGCTCGCGCAGCGCCCGGCTCACGGTGCGCACGGCATTTGAAAAGCTCCCCGGCTCCCGGCGCGAGAGCGCTTCAAGCTCCGCTGTGATATACGTGCCGCGCGGCTTGCCGAGCGCCTGCTCGCCCTCGGCGCTTGTGATTTTCACGACTGTCATGCGTACACCGTGCCGCTCCTGTTCGCGCGCGGCGACGCCGGAAAGCTGCGTCTGTTCCTGCGCGGAGCGCTCATACAGCGCCTTGGCCTCCATCGCCAGATCCGTTCTTGGCTGCATAGACTCACCTCCCGGCTAGTTTTTCCGGAAAGTCGGGGAATATGTGAAAAATTTTTTTGAAAAAATCCGAAAAAAAGATTGATTTTATCGGACCATGCCGCTATAATGTATTTCTGCATGAAACGGTATCTGTTTCTATATTCACGCTATTGGAGGAGGTGTAGTTATGCCCAACATTAAGTCTGCAAAGAAGAGAGTTCTGATTGCCAAGGTCAACAACGAGCGCAACAAGGCTGACAAGTCCGCCCTGAAGACCACCCTGAAGAAGTTTGAAGCTGCCGTCACGGAAGGCAATCGTGAGCAGGCCGATAGCGCTTACCAGGCTGCGGTTCAGTCCATCGACAAGGCTGCCGGCAAGGGTATTCTTCATAAGAATGCTGCCGCCCGCAAGAAGAGCCAGATCACACTGAAGATGAACAAGCTGGCCTGATGCCGAATGCTGCGAAATAAATGCCCCTCGGGAGTTTCTCTTCGGGGGGATTTTTCGCGCACTTTTTTAGGGAATGCCTTGCGGAAACACGCGGGAATACTATATAATATACCGGTGCGGGAGTTTCTGTAGGGTCCGATGCCCACATCGGACCGCGCAGGATGCACTGTTTTTACGGTAATCTTCGGCGAATTCGCAACATTTTTTAGGCCGACAGAGTCCTCGCCCCCTACGGCGCATATTCGGGCGCTGCATCATGCAGGGGCGGACGACTCTGTCCGCCCGCAGGATGCGCCGGTTTTTTACGGAACTCTTCGGCGAATTTGCGACTGCCCAGCGGGCCGATGTGGGCATCGGCCCCTACAGGATCTGCAGCAATATGTCGGTAAGGAGCGCGAACCCATGGACTTATTTTCCCCCGTGACCGATCTGCGCGGCGTAGGGCCGGCGCGGGCGGCGGCTTTGCAGAGGCTTGGGATTTTCACGCTCTATGATCTGCTGGCCTATTTTCCGCGCGATTATGAGGACCGGACGAATCCGGTCGAGATCGCGCAGCTGCAGCCGGGGGTCCCGGCGTGCTTTGAGGCGCTGGTCGTCTCGCAGCCGGTCCTGCGGCGGATCGGAAAGGGCCGCGATGTGACGAACCTCACCGTCGCGGACGAGACAGGCAAGCTGACGCTGCACTACTTTAACCAGCCTTATATCAAAACCCAGCTGCATTACGGGCAAAGCTATTATTTTTACGGGACGCTGCTGGAGCACGGGATGCAGATGGCGAATCCCGCATTTGAGGAGTCGGGCAGGCCCGGAACCGTTACGAACCGGCTGCTGCCTGTGTACCCGCTGACGGCGGGGCTGTCCAACCGGACGCTCTGCGCCTGCATCCGGCAGGCGTTTTCGGCGGCGGGCGCGCTGCCGGAGCTTCTGCCGGAGACGGTGCGGGAGCAGTACGGCCTGTGCGGCGTGACGGAGGCATATACCGCCGTCCACGCGCCGGAGAGCTGGGAAGCGCTGCAAAGCGCGCGGAAGCGGCTCGTCTTTGAGGAATTTTTCATTTTCTCGGCGGGTCTGGCCGTCCTTCGCGCGTCGAGAACGGAGCTGCATACCATCCCGTATGACACCGCCTGCATGGACGCGTTTTTCCGCGCGCTGCCCTTCCGGCTGACGGGTGCGCAGAGCGGCGCAATTGACCAGATCCTGCGCGATCTGTCCTCCGGCCATGTGATGAACCGGCTCGTGCAGGGCGATGTCGGCAGCGGCAAGACGATGGTCGCGGCGGCGGCCTGCTTCTGCGCGGTCAAAAACGGGAAGCAGGCGGCGTTCATGGCGCCGACGGAAATTCTGGCCGAGCAGCATGAAAAGACGCTGTCCGCGCTGCTGGGGCCGCTTGGCGTCCATGTCCTGCTGCTGACAGGCGCAAAGACCCCGGCGCAGAAGCGTGCTGCGCGGGAGAAAATCGCCTCCGGCGAGTCGCAGCTGATCGTCGGCACGCACGCGCTCATCAGTACCGGCGTGGAGTTCCACGCGCTCGGCCTCGTTGTGGCCGACGAGCAGCACCGCTTCGGCGTCGCGCAGCGCACGAGACTCACGGAAAAGGGCGATGCGCCGCATCTGCTCGTCATGTCCGCCACGCCCATCCCGCGCACGCTGGCCCTCATCGCCTACGGCGATCTGGACGTGTCCGTGATCGCCGAGCTGCCGCCGGGCAGGCGGCCGGTCGAGACATTTCTGGTCAGCGAGGCTCTGCGTGAGCGCCTGAACGGCTTTATCCGGAAGCAGTGCGCCGGAGGCCATCAGGTCTATGTCGTCTGCCCGGCTGTGGAGGACGGCGAGGAGAACACCATGAAATCCGCCGAGGGCTGGGCGCAGACGCTGCGGGACGAGACGTTCCCGGAGCTTCGCGTCGGATTGGTGCACGGACGGATGAAAAGCGCGGAAAAGGACGCGGCGCTGAGCGCGTTCCGCGCGGGAGACTACGATATTCTCGTCGCCACAACGGTCGTGGAGGTCGGCGTGGATGTGCCGAACGCGACGCTGATGGTCATTGAGAATGCCGAGCGCTTCGGCCTCAGTCAGCTGCATCAGCTGCGCGGACGCGTCGGGCGCGGCAGCGCGCAGTCCTACTGCGTGCTGGTCAGCGGGACGAAAAACGAGGAGACAAAAAAGCGCTTGCAGGCGCTCTGCAAGACGACGGACGGCTTTAAGATCGCCGAGCAGGATCTGGCCCTGCGCGGGCCGGGTGATTTCTTCGGCAGCCGCCAGCACGGGCTTCCGCTCTTAAAGGTCGCAAGCCTGCAGATGGATCTGGAAACGCTGCGCGACGCCCAGCAGGCCGCAGCTGCCGTCATTCAGACTGCGGACAGCCTGAACGCCCCGGAGCTCGCCCCCCTCAAAGCAAGAGTCGAGGCTCTGTTCACCCGTCAGGAGGTCAGTCTGAACTGAGCGGTTCCTGTCAAAAAAGAAAACGGCGGCTTGAATGTAAAACAGTTCAAGACCGCCGTTTTGCGCTGCGGGGCGAAAAAGGGGAACGCATACGCCGCGTGAGCCGCTGTTATTTGAGAAGCTGCTTCAGATCTGACTCCGGCGTGGTGATGGGCGCAATACCGAAGTTGTCTACAAGATAGTTCAGTACGTTGGGCGAAAGGAACGCCGGGAGCGTGGGGCCGAGACGAATGTTCCGGATGCCCAGATGCAGCAGCGTCAGCAGGATGCAGACCGCCTTCTGCTCATACCACGAAAGCACCATGGAAAGCGGCAGCTCGTTCACGCCGCAGCCGAACGCGTTCGCAAGCGCAAGCGCGATCTGAATGGCACTGTAGGCGTCGTTGCACTGGCCGACGTCCATCAGGCGCGGCAGTCCGCCGATCGTGCCGAGATCGAGGTCGTTGAAGCGGTACTTGCCGCAGGCAAGCGTCAGAACGACGGTGTCGGCAGGCGTCTGCTTGACAAATTCCGTATAGTAGTTACGGCCGGGGCGTGCTCCGTCGCAGCCTGCGACAAGGAAGAAATGCCGGATGGCCCCGGACTTGACGGCCTCGATGACCGTGTCTGCCGCACTGAGCACCGCGCCGCGTGCAAAGCCGGTCATGACCGTGCTGCCGCCGTTGATGCCGGTGAAGGGCCTGTCCACGGCGTAGCCGCCCAGCTCCAGCGCCTTTTCAATGACAGGCGTGAAGTCCTTTTCTTCGCCGATGTGGACGAGTTCCGGGTAAGATACGACTGACGTGGTAAATACGCGGTCCGCGTAGCTGGCCTTCGGCGGCATCAGACAGTTTGTGGTGAAGAGCACCGGCGCAGGAAGCGCCGCGAATTCCTTCTGCTGGTTCTGCCATGCCGTGCCGAAATTGCCCTTGAGGTGGGCATACTTTTTAAGTGCTGGATAGCCGTGCGCGGGGAGCATTTCACCGTGGGTGTAGATGTTGACGCCCCTGCCCTCGGTCTGCTCCAGCAGCAGCTTCAGATCGTGCAGATCGTGGCCGGAGATGACGATGAACGGACCTTTTTCCACGGTCAGCGGAACCGTGACCGGCGTGGGCGTGCCGTAGCTTTCGGTGTTGGCCCTGTCCAGAAGCGCCATGCACCGGAGGGTCTTCTCGCCGACCTCCATCACAATGGGCAGCAGCTGTTCCATGTCCCAATCCTCGCCCACGGCAAAGAGCGCCTTGGCAAAGAACCGGTTTACCGTCTCATCGGCATAGCCCAGCACCAAGGCGTGGTGCGCATACGCGGCCATGCCGCGCACGCCGAAGAGAATGAGCGATTTGAGACTGCGGATATCCTCCTGCGCGTCCCAGAGCTGCGCCATGTCATAATCGCCGGTTCGTCCGCACGCGGCAGCGCAGGCCGCGCAGCCCGGCACGAGCCGCGATTTTTCCGCGTGCACGCGGCTGATCATCGCGCGGATGGTCTCATCGTGAAAGCTCACGTTCGTAACGGTCGTGAACAGACCCTCGATGAGAAGCTGCCATGTGCCTGCATTCACGCCGGGCGCATGGTCCGTCGCGCGGGCAAGGCCAATGAGCGCGCCCGTCAGCTCGTCCTGCAGCTTCGCCGTACCGGCGCTCTTGCCGCACGCGCCCGCCTTTCCTGTGCAGCCGGTGCAGCCCGCCGTCTGTTCGCACTGAAAACAAAACATCGTGTGTTCCATTTTGAGATCCTCACTTTCATGATTTGGGTTCTTGCGTTTGTGGCTATATTATAATAGAATAAAATCAACAGGTCGGTTGAATTTTCAACGAAAGAGGAAAATATGCAGGAATTTTTATCCGTGATCCGGTCTTCCACGCTCTTCTCCGGTATTTCCGAACAGGAGCTTACGGCCATGCTCGCCTGTCTTGGCACGAAAGCATCGCGTTTCCCGAAGGATGCGCTGCTGCTGCGTGCCGGCGATACGGCGGAATCGATCGGTCTGGTGCTGTCCGGGAGCGTTCTGGTCGAGCAGGAGGACGTCTGGGGCAACCGCAATATTCTGTCCAAGGCAGGGCCGGGACAGACCTTCGCCGCCGCCTATGCCTGCGCACCCGGTTCGGTGCTGAAGGTGAGCGTCGCGGCGGAAACACCCGCGACTGTGCTGTTTCTGAACGTCAAACGCGTGCTGACCATGTGCCCGTCCGCCTGCGCCCGGCACAGCCGCATCATCCGCAATCTTCTCGGCGAGCTTGCCGAAAAGAACCTGCGGTTCGGTGAAAAGCTCACACACATGGGCCAGCGCACCACGCGCGCAAAGATCATGTCCTACCTTTCCGCAGAGGCGCAGCGGCTTGGGACCTGCGAATTTGACATTCCGTTTTCAAGACAGCAGCTTGCGGATTATCTTGGCGTCGAGCGCAGCGGCCTGTCGCTGGAGCTTGGACGGATGAAAAAGGACGGCGTCCTCGAGTATCGCAAGAGCCACTTTCTCCTGCGGATATGACGGAGAAGCGCGGACTCTGGAGCCGGAGAAAAAATAATTGCAGCACTTCTTGCTTTTTTGACTGGACCGTCGTATTATTTTCAGTAAGAAATGGCCTGACACCCGGAGTGTCCATGGATGAGGCTGAAAGGAAAAGAGGCACTGCATATGTATCAGATCGGCATTGACATCGGCGGAACCAACGTCAAGATCGGCCTGCTGGACGAGGCGCTGGAGCTGACCACCGAGACGTCTGTCCCGTTCCCGCACACGACGGCGGCGGATCTGGCGAAAAAGATCCGCGCGGCAGTCCTTGCGCTGCTGGAAGAGAAGAACGCGGCGCTTTGCGCCGTCGGCTCGCTCGGCGCGGTCGTCCCCGGCAGCATCGACGCGAGCGGCGAGACGGTTCTTGACGCGCACAATCTGGATTTCCACAATGTACCCCTGCGGAAGCTGCTGCAGGAGCAGTTCCCCGGCATTCCCGTCTATATTGCGAACGACGCAAACGGCGCGGCGCTGGCCGAGCTTTATAAGGGCGCGTTCACCGGCTGCAAAACGGGCGTTCTGCTGACGCTCGGCACGGGGCTTGGCGGCGGCATCATTCTGAACGGCAAAATGTTCAACGGCGGCATGAACCACGGCGTTGAGCTGGGCCACGCGTATCTGGTCGACGGCGGCGAGCCGTGTACCTGCGGTAATCACGGCTGCATGGAGGCCTACTGCGCCGCGTCCGCGCTCACGCGGGAGGGCCGCCGAGCCATGCAGGCCCATCCGGAGAGTATGCTGGCCGAGAAGACCGGCAGCGACCCGGCGAAGATCACGCCCAAGCTCGTCACCGACTGCGCCAAGGCAGGCGACCCTGCCGCGACCGCCGTTTTCGACGACTATATCGAGCACCTGAGCTCCGCCTGCGCGTCGATCTATAATATTCTCGACCCGGAGGTACTTGCCCTCGGCGGGGGCCTCAGCGCGGCAGGCCCGTTCCTGTTTGACCCCCTGCAGGACAAGGTCAGCAAAAAGTGCTTCTATTCCACGCGCGGCAAGCTCGTCCCCGCCGTGCTCGGCAACGAGGCCGGAATGATCGGCGCGGCGCTTCTCGCGCGCGACGCGGAAGCTTAACGCCGCGCATCGGTTTTTGTTATTTTCTCATCATAAAAGGAGCGATCAATATGGTAAGCATCAATTTTGAAGGCGCGAAGCAGTTTTATGCCAGCCAGCCGGACAAGGCCGCGGCACAGGCTGCGTTTGACACACTGGTAAACGGCACCGGCGCAGGCAATGACTTCATCGGCTGGGTCGACCTGCCGGTAAATTACGACAGGGAAGAGTTCGCCCGCATTCAGGCTGCGGCAAAGAAGATCCAGTCTGACTCCAAGGCGCTTGTCGTCATTGGCATCGGCGGCAGCTATCTCGGCGCGCGCGCCGTGGTCGAGCTTCTGAAAAGCCCGAACTACAACGCTCTGCCCAAGAACACCCCGGACATTTATTTCGCCGGCAACGGCATTTCCTCCGACGCTGTGACGGAGATCCTCGCCATGATCGGCGACCGCGATTTTTCCGTGAACGTCATTTCCAAATCCGGCACGACGACCGAGCCTGCCATCGCGTTCCGCATCTTCAAGGCGGCCCTCGAGAAGAAATACGGCGTGGACGGCGCGAAGAGCCGCATTTATGCCACGACAGATAAGGCGCGCGGCGCTCTGAAGACGCTTGCGTCCCGCGAGGGCTATGAAAGCTTTGTTGTGCCCGATAATGTCGGCGGCCGCTATTCCGTTCTGACGGCTGTGGGCCTGCTTCCCATCGCCTGCTGCGGCATCGACATTGAAGCGCTCATGCACGGTGCACAGGCCGAGCGTGAGGATACGCTGAAGCGCGGTGTGGAAAGCGCCGCCGTGCAGTACGCCATGAGCCGTCAGGCTCTGTACGCGGACGGCAAAAACATTGAAATCCTGGCGGCCTACGAGCCCGCGTTCCGCTTCATGGCCGAATGGTGGAAGCAGCTTTACGGCGAGTCCGAGGGCAAGGACGGCAAGGGTATTTTCCCGGCCTCCGTTGATCTGACCCCCGATCTGCACTCCATGGGCCAGTATATCCAGGATGGCATCCGCATGCTGCAGGAAACGGTTGTCTTCTTCGACAACTCCAGAACATCTGTTACTGTTCCGTCCGACGAGGAAAATCTGGACGGCCTGAACTATCTGGCGGGCCGCGAGATGAGCTATATCAATGAAAAGGCCATGCAAGCGACCAAGGCCGCGCACATTTCCGGCGGCGTGCCCGTCACCGAGATCCGCCTGCCGGAGATTGGCGAGGAAGCGCTGGGTGCGCTCATCTACTTCTTCGAGTTTGCCTGCGGCGTGTCCGGCTACATGGAGGGCGTCAACCCCTTCAACCAGCCCGGCGTTGAGGCCTATAAGAAGAATATGTTCCACCTGCTCGGCAAGCCCGGCTATTAATAAACCCAAAACGCCGGAGGATTTCCCTCCGGCGTTTTTTCTATATTAGAGAGGGGGTATTTCCATGCAGCTTCCGGATTCGCTTGCCGGGCGGCTGCTCGGGTGGTACGCGGCGGGACACCGCGCGCTGCCGTGGCGGGAGGACCATGAGCCGTATCACGTCTGGCTGTCGGAGATCATGCTCCAGCAGACGCGCGTGGAGGCCGTAAAGGGCTATTACGCGCGCTTTTTATCGGAGCTGCCCGATATCGCCGCGCTTGCAGCCTGCGAAGAAAACCGCCTGACGAAGCTTTGGGAGGGCCTGGGCTATTATTCCCGCGTGCGCAATCTGCAGAAGGCCGCCCGCGTCATTATGACGCAGCACGGCGGCGAGTTCCCGCGGGACTACGCTGCCATCCGGGCGCTGCCCGGTGTGGGGAATTATACGGCGGGCGCGGTCGCGTCCATCTGCTTTGACGCGCCGGAGCCTGCGGTCGACGGGAACGTGCTGCGCGTGCTCTCCCGCGTAACGCAGGACGAAGCACCGGTCACGCGGCCCGCCGTCAAAAAGGCGTATGAAGCCGCGCTGCGGCCAGCTTATGAGAAAAATCCGGGAAAAAGAAGCGAGCTGACGCAATCGCTCATGGAGCTTGGGGCCTGCGTGTGCGTCCCGAACGGCGCGCCGAAGTGCGCTGCCTGTCCGCTGCGGGAGATCTGCTGCGCCGGAGAAAGCGGCGCATGGTCGCGCCTTCCCGTTAAGGAGGCAAAAAAACCCCGCCGCGTTGAGGAGAAGACGGTGTTCTTTCTCCAATGCGGCGGGCAGTATGCCGTGCGCAGGCGGCCGGAGACGGGGCTGCTTGCCGGACTCTGGGAGCTTCCGAATGTGGAAGGAACGCTGAGCGCGCAGCAGGCGCTTGCGCTGCTCGACAGCTGGGGCCTCGTCCCGGAGGAGCTGACGCGCACGCGCGAACGGACGCACATCTTTACGCACGTCGAGTGGCATATGCGCTGCTATGACATCCGCGTCTCGGCCCCGGTCGGCAGCTTCACATGGGTCAGCGGCGAACGGTTCCGGCAGGACATCGCGCTTCCCAGCGCCTTCCGCATCTTCTGGCAGCCGGAGGAACTGGCCTGAGCCGTCCGATACGGGATACCATCAACGGCCGCTTCCGTGCGTCTCTTCCAGATATAAGCCAAAAATATAGTTCGGCGATTGTCCGTAAAGGCCTGTTTCATCATCGGCAAAGGACGCGCCGGCTGCGGAGGAATAAAATGCTTTCAGCGCCTCATCCTCGTTCAGATGGTCATGCGCCATGATTTTATGGATGATTTCGGGCAGAATCGTCGCGCGTGTTGTGCTGTGATTCATGGTTTTACACTCCCGCAAATATAGCTGTTCTGAAAATGAAGTGTGTACAGGGAAGCTTCCGTGCAGAACGCGATTTGATTATTGATTTGTTCAAACCGCAGACGCTCAATCGCGTCCTCCCTGCGCATGATCCCCTGCATGACATAGGAAACCGTTTCGCCGACGTTGTCATTTGCAATTTTGCCTTCGACAATATCATAATCGTGAGAATAGTCTGTCCGGCTGCGGCAGGCAACGACAAGCTCCAGCCAATCCATGCCTGCGCCGTCGAACCGCAAAAGGCGGAGCTGCTTTGCGTCATCCTCGTCCCATTCATAGACGCTGACGACAGGCTGAACTTCGATTTTTGTGCGGCGGCTCTCGATCATGGCGCGGCGTCTGGCCCAACGCTCAGCCTGCGTCCGAATATCGGTGGTATAGAACGCAAAGCCAAAGTCGCGGCCGATTTCAGATTTGAGAATGCGCGGCTGCTGCACCTCCACTGTGCTTCCGTGGTACAAAATCATGCTGCGCCCTCCAGATACCGGTCAAAAAACTGCATCAGATATTCCATACTCATGCCGTGCAGATCCTCGTAGTCCTCATCGAGCAGCTTCAGAAGGCCGGTTCGGTCAAACAGCGCATAGATCTCATTGCCGGGCCGCCCGATGTGTGCGGCATAGTATTCAATGCAGAATGCCTTGAAGGATAATGTGCTCATACAGACGCCCCCTTCTGGTTCCATTATACCCAAATCGCAGTCAATTTCAAGACTGCCTGCCGTTTGAAAAAGCTGCCCCG
>OLGN01000988.1_pt1 | contig 18644 bp, 18 predicted proteins | sample 1605941 | NCBI WGS metagenome assembly OLGN01 (sample SAMN03283269) | human gut metagenome | biome: human-associated habitat; material: feces | host: Homo sapiens | place: USA | collected 2013
ACCAGCCCGTCGATGACGGCGGTGTTGCCGCGGCCGCGCCGGGTCTTGACCCGCAGGCCGCGGTCGGTGTGGTCCATCAGGCACTGGGTCACCACCATATCCTTCACGCCGCCGCTCATCTCGCTGCCGATGACGATGCCGCCATGGCCCTTGTCCAGCAGGCAGTTCCGGATCACAGTGTGCTCACAGCTCTTTTTCAGCTTCATGCCCAGGAATACCTTGCTGGCCTTCATGGCAATGCAGTCGTCACCCACATGGATGTTCGCACCGATGATGCGGATGTACTCGCAGCTCTCGGGGTCGATGCCGTCGGTGTTGGGGGCGTTGTAGGGGTTGTTGATGTTGAAGTTCAGCAGGTCCAGATGCTTGACGAAGATGGGGTGGATGGTCCAGGAGTAGCTGTTCTGCACTGTGATGCCGTGCAGGCAGACATTCTCACTGTCCACCGCGGCCACCGCGCGGGGCCGCCATGCGATCCGCTTGACCTTTTGGTTGATCCACCAGTCGCCGTTCTGGGCATCGCAGTCCAGCGTGCCCTCGCCGGTCACCACCACGTCGTGCACCTGCGTGATGTTCAGCAGACCGGCAAAGCTGTCCAGCGGGTTGCCCTCCCAGCCGGTCAGGTAATATTCATCTACCTCATTCTCACTGGGGATGACACCGGGCAGGATGGGGTAGTGGGTGCGGTCATTGTCGCCCAGCAGCACAGCGCCCTTTTCCAGGTAGAGGGTGGTGCGGCTCTTCATAAACAGGCTGGAGGTGCGGTAGCGCCCGGCGGGTACATACACCGTGCCGCCCTTGGGGCAGGTGGAAAGGGCAGCCTGCAGCTTGCCGGTGTTGTCGGTGGTGCCGTCGGCCACCAGGCCGTAGCGGGATGCGTCCACAAAGAAGGTCTCGGCCTCGGTGGTGAAATCGAGGGTCAGGGTCTCGCCCTCAGCCTGCACGGCAACCGTGTAGGGGGTGCCGGGCAGCAGGCTGAACAGGGAGAACACGTTGGTCTCGCAGGCCTCGTACACCGTCTTGCCGTTCAGCTGAACGGTGAAGGGATGTGCCGGACGGTAGCACAGGCCGTTTTCCAGCTCGAACACGGCACTGCGGGTCATGGAACGAATCAGGGAAAGCTTCATAAACAGGATGCCTCCTTGGATGTTGAAAGATTTATGGGTTGCCCGCAGGTGGCGGGCATGGTACACTGAGGAAAAGAAACTGTTGAATGGGGTGTGCGGATGAAAGCGGAACGGGAAAAATGGAGCGGCCAGGTAACGGCAAAGGCGCTGCGGTTCCAGACCGGCCAGTATGAGCTGGCTGAGGAGGAGGAGATCTGCCGGATCATTCTGGTGTCCGGCGGCAGCTTTACGCTGGTGCGGGGCGGCGAGAGCCTGCTGGTGAACCCGGGCTGTGTGCTGCTGCTGGGCCCCGGCGGGGGCCTGCTGCAGCAGGCGGGCCACATTGCCCCTGAGCTCCTCGGCTGCCGGTTTCCGGCGGGCGTTCTCCCGGCGCTCAAGAACCTGATGCAGCGGGATTTCATGGCGCTGTTTGAGCCGGGAGAACAAACGGCCCTGTACGGCCCGGTGCAGTGGTCAGGCCGCCTGCGCACCCTGCTGGGCATGATGCAGAGCGCCGAGAGCGAGCCGGAAAGCCCCGGCATGATCTATCTGGCCCTCATCCTGCACTATGTGGAGCAGGAGTGCCGCAGTGAGAAGCAGGACATCCGCCCCCGCAACGAGACGGTGGAGCAGATCTGCGCTTACCTTGCAGCCAACTACCAGCAGAAATTTTCCCTGACAGATGTGGCTGCGCGGTTCTACCTGTCGCCCTATTACCTGAGCCGGCTGTTCCGGCGGGTCACGGGCCAGTCCATTGTGGATTACATCAATGGCCGCCGCATCGAGGCTGCCCAGCGCCTGCTGGAGAGCACCGACCTGAACATCAGCGCGGTGGCCGAGCAGACCGGCTTTGCCTCCGCCGCCCATTTCCGCCGCGTGTTCCGCGAGACGATGGGAACGGGGCCGCTGCAATACCGCAAGAGCCACCGCGGATAAGAACAACGCCCCCTGTGCTGTGCACAGGGGGCGTTGCTTATTCATCGAAAGTCAATGGTTCTGTCCGCAGAGGGGGTGCTTAGCCCTTGACAGCACCGGCGGAGATACCTTCGACGAACTGATCCTGTGCACAGAAGAAAACGATCAGCTGCGGCAGGATGGAGATCAGGGATAGGGCCAGGATACGGTTCCAGGCAAAGCCGGTATCACCGTCCATGGACAGCTTGACGAACAGGGACATGGGGTACTTTGCAGGGGTCTGCACGTAAAGCAGGGGGCCCATGAAGTCGTTGCAGCTCCACATGAACTGGAACAGTGCGCAGGACACCAGAGCAGGCATCAGCATGGGGACAATGACCTTGTACAGGGTCTGGAAGGAGTTGCAGCCATCAATGGCGGCAGCCTCGTCCAGATCGCGCGGGACATTGCGCATGAACTGCACCAGCTGGTAAACAAAGTAGGTCTCAGTTGCAAATGCAGTGTGGACCCAGATGGCCAGATAGAACGGGCTGTTGACCCAGCCGAACTTGGTGTACAGCAGGAACTGAGGAACGTTCAGAACGACCTGAGGCAGGAACAGGGTGGCCAGCATGATGCTGAACAGGATCTTCCGGCCCGGGAAGTCGAAACGGCCAAAGCCGTAGGCTGCAATGCAGGAGGAGACCACCGTGCAGATGACCTTGGGCAGAACATAAGAATAAGTGTTCAGCATGGCCTGCAGGATGTTGATGGAACCGCCGAAGTTGTTCAGCGCGTTCTTGTAGCCCTCCAGGGTGGGGTTCTTGATCCACAGGCCGATGCCTGCAAAGATCTCGCTGTTGTCCTTAAAGGTAGCGCTGACCATCCACAGCAGGGGATAGATCATGATCAGGCCCACCAGGATCAGGACAAGATACTTAAAAAACGTCGCGATGGCGTTGGATGCTTTCATTCCCATACTGTCACACCTTACCTTTCATCCGAGTAGTAGACCCACTTCTTCTGGCTGGTGAAGGCGATGATCGTGAGGATGCAGACGATCACGAACATGATCCAGGCCAGAGCGGAAGCCATGCCCATCTGGTTGGACTTGAAGGCGTAGTTGTAAACCAGAATGGAGATCAGGGTGGTGGAGTTGCGCGGGCCGCCGTTGGTGATGATGAAGGGGCCGTTGAACTCCTGGAAAGCCTGGCAGATCTGAGTGACCAGGTTGTAGAAGATGATGGGGGTGATCATGGGAACAGTGATGGAGAAGAACTGCTTCCACTTACCGGCGCCATCGATGGTGGCAGCCTCGTACAGGTCTGCAGGTACGCCCTTCAGGGCGGCCAGGAACAGCACCATGGCGGAGCCGAACTGCCAGATGCGCAGGAAGCAGATGATCCACAGCGCATAGTTGGGGTCGCTCAGCCAGGAGGGGCCCTGTGCGTGGCCGAAGGTGATGGCGCGGATGATGGTGTTGACCAGACCATCATCACGGAAAACGGCCTTCCACAGCACGGCGATGGCAACGGAGCCGCCCAGAATGGACGGGATGTAGTAAACGGTACGGAACAGGTTCACGCAGGCGATCTTGAAGTTCAGGATGTATGCGATGAACAGGGCAAAGATCAGCTTCAGGGGCACGGTGACGAACGCGTACTTGAAGGTGGTGACCAGAGCCTTGGTGACCTTGGCATCAGAGAAGGCGGTGACGTAGTTCATCACGCCGTACTGGTGGATGCCGTTGAAGAAGTTCATGTCGGTGAAGCTGTAATACAGCGACTGACCGAAGGGGATGGCCTTGAACACGATAAAGCCGATGATCCAGGGGATCAGGTAGATCAGACCCTGCCACTTATCCAGGAACTTCTGTGCGGGGGTACGCCCGAGAGAGGGCGCTTTGCTTTCTTTCATCCGGGGATCCTCCTTTGGTGAAAATCAGTGCAACAAACCTTATGTCACACTTTGGCAACAGATTTGTCAGAGAATTGTAACCTGTGCCTGAGAAAAAAGGGGCATCGGGCCTACGGGTGGACGATGCCCCTGATATGTAATTTGACTCAGGTCAGCAAAGAAGATCAGACAGTGTAGCCAACAGCAGACATGCCGTCCAGCAGAACGTCAACGACATCTGCGCCGCTCTTGTTGTCGTAGTCAACGGTATCGAACACTTCCTGATAGGTGCCGGTGCCGGTAGCCTTCAGATCGGAAGACTCGAACAGGGGATCCAGCTGGCAGGAAACGAAGCTCATGACCTTGCCGTTTGCCTCGGCGACCAGCTCGTTGATCTTACCGGCAGCCTGAGCGGTAGCCAGACCAGCCTTGGAAGCGGGGACGCCGCACTCGGAGCCCATGATGGCAGCGCCGTCGCCGTTCCACAGGTACTCGATCAGGGTAGCAGCCTCAGCGGGGTTCTTGCAGGTCTTGGTGATGGCCATGCCCATGGAGACCTTGGAGAAGCCGCCGTTGTAATCGCCGAACTTGATCTCCTCACCAACGGTGAAGCCGGGCTTGTTCTCTTCGTCCAGAGCGTCCTGGTACTTGGAAGCAGCGGAATCCCACTCGAAGATGCCAGCGATCTTGCCGGTGATCCACTCGTTGGACTGGTGGGTAGCACCGTCGCCGTTTGCACCGTAGTAGGTGGGCAGCGGCATGATGACGTGGCCGTCGACCAGGCTCTTGATGAAGTCGATGCCCTCGGCGATCTCGTCAGCGGTGTAGTTCAGGGTAGAGGTGGTGGGATCTGCCCAGTCCTTGCCGTACTTGGACTCGAGGTAGAACACCATCAGGATCATACGGTCGTATGCGCCCAGGTGCAGGGGATAGTAATCATCGCCCAGCTTCTCCTGGAAAGCCTTGCCTGCTGCAAACAGGTCATCCTCGGTGGCGGGAACTTCGGTGATACCAGCCTTGTTAAAGGTGGTCATGTTCCAGTAGAAGATACGGCCGGTCATGGAGATGGGCACGCACTGCTGTGCATTTGCAACGTTGCAGGCACCCAGCTTTGCGTCGTCCCACTGGGACATATCCAGGTAATCGGTGACGCTGTTCAGATCCAGGAAGGTCTGGCCGTTGCCGGAGTAGTTGTACAGCCAGTTCCAGTTGATCTGGCAGACATCCTCAGCCACGCCGCCTGCAAACTTGGTGGACATGGTGTCCTCCCAGCCGGACCATGCAGCGAAGGTGGGGTTGACGGTGATGGTGGTGTGCTCAGCAGAGAAAGCCTTCAGGGCCTCCTGGTAAGCGTTGTGGCGGGACTCGCCGCCCCACCAGCTCATGGTCAGGGTAACGGGATCGCTGCTCAGGCCAGCCACAGAAGCAGCCTCGGCTGCGGAAGAAGCGGTGCTGGAAGCAGCGCCGCCATTGCCGCCGCAGGCAGCCAGCAGACCAGCTGCACCAACAGCACCGGTGACCTTCAGGAAATCACGACGGGAAATTGCCTTGCTCATTGTTGTTCTCCTCCTAATAAATCAAAAAACATCGAGCGGGCCTTTCTGCACAAGGCTCGTTGTATACAAATATGATAACAAAAGGGATGGGAAAAAGAAAGATGTAAATTGAAGTGATACGGACAAAAAACGAACAAATATTGCTCTAGTGATTTGCAACGATTTGACGGCATTGCCGAAATGAATAAACTTGGAGCGAAAAAATATGCAATCTGCATAATTGGATAGATTGCATAGAAACGGGCCGAGAGAGTGTGGCAGAACCTCTAAAATTGCAATGGTTTTGTAACTTTTTTCGAAATTGACGGTATAATGTTGTATACAACATGTGAAAAAAGTGACAATATCGCTGTTTTATAAACTGATATATCAATTGCGCAAAAAACGTTCGCAGTGGGATACAACTGATATATCACTTCAAAAGAGGACGAGCAAAAAGAGCGCCGCCCGGCTGGGCAGCGCTCTGAAAACTGTAAAAATTTTTTTGGGAGATCTGGGATCTGACGCAGGAGAGGGCTCCTGTGCCTGCCGGAGATCGACACTTACTGTGCGTTCCGTTTGGCGTAAAACGCCCGCCGTGCCTTGAAATAACACTGGGGGCACATGCTGACGTACTGCACATCGTTTTCCAGATCGATGGCGACCTGCTCGCCTTCAAAGACAAACTCCCCGTTGACCCTGCGGCAGTTGCAGGTGGCCTTGCGCCCGCAGGTACAGATGGTCTTCATCTCCTCGATGGTGTGGGCCAGCTCCAGCAGACGGGTGGAACCGGGGAAGCCCTTGAGGGAGAAGTCTGACCGCAGACCGTAGCAGATGACCGGGATGTTCAGGTCTACCGTGACCATGAACAGCTGCTCGGCCTGTGCCGGGGTAAAGAACTGGCTCTCGTCGCAGAGGACGCAGGCCAGCGGCTTCTCCCCGGCAGAAGCGGCGCGCACGGCCTCGAACACATCCACCTCGGGCGGGATGAGCAGGTCGGCCCTGCGGCGCACGCCCAGGCGGCTGACCAGCTCGCCGCCGCCCTTGGTATCCACCTGGGGCTTCAGGATTAGCACCCGCATCCCCTGCTCTTCGTAGTTGTGGGCCACCTGCATCAGCGCGGTGCTTTTGCCGCTGTTCATGGCACCGTATCGGAAGTATAACTTCGCCATAGTTGATCTCCTCATAAAAAGGCAACCCTCTCTGCTCGTTCGGGGGGAGAGGGCTGCCTGTTTTCTGTGATATGTTATGAATAGATGTTAGATCAGTCCTGATTGCGCAGGCGGTAACCCAAGCTCATCAGGCTGTCGCCCAGGTGGACGTTCTCCACCACCACTTCGGGGTAGGGTACCGACAGGTCATAGTGGGAGAAGTTCCAGAAGCCTTTGATGCCCAGTTCGACCAGCCGGCCGCTGAGCTCCTCCGCACCGCTGCGGGGCACACAGAACACAGCCACCTCAGGCTTATGCTCTGCGCAGAAGGCCTCCAGCTCGTCAACGTGTAAGATCTGGATGCCGTTGATCTCTTTGCCCACCTCGCTGGGGGAATTGTCAAAGGCGGCGATCAGCTTGTAGCCGTTGGTATCGGTGGTGATGAAGCGGCTGACTGCCTTGCCCAACCGGCCGCAGCCGATGAGGATGGTGGGCAGCAGGTCACCGTTGCCGAACAACAGATGCTCCAGGATGGAAAGCAGGTTCTCCACCGAGTAGCCGATGCCCTGGCGGCCGTTCACGTCGCCGATGCAGTTGAAATCCTGCCGCACCTGAGAGGCCGTGGTGCCCATCTGGGCGGCCAGCTCGCGGGAGGAGATGCTGGTGATGCCGTCGTTCTTCAGCGTCCGCAGGTAGCGGTAGTACTTGGGCAGGCGCTTGATCACCGGAAGGGAAGCTTTGCCGGGATTGTTCATGGAAATGGTTCTCCTTTCATCCAAAGGGAATGCCGGTCTCTTTGCGCCCTGCAAGGTGCACCGGCGATTAAGACAGTTTCTGAACAATAATGATATATACTTGTCAATCTTATTCTTACATAAAGTATACTGCAATGAGACAGAATGTCAAATCCTCTGGGCCAATTTTTTTCAAAGTAAAGAAATCTTAGCCGCCGCATATTGCTTCGATCCCCGGGAACACTGAAAAAAACACCCTGAGGAGGAGCCAACATGCCGGAATATGAAAAGGAAACCACCGAACAGCAGCGGTTGGAGAAAGAGCAGCTGGAAGATCTGGGCACGGTGTGGCGCACCCGCGGCCCCCATGCCATCCACTGCCTGACCGTGATCGGCCAGATCGAGGGCCATGTGGAGGCCCCGCAGGGCCAGAAGACCACCAAATATGAGCATGTGATCCCGCAGCTGGTGGCAGTGCAGGAGGACCCCGCTGTGGAGGGCCTGCTGGTGCTCATCAATACCGTGGGCGGGGACGTGGAGGCCGGGCTGGCGCTGGCAGAGCTCATTGCCAGCATCTCAAAGCCCAGTGCCACGGTCGTGCTGGGCGGGGGCCACTCCATCGGCATCCCGCTGGCAGTCAGCGCCCGGCGCAGCTTTATCGTGCCCACAGCGACCATGACGGTGCACCCGGTCCGCCACTCCGGCATGATTTTGGGCGTGCCCCAGACCATGCGGTGGTTCGAGCAGATGCAGGAGCGCATCACCGGCTTTGTGGCGGGCCACAGCGGCATTACGGCAGCGCGCTACTCGGAGCTGATGCTCCGCACCGGTGAGCTGGTGATGGACGTGGGCACCATGCTGGACGGCAAAAAGGCCGTGAAGGAAAAGCTCATCGATCAGCTGGGCGGCATCTCTGATGCACTGGACTGGCTGTACCGGGAGATCGAGCGGACTGAGTGAGAGAAAAGACCTGACCGGGGCGGTGTCAGGCTTACAGCTCACCCTTCCGCAGATACTTCACCATCATGGGGGCTTCATAGACCAGCATAAGGATCCAGCCCACAACATAGCTGTACGGCAGGGCCTCGATATCCATCTTCATCAGCAGCACAAAGACGGCAGCGGCCGCCACACGGCCTGCCATGTTGAGCGTGCTGCTGTTCAGGGTGATCTTAAGGTCGCCCAGGCCGCGGAAGCCGCCCTGGATGCCGTTGGTCAGCGAGGGCATCAGATAGAACAGGGAGACCAGCTTCAAAAAGCGCACCCCCAGATGCACCACGGCGGCATCGGTGACGAAGAGCCGGATGATGGGCTCGGCAAAGAAGAAGCAGACAGCGGTGATAAAAATGGCGTAGAGGAACTCCAGCTTCAGGCCGCAGAAGAAGCTGGCGCGGACACGCTCTTTTTTGCTTGCACCGCGGTTCTGGGCCATCAGGGTGGTGGTGGCATGGCCGATGTTCTGCTGGGGCACATAGGCAAAGTCATCGATGCGGCCTGCGGCGGCAAAGGCTGCCATGGCGTTGACACCCATGGTGTTCACGATGGCCTGAATGGCGATCTTGCCCAGCTGAACGGTGGCCTGCTGCATGGCGCTGGTCCAGCCGTAGCTGATGGTCTTTTTCAGCAGCGAGGAGTCAAAAATGAACCAGCGCCTGCCCAGCTGCAGCACAGGGACCTTCCAGCGGATATAGATCAGGCAGAACACGCAGCAGAGCGCTTCGCTCAGCACGGTGGAAAGGGCACAGCCCTCGGAGCCCCAATCCAGCACCTCAACAAAGAACAGGTCGCCGCCGATGTTCAGCACCGAACTGATCATCAGGAAGTACAGCGCGCTTTTGCTGTCGCCCAGCGCACGCATGGTGGCGGCGAGGAAATTATAAAAGAAGGTGAACAGCAGCCCGCCGAACACGATGCGCAGGTAGTTCACAGCGATGGGAAGGATCTCTTCCGGCACCTGCAGCAGACGGAGCAGCGGATTTGCCAAAATTACACAGGTCAGCGAAAATACCAGGGAAAAGACGGAGCCTGCAATGGCGGTGGTGGAGACCTGACGTTCCACCAGCTCGGTGTTGCCTGCCCCGAACGCCAGGCTGACAAGGATGCCTGCACCCAGGCAGACACCGTTGATGAACAAAATCGCCAGCGTCATCAGCGGGTTGGAGGTGCCCACAGCGGCAAGGGCATCCTCGCCCACGAATTTGCCGACAATGATGCTGTCCACGGCGTTATAGGTCAGCTGGAACAGGTTGCCCAGCACAAGGGGAATGGTGAAATTGACCAGCAGCGGTGTGATCGGGCCGGTCGTCATATCTTTGGTCATTTGGAATTCTCTTTTCTTTATAGATTAAATACCTGCCGTCCGCTGAAGATAGCCAGCGCCGAGCGGCTGGTGCCAGTGGCGATCAGCTGTGCAGCGGCGTGGAGGGCTGCACCGGCGGCAGGGGAGGCGGGAATGGCATCGGTGGCAAGGACCCGCTGTGCAGCGCGGTTGGCATCGGTGCTGGTAACGGCGGCTACATTATCCACAACATAGGCGTTGTAATTGCCCGGCACGATGCCGTAGCCGATATCCGGGATGCCGTGCCCGCCGGTGAAGCCGCCGCCCAGAGCCTGATTTTCAAAGGGCTCCACGGCCACGATGCGGACATCGTTGGTCCAGGCCTTGATGGTCTCGCCTACGCCGGTGATGGTGCCCGCGCTGCCCACGCCGACGGTGATGGTGTCCACGAGACTGCGGCCCTCCCGGGAGATGGCCTGCACGATGGCGGGGCCGGTCACCCGGCGATGGTATTCGGGGTTATCGTCGTTGGCAAGCCAGTTCATATAGTACCAGCCCTTTTCGGCGGCGGTGGTCTCTGCCAGCGCCCGGGCCCCCGCAAGGCCCCGCTGGGCGGGGGAATGCAGGATCTGTGCCCCCAGCCGGAGCAGGTATTCCTGCCGTAGGGCCGGGGCATCCTCCGGCATGGTCAGCACCACGGGGTGTCCCGCCGTCCGCCCGGCAAGGGCCAACGCCATGGCAAAGGAGCCGGAGGCCGCTTCAATGATGGGCTGGCCCGGGAGCAGCTTGTGCTTTTCCGCCGCAAGGGCAAGCATCCCCTCGGCCACCGAATCGCGGGACGTGCCGGTGGGCCCATTATAATCAAGGTAAGCATACAGCCGCCCTTTGAGCCCGCAGGCGGCAAGATAGCCCCGCAGCTCCACGATCGGACAGGGGACCAGGGTCTGGTAGATGTTTGGATAGATTGCCACGAAATTCCTCCCTTACGCAAACCTGAGCAGTCAGCACAGAACTGTCTGCCATGCCAAGGGCTCCCCTGTTAGGGGAGCTGGCAAAGCCATCAGGCCTAGACTGAGAGGTTTAATATCTATAAGGTAGCGCATCCTGTGCCCAGCGTCAAGCCGCAATTGGACAAAATGGAGAAAAACCTGCCGAAAAATCAGCAGAGTGATGAAAAAAAGCCTTGACAAGGAAAAGAATGTCTGCTATACTCCGTATGTAAAGCAAATAGACTTTACAACAAACGGAGGTCAGGGCAGAACGCATCATGGCAAAAGACTTTGAAATGGGCTATCTGCTCGATTTTTATGGCGAGGTACTCACGCCCAAGCAGCGCGAGATGCTGAACCAGTATTATAACGATGACCTCTCCCTCAGTGAGATCGGGGAAAACTTCGGGATCACCCGTCAGGGCGCACGGGATGCCATCAAGCATGGCGAGACCACCCTGAAAGAACTGGAAGCCAAGGTTGGCTTTGCAGGCCGCTACCGCAGGGTGCAGGAAAAGCTGGAGGAACTGGAACAGCTGGTCATTGACGCGCGGTTCGAGTGCACCGGCCCCTATGCCAGGTTCACCACCACTGAGTATGCAGCAACGCTGAACAAGATGCTGGGGCTGATCCGCTCCATCGACGAAGTCAACGAGAGCTGACACCATTACTATTTTGAGAGGAGCACCGAACATGGCATTTGAATCTTTGACCGACCGCCTTGCCGGTGTGTTCAAAAAGCTGCGCGGCCACGGCAAGCTGACCGAGGCCGATATCAAAGCCGCCATGCGCGAGGTGCGGATGGCCCTGCTGGAAGCCGATGTCAACTACAAGGTTGCCAAGGATTTCTGTGCCAGGGTCTCCGAGCGCGCCATGGGTCAGGAGGTCATGGAGAGCTTGACCCCCGCCCAGCAGGTGGTCAAGATCGTCAACGAAGAACTCGTAGCTCTGATGGGCGGCGAGGAAGCCCCCCGCCTGATCGTCAAGAACAAGGGTCAGACCATCATCATGCTCTGCGGCCTGCAGGGCAACGGTAAAACGACCCACGCAGCCAAGCTTGCCAAATACTTCATCAAGCAGGGCCGCCGCCCCATGCTGGTGGCCTGCGATATCTACCGCCCCGCCGCCATTGATCAGCTGCAGGTGGTGGGCGGGCAGGCAGGTGCGCCCGTGTTCACACTGCCGGGTGCCAAGCCCCCGGAGATCGCCCGCAAGGCGCTGGCCCACGCCAGGGATTACGGCAACGACATCGTGATCCTGGATACCGCCGGTCGTCTGCAGATCGACGAGGTCCTGATGCAGGAGCTTGTGCAGATCAAGGAAGCTGTCCCTGTGGACGAAACACTGCTGGTGGTGGATGCCATGGCAGGCCAGGATGCTGTGAACGTTGCCAAGACCTTCAACGAGACGGTGGGCATCGACGGCATCATTCTGACCAAGACCGATGGCGATACCCGCGGCGGTGCGGCACTTTCGGTGCTGAGCGTCACCGGCAAGCCCATCAAGTTCCAGGGCACCGGCGAAAAGCTGGACGATCTGGAAGTGTTCCATCCCTCCCGCATGGCCAGCCGCATCCTGGGCATGGGCGATGTGCTGAGCCTCATTGAGAAGGCGCAGGATGCCGCCGATGAAAAGGCTGCAGAAGAGACCGCCCGGCGGATGATGGAAAACAAGTTCGATATGAACGACATGCTGGCCCAGTTTGCGCAGATCCGCAAGATGGGCGGTGCAGGTGCCATGCTGAGCATGATGCCCGGTATGTCCGGCATTGATGCCAGCCAGGTCGACGAGAAAGCCTTTGACCGCATCGAGGCCATGATCTATTCCATGACCAAGGAAGAGCGTGAAAAGCCTTCCATCATCAACCCCAAGCGCAAGCGCCGCATTGCAGCGGGCAGCGGCACCCGGGTGGAGGATGTCAACAAGCTGCTCAAGCAGTTTGAGATGATGCAGAAGATGATGAAGCAGTTCAAGAAGAGCCCCAAGGGCTTTGCCCGCCGCCTGGGCGGCATGATGGGCAACCCCAATGCCTTCCGCGGCTTCAAATAACAATGGTATACACCCCGCAGGGGTTGTACAGATAGATTTAATCAAACCCCAAACGGGGCACAAACATTTTTGGAGGATATTTACCATGGCAGTTAAGATTCGTCTGCGCCGCGTTGGCGCTAAGAAGGCTCCCTTCTATCGTGTTGTTGTTGCTGACAGCCGCTTCCCCCGCGACGGCCGTTTCATCGAGGAGATCGGCACCTACGATCCCAACCAGGAGCCCTCTGAGGTGAAGATCGACGCTGAGAAGGCCAAGGCCTGGATCGCCAACGGCGCACAGCCCACCGATACCGTCCGCGTTCTGCTGAAGAAGTCCAACATTCTGTAAGTAGGAGGGCTGACTCATGCAGGAGCTGTTGCTGGCAGTTGCCCGCGGTCTCGTGGAGGACAAGGAAGCCGTCAAGGTCACGGTGGACGAGCCCCGCGAGGACGGCACCATCGTCTACCACCTGAGCGTGGCAGAGGGAGATATGGGCCGTGTCATCGGCAAGCAGGGCCGGATCGCAAAAGCCATTCGTGTGGTGATGCGCGCGGCTGCTGTGCGGGTCGATGAAAAGGTCCTTGTTGAGATCGACTGAGCACCCTACGGGCCCTTTGCCGCAAGGCAAGGGGCCTTTTTGTATTATTAGGCAGCTCGCCCTCTCAGGCCGCTTCGCGTCCAGCTCCCCCAAAGGGGGAGCCCTTGGCAAAACCAGAAACTTTGTGGTGACTGCCAAGGCCTCTCCCCTCGGGAGAGGTGGCATTGCGTAGCAATGACGGAGAGGGTGAGGATGCTAAAGGAGTAAAAGCAATGCAGAAATACTTGGAAGCCGGCAAGGTGGTGACCACCCACGGTGTGCGCGGCGAGATGAAGCTGGAGCTGTGGTGTGACGGCGTGGCCTTTCTGAAAAAGGTGGGCCGCCTGTACACCACCCCCCAGGGCGGCAGGTGCTACAAGATCACCTCCATCCGCCCCCAGGGGCAGATGGCCCTGCTCCAGCTGGAAGGGGTCAGCGATATGGATGCCGCCCGTGCCCTGCGGGGGCAGGTGTTCTACTTTGACCGTGATGATGCCACCCTGCCTGCGGGCAAGTGGTATGTGGCCGACCTCATCGGGTGTGAAGTGCGGGATGCCGATACCGGCAAGGTGTACGGCGTGGTGACCAGCGTGGACCACCCCGGCGCACAGGATATCTACACCGTCAAGGCCCCCAGCGGCAAGGAATATATGTTCCCCGGGGTGGATGCCTTTTTGAAAGAGCGCAACCCGCCGGAGGGCTATCTCCTCGTCACCCCCATCCCGGGCCTGCTGGATGACGATTTTGACAGTGAGCGGGAGGAGGAGTGAGCCATGGGGATGCGTGTGGACATCGTGACCCTTTTTCCGGAGATGTGCCAGCAGGTGCTGGATTCCAGCATCATCGGCCGTGCCGCCAAAAAGGGATATATTGAGACCCACTGCCACCAGATCCGGGACTACACCCTGAATAAACAGAAGCAGACCGACGACTATCCCTATGGCGGCGGCTGCGGCATGGTGCTCTATGCCCAGCCCATTGCCGACTGCCTGCGGGCAGTCCGGAAGGAAGTGCAGGAACAGGGACGGCCTGCGCCGCATATAGTATTCCTGACGGCAGGTGGGCAGCGCTATACCGAGGAGCACGCCCGGCGGCTGGCCCAGTACGACAACCTGACCCTGGTCTGCGGCCACTACGAGGGCATCGATGAGCGCGTGATCGATGCCTTTGCGGACGAGGAGATCTCCATCGGCGATTATATCCTCACCGGCGGCGAGCTGGCCAGCCTGGTGGTGGCAGACAGCGTCCTCCGCCTGAAACCCGGTGTTCTGGCTGAGCAGAAGGGCTACGAGGAGGAGAGCTACTGGGACGGCCTGCTGGAGTACCCCCAGTACACCCGGCCCGAGGTCTGGGAGGGCCGTGCGGTGCCGCCTGTCCTGCTGGAGGGCAACCACCAGAAGATCGATGCCTGGCGGGGGCAGCAGAGCCGGGAGCGCACCCGTCTGCGCCGCCCGGAGCTCTACGAGCAGTGGTGTGAGACCCATCCCCTGACCGAGATCCCCAAGTGGAAGCGGGGCGAGAATGTCCGGCTGGTCAAGACCGCCGAGCAGATGGAGGCTGCCGCAAAGCTGTTTGCGGAGGGCCGCCGGAGTATTTGTGCCGGGGGCTGGGTGCAGGAAGCGCTGGATGCCCTGACCCCGGAGATGTTCCTGCCGCAGCTGCAGCAGGAAAAGCAGGAAGGCTGGGTCTGCTACCTCCACTATACCAAGGATGTGCCGGATGCCACGGTCAGCGTACACCACAAGACCGGGCAGGTGGAGCACCTTTTTGTGACGGAGAGCGCTCGGGGCAGGGGCATCGGCCAGAAGATGCTGGATTTCGCCCGGAAGAAGCTGCCGGAGCATGAGCACCCGGTGCTTACGGTGCTGAACACCAACACCCGGGCACTGGCTCTTTACCGCCGCATGGGCTGGCAGGTAGTGGGCGCAAAGGAGAAATTCGACCCGGCCAAAGACCCGCTGGTGGTGCGCCCCAGTCAGGTGCTGGAAATGCGCTATCAGGGCTGAAAACAGGGTCGAACAGGCCGGGAAACTGTCGAAGGTCGAAAAAATGTTGAAAACTTTTGTATTACCCGGCCAACACTGGGGGAATAATTTTGTTATCTTTGTATAAAAGGCGAAAAAGACCCCCCTCATCATTGGGAAAACCGCCAAAAATGCGTTCTGGGGCTGTACATTGGTTTCGGCTTGCGCTAAAATAGGTACAACGCAACAGGCAAGAAACAAATCGAATTCCCGAGAACGATAATAGATAGGAGCGTTTTACTATGTACGTCAAAGAAGTTACCGTTGAAAATCAGGTTGGTCTGCACGCTCGTCCGGCTACCTTCTTTATCCAGAAGGCTAACGAGTTCAAGTCTTCCATCTGGGTCGAGAAGGAAGAGCGCCGAGTGAACGCTAAGAGCCTGCTGGGCGTTCTGTCTCTGGGCATCGTGGGCGGCACCACCATCCGCATCATCGCTGACGGCGCAGACGAGCAGGCTGCTGTTGATGGCCTGATCAAGCTGGTCGAGTCTGGCTTTGCAGAGTAATTCGAGCCTTTGATTTTTGAGGCGGCGGGATGTTTCCTGCCGCTTTTTGTTTTACCAAGGAGCTGCCATGACCAAAGCAGAACTGTATCAGAAAGCCTGCATGCTGCCGCTTTTGCCCGGTGTGTATATCATCCGGGACAAAAGCGATACCATCATCTATATCGGCAAAGCCAAGCGTTTGCGCATCCGGGTGAGCCAGTATTTCCGCGAGGGTGTGCCCCACGACAACAAGGTCAGCCAGATGATCGCCCACGCCTATGCGTTTGATGTCATCGTCTGCCAGAGCGAGTTCGAGGCGCTGGTGCTGGAAGCCAGCCAGATCAAGGCGCACACCCCCAAGTACAATATCCTGCTGAAGGATGACAAGGGCTACAGCTATATCAAGGTGACCCGGGAAGCCTGGCCCCGCCTTTCCTTCGTGCTGCAAAAGGAGGAGGACGATGCCGAATACATCGGCCCCTATACCTCGTCCTTTGCAGCCCGGCAGATGGCCGAGACTGCGCTGGATGCCTTTTTGCTGCCCCGGTGCAGCAAGCGGTTCCCCCAGGATATCGGCAAGGGGCGGCCCTGCCTGAATGCCCATATCGGCAAGTGCATGGCCGTGTGCAGCGGCAAGATCAGCTGCGGGAACTACAATCAGGCCGTGAAAAACGCGGTGCATCTGATCCGGTACGGCAAAAAGGACATTCTCAAGACCCTGAACGAGCGGATGCTGGAAGCCTCTGACCGGCTGGAATTCGAGACAGCGGCCATCCTCCGGGACCAGATCAACGCCATCACCAAGGTGACGGCAGGCCAGAAGGTCGTGGTGGACCCGGAGGTGGAGATGGATGTGGTGGCGCTGGCCGGTACCCCCAGCAGTGTCTGCGCGGCGGTCCTGCGCTTCCGGGAGGGGCGGCTGACCGATAAGCGGGAGTTCCTTTTCCACGATACGGCAGATATTGCCGCCGTGCGGGAGGAGTTTCTGCCCCGGTATTATCTGGACGATGAGCAGATCCCAAAGATCATTGCCGTGGACGAGCTGCCGCCGGACAGCGAAGTGCTGCAGCAGGCCCTGAACGAAAAGCGAGGCAGTGAGGTACAGCTCTATGTGCCCCAGCGGGGCGATAAGGCCCATCTGGTGGAGATGGCCCACACCAACGCGGTGGAACGGCTGGCCCGGGAGAGCGGCCGGTACGCCCGTGAGGAAAAGCTGCTGGATGAGATGGCGCAGGTGCTGGGGCTTTCCAAGCCGCCGCGCACCATTGAGAGCTACGATATCTCCAACTGGGGCGATGGCACCAGCGTCTGCGGCATGGTCACCTTCCGGGATGGCAAGCCCTACAAAGCCGGATATCGGAAGTTCCGGATGAAGACCGTGCTGGGGACGGACGACTACGCTTCGCTGGCCGAGACGGTTTCCCGGCGGGCGGCAGAGTATGAGAAATACGCCGCGCTGGCCGCACAGGGGCAGGGCAGCGATAATTATTTCGGGCAGAAGCCGGATCTGCTGCTGATGGATGGCGGCCGGGGACAGGTCAGCGCGGCCAAGGCGGCGCTGGCAGGCACTTCGTTGGCCGATGTGCCCCTTTACGGCATGGTCAAGGATGACCATCATCGCACCCGCGCCATCGTGGACAGTGAGGGCCGGGAGATCGCCATCAATATGAACCGGGGGACATTCACCTTTATCACGGCCATCCAGGACGAGACCCACCGCTTTGCCAATGCCTACCGCAAGCAGCAGATGCGGAAGAAGAGCTATTCCTCCACCCTGACCGAGGTGCCAGGCGTGGGCCCCAAAACGGCCAAGGCTCTGATGACACAGTTCAAGAGCGTGGGTGCTGTGCGGGAGGCCACCCCCGACCAGCTGGAAAATACCCCCGGCGTTGGCCCACAGCTGGCACAGACCATCTATGATTATTTTCACGCATAACAAAAGGAGGGCGGCTGCATCGGCAGCCGCCCTCCTGGCGTATTCGGGGAAAGCTCAGTTCTCAGAGGAGATATCCTGACCGAAGTACTTCTCGCTCAGCTCCTTCAGGGTGCCGTCGGCGCGCAGCTCATCGATGGCGTTGTTGACGGCTTCCAGCAGGGTGGCGCTGTTGTCGCCCTTGCGCAGGGGGATGGCAACGTGAGAGGCATCCTCGGTCTGGGCCACGATCTTAAAGTCGGCATCCGGATGGACGTTCAGGTAATCGTAGAAGGAGACATCCGCATTCAGGGTCGCGTCAATGCGTCCGGCAGCCAGCAGCTGGATGGTCTCCTCCAGGGTGTCGATGCCCTGCACGGTAGCACCGTAGCTCTCGGCCAGCTCCATGTAGGTGGAAGCCAGGCTGTTGGCAGTGGTCTTGCCCTTCAGGTCCTCAAAGGTCTTGATCTCGTCGTTGTCCTTGCGGACGGCCAGAGCGGTGTGGATGTAACCGTAGGGGGTGGTGAAATCATAAGTCAGGGCGCGCTCGTCGGTGACCTCCACGCCGTTGCAGACCATGTCAAAGCGTCCAGCGTCCAGACCGGCGAACAGGCTGTCCCAATCGCTCTCCACATACTCCGGCTCCACGCCCAGCTTTTCGGCAATGGCGCGGGAGACCTCAACATCATAGCCCACCAGAGTGTCGCTCTCGTCATGGTAGCTCCAGGGCTGCCATGCGCCCTCCAGTGCCACGATCAGCTTGCCACTGGCCTGAATGGCAGCCAGCTGGTCAGCAGCGGAATCGGCAGCAGAGGATGCACCGGAGCTTGCGGCGGTGGAAGTGCTGCTGTTGGAGCAGCCGGACAGGGTCAGAACGCCGGCGGCGGCCATGACACTCATCATCGAAATAAAAGTTCTGCGCTTCATAGTTAAGATCCTTTCATAGAAAAAGCTGTATCAAAAGGACGGCGGGGAGTTTCCTAAGCAAATGTTCCGCTGGGGTGGGACCCTGTTGCCGCAGGCAATAGGGCGGG
>OLGN01001008.1_pt1 | contig 18298 bp, 16 predicted proteins | sample 1605941 | NCBI WGS metagenome assembly OLGN01 (sample SAMN03283269) | human gut metagenome | biome: human-associated habitat; material: feces | host: Homo sapiens | place: USA | collected 2013
ACATGTGGCTGTACCGCACCAGCGGCTGCGCGAAACAGGCCATTGTGCTGTATGAATACCAGCCCACCCGAAAAGCGGAACATGCGGAAGCTTTCCTGCAAGGCTTCTCGGGCTGGCTGCACGCGGACGGGTAACAGGGGTATCTATATTTCGATGTTCTGCCATGGCTCAATCTATTTCTGCGGTTTTGTGACGATTGGAGGTGAGGTATGCAGTGCAAAGGATGCGCCGAAACTGGCGCTGGGTGTTGCTCGGATGGCCATCCGCGCCGCCATTCTCCGCCCATTCGTTGTGGGCAGTGAGCAGCTTCTGATTTACATTCTGCTGGATGCGGCAGCCATCAGGCAGCTGATTCCGGAACGCGCGTGGAGCGTTGCACTGCCTGTCTATTATCTCGCTGCTGCAGCGTTTGTGCTGCTGGCCATCCGCGGCTTTTTTCGCAGAAATCAGAAGCAGTACCGCAGATTCTCCGCTGTGCAGGCGGCCTGACGGAGCGGCAATCCCAGGACCGATATGATGGTTATAGGCCGTGCAGCTTCGGCAGATCCGAAGCGGTCTATTTATATCCATATAGAAAACCGATTGACCTACAGATAAACAGGAAGAAATCAAATTTAATCAGCAAAATACACAATGTGAATGACTACAAATTATCGAAACCGACAAAAAATTTTTTTTGGCGCTTGCATTCTTGACAAAACAGACCGCAATTACTACACTATATAACAACGGATATGATAATCGATTGTCATATCGGAAAACACACAATCAATCACATGAAGATCAAGGAGGAACCCATGAAAAAGATTATTGCAGTCATCCTTGCGCTGACCATGCTGCTGGCACTGGCAGCCTGCACAGCCAAGACAGAGACAACCACGACGGACACGGCCGCCGACGCAGCCACCACCACAGACACAGCGGCAGAGCAGCCGGCAGACACTGAAGCGGAGCAGCCCACGGACACCAATGGTGATGTGACCACCATCACGCTTGCCATGCACGTGTCCAACACGCAGGAGCAGGAGCCTGCCGTCTATCAGGCGATTCAGGCTTTCCAGCAGGAGAACCCCGATGTGAAGATTGAGCTCGTTGAGCACCTGACCGAGGAGCACAACAAGCAGCTCAAGCTCTGGGCGCAGTCCGGGGAACTGCCGGATATCTTCTGGTGCCAGGAGGGCGACGTGCTGGAGTATGGCGAGAACGGCTATCTGCTGCCGCTCAACGATTTCCTCAGCCAGAACCCCGACATTGACAGCGCAATCCCCGATGCCATCAAGAACTGCTATGCTGGCGAAAACGGCGAGATCTACGGTCTGGCTTACACCTCGCTTGTGACCGGCTTCTATTACAATAAGGCTATCTTTGCAGACAACGGTCTGCCCGAGCTGACAAATGAGACGACATACGAGGAGCTTCTGGACATGGTCAAGACACTGCACGACAACGGCGTAACGACCTTCGCACAGGGCGCTATGACCAACTACAGTGTCTGGGGTTATCTTGGCAGCCTGAACCGCTATGGCTATGCGGAAAACATTGCGGCAATCGCCGATGGCTCGCAGAGCAGCGCGGTATTCTCCAAGCTGTTTGACAAGCTTGCAGAGCTTGGCGCCGCCGGCGCATATCCGCAGAACATGGCAACCATCGACTATTTCGAGGCCAAGAACCTGTTCACGACCGGCCAGGCGGCTATCTTCACCTCCGGCCAGTGGGATGCCGGTGAAATCGGCGAAGCACTCGGCGAGAACGTCGGCTTCTGGTGGGGCCCGACCTATACGGATTCCGATTATTCGCAGAAAACCAGCAACCAGTTCGCAAACTGCCCGTTCGTTGTGAGCGCGGACGTTGCAAAGGACGAGGCCAAGCAGGCTGCTGTTTATCGTTTCCTCGCGTTCTACTTTGGCCAGGAAGGCTCGTCCATCCTGTTTGACAACTCCAACATTCCCATTGCCACCTATGCGGATCTGCAGATGGAAAACACCAACCCGGCCTTTGCCGCAATCTCTGAGGCACTGGCTACCGGCTATGCAAGCACTACAGCCAGCAACCCGGTCGCATCCCTGACTGCATCCGTCAGCGAAACCTTCTATGACGCGATGAACAGCCTCATGCTCGGCAACATCACCACAGAGCAGGCGGTTGCGTCCATCGACGCTGCCTTTGCCGAGAACGCACAGTAAAACAAGGCAGGATCCAATGGCGGGATGATCGCAGACCGGCCGCCAGGCGGATACGCCGGAAGGAGAGAACATGCAATTACTCAGTACAAAAAAGAATAAGCTGCTACTGCTTTTGCCGACCTGCTTGGTGTATGTGGTCTACATCATCCTGCCGATCCTTGTTTCGCTTTACTACAGCTTTACCAAATACTCCGGGATCAGCAAGCCGCGGTTGTACGGACTGAAAAACTACATCCGTCTGCTGGATGATCCGTATTTCTGGATCGCGCTGAAAAACACAGCGATTATCCTCGGTATCTCCATCCTTCTGCTTGGCATCGGCGCGTTCTTTGTGGCGATGCTCCTGAACCAGCCGATGCGCGGCGTGAACGTGTGCAAGGCGCTGATCTTTGCGCCGGCCATCATCGCAAGCATCATTGCGGGCGTTATCTGGGGATACCTGCTCGACCCGGTGACAGGCCTTGTCAACAATGTCCTGCGGGCCATCGGCCTTGACAAGCTGGCGCTCGAGTGGATCGGCGGCAAAACGCTCTCGCCCTACAGTATTGCGTTCGTCTATTTCTGGCAGCAGGCCGGCTATATTGCGGCTATCTATCTTGCCGGGCTCAAGACGATTCCGAACGAGATGATGGAGGCGGCAGCTGTCGACGGGACAAATTTCTGGCAGCGGCTGCTGCATGTGACGATTCCGGCGCTGCGCGACACGTTTGTGTCGGTCGGCATCCTGATTATCACTGGCTCGATGAAGATTTTTGAGACGGTGCAGCAGTTGACCGGCGGCGGCCCGACGCATTACTCAGAAACACTCGTGACCTACGCGTACAACACAACGTTTGCCCGGGGAGAATACGGCTACGGCATGGCGCTGGCTACAGCGACGTTCCTGATTTCGCTGATCCTCATGGGAATCTATACGCTGCTGCTGCGCGGGAAAGATTGAGAGGGCCTGCCATGAGAGTAAGAAAAAAGCTGGGCGTGTGCTACGTCCTGATGGTGCTTCTGACAATCGCAATTGTGATCCCGATCATCTGGCTGGTCTTTATCTCTATGAAGCCGAACAGCGAGATCATGAACAATCCGCTCTCGCTGCCGAATGCGCTGGACTTTGGAAACTATGTATCCGCGCTGCAGACGCTGGATCTGTTCACGCTGTACAAAAATACGGCTTTTATCGCTGTCTGCTCGCTTGCTGTGGAGATCGTCATTACGTTTTCCAGCGCCGTGGGCCTGACCCGGCTGTATTACCGCAGTGACGGTGTGCGCAGCGGCCTGCAGGGATTTTTGCAGCTGGGACTTGCGGTCAGCCCGTTTATCCTGCTGTTTCCGATCTATAAGATCAATAAATTCCTTGGTTTTAGCCAGCAGCTGTCGCTGATCCTGCCGTATATCGCAACATCCATTTCCTTCAATACGCTGCTGTTTACTGCCTATCTCCGTACCGTACCCAAGGAGCTTGACGAGGCGGCGCTGATGGACGGCGTGAGCCTGTGGCAGCTGATGACGAAGATTCTTGTGCCGATTGCAAAGCCGGTTCTGGCAACGGTGATCATATTCAACCTGCTGTATATCTGGAACGAATATCCGTTCGCCTCCATTATGATTGAAAAGCCGGCCTATTACACCATTTCGCGCGGCATTGCGGCATTCCAGGGGCAGTACAATATCGATTATGGCGGCCTGGCCGCCTACAGCGTCATGGTGCTGCTGCCGGAGCTCGTATTCTACGGGATCTTCCAGCGCCATGTGGTCGACGGTATGACCGTCGGCGCCGTCAAGGGGTAAACCCCAACACATACGCAAAGGGGATGCTGCCTTGGCAACATCCCCTTTTTGTTCAGGGTGTATCTGAAACCTGTCTATGCATCCTTCAGCCGCAGCGTGTGCTGTCGCGCTCAATGAGCCTGACGCCAAGCGTCAGGTGGTACGAAGAAAAGCTGGGATCGTCGATCATTTTGACGATGATATCTGCTGCTGAACTGGCGATTTTTTCTGTGTTCTGCCAGACGGTTGTGATGGACGGCGTCACGATTTCTGAGAGAAATGTCCCGTCATAGCCGATGATTTTCAGCTGTTCCGGTACGCGCAGCTGCAGGGACATGGCGGCGTTCAGCACAGCTGCCGCACAAAGATCGTTGCAGAAAATGCCGTCCGTTTCCGGATGCTCACGCAGAAGGCCGAGGACGATCTGCCGGTAATCGTGGAAGGTGTGCGAGTCACGGACCTGCTCATAGGAAAAGCAGTCCACCTGGTGCTTTGCCATGATATCGCGGAAAACCTGGTGGCGGATATTCCAGGGTGCGTCGTCCTCGAATGAGCCGCCGATCTGGATCACGTGCCGGCAGCCGCAGCGCAGCAGACAATCGGCGGCCAGTGTGCCGCCCTGCACATGGTCGGAGGCGACATACGACGCCTCGTCGCGGATATGGCGGTCAATAGAGACGATCGGGAAGGAGAGGCTGGCGTAGTCCTGTTCGGTAAGCTTATAGTTGAAAATAATGGCTCCGTCGACACGATTGTTGTTGAGGAGCTTGATATAGTCCTGCGATGCACCGGAACTGAACGATGTGTTGCACAGCAGGATCTTGTATCCGCTTGCCTTGAGGAATTTCTCAAGGAAGGAAATCATTTCGGAGTAATAGGGATAGGTGATGGTCGGCACGACGACGCCGATCATGCCGGAGCGGCGCTTGAGCAGGTTGCGCGCATTCTCGTTGGGGTAGTAGTTGAGCTCCTTGACAGCGGCCTCGATGCGCTCGCGCGTCTGCTGGGAGATGTAGCCGCGATTGTTGAGCACGCGCGAGGCGGTTCCCTTGGACACGCCGGCGAGCTTTGCAACATCATCTAATTTTACCATATTCCATCCTCAATTCTCCGATGAATTATCGATTGTTATAGTATTATAACATACTTTTTTTGCAACTTCAATATGAAACCCTGCTGCGGCGGGGGGGAAGAAACGGAGGCGGCGCCATGCAGGAGCTGCTCATTACGAATATCCAGCGCATGTCGTTCCATGATGGACCCGGCATGCGGACCACCGTGTTTTTGAAGGGCTGCAATCTCCGCTGTGCCTGGTGCCACAACCCGGAGACACAAAATCCGCAGCCGGAGCTGATCTTTCGCGCGCAGCGCTGCGTCCGGTGCGGAACCTGCGTGCACAGCTGCGCGTCCGGTGCGCGGACGATGGGGCCGGAGGGTCCGGTGCGGGATACGGCACGCTGCGTGGGCTGCGGCCGCTGCGCACAGGCCTGTCTCACCGGTGCCATTGATGTGGCGGGGCGCAGGATCTCCTGCCAGGAGCTGACAGAGCTGGTGCTGCGTGACGAGAAGATCTTCCGCACGACAGCCGGCGGCGTGACATGCTCCGGCGGGGAGCCGCTGCTGCAGGCAGACGCCGTGGCGGAGCTTCTGGGCGGGATGCATGCGCGCGGCCTGCATACATGCGTCGACACGGCGGGAAATGTCCCGTGGGAAGCCTTCGAGCAGGTGCTGCCGGTGACGGATCTGTTTCTTTATGACGTGAAGGCATATTCGCCGCAGACGCACCGGCAGTGGACAGGCGTGGGGAACGAGCGGATTCTGGAGAACCTCCGGCGGCTCGCTGCACGCGCGGATATCTGGATCCGGATCCCGTTTGTGCCGGGCGTCAACACGGAGCAGATTGAGGACATCGGAAGGTTTTTAACACAGCTGCCGCGCGTGCGGCGGGTAGAAATTTTGCCATATCATACACTTGGAGCTGAAAAAAGCGCCGAGCTGAACCGCGTACAGCGGCAGTTTCCGGTGCCGGATGCGGCTGCCTGTGAAACTGCGGAGCAGACGCTCCGGATGCTTGGTCTGCCGGTGACGTCCGGCAGAGCACAGAAAAAGGGGGATAAGAAATAGAATGAAGGGTCTTGTAGTAGAAGCGGCGGGGAAGATCTGCCTGCGGGAGGATCTGCCGCTGCCGGAGATAGACGCATATCAGGTCCTGTGCCGCAATGTGGGCTGTGGGATCTGCAATGGGACGGATATGCAGCTCATAAACGGGCAGATGCCGTTTATCCAGTATCCGTTCGTGCTGGGGCATGAGGCTGTCGGTCAGGTTGTGGCTGTGGGGGAAAAGGTGCGCAGCTTCCAAGAGGGGGACTATATCCTCCGCTCGGCGCTGCCTGGTCTGCCTGGCTATCACAGCTTCTGGGGTGGTTTTGCTGAGTACGGCGTGGCGGATGATTATGCTGCGCGTCTGGCCGATCACGCAGGCGCGGATATTGAGACGAGTACGCGGCAGCTGGTGCCGGCGGGGATAGATCCCGTGGAGGCAACCATGCTCATCACGCTCAAGGAGGTTGCCAGCGCCCTGCACCGGCTGCGGCTGCAGCCGGGACAGAACGTTGTGGTGGCAGGCTGCGGGCCAGTCGGCATTGCTATGGCGGCGCTGGCTAAATGCATGGGTGCCGGGAAGGTCGTGCTTGCAGGCCACCATCCGGCGCGCATCGCGGCGGCAAAGCGTCTGGGTGCGGATCTTGCCTTTGACACGCGGGAGCAGCCGCTGGCGGACACTGTGCGCGGCTATATGCCGGAGGGTGTGGATCTGTATATCGATGCGGTCGGCAACCCGAATCTTCTGATGGATGGGATGCGCCTGATCCGGCAGGAGGGCACGATCGGCCTGTACGGTCTCGGTCTGCGGGCGGACGCGGCGATCGACTGGTCACTGCTGCCGCACAACTGCATCCTGCAAACGGTGCAGTGGCCCATTGCTGCGCAGGAGAGCGCCGTGCACGACGAGGTCTGCGGCTATGTGACGAGCGGCAGGCTGCCGCTTCGCGAGTTCGTGACGCACAAGATCCCCGTGGAGGACTTCGCGGAGGGCTTACGGCTCGTCCGCGGCAGAGAAGGTATCAAGATCGCGCTGACATTCTGAGGGAGCACTATGAACGACTGGAAACAAACGCAATTTGGAAAAGAATATGACGCATTCCGTCAGGAGTTGGACGACTATTACGCCGCTTACCCTACGGACGTCAGCGCGCTGGAGCAGGAGCTGGACGAAAAAAGCCGCCTGCAGCCGCAGGCGGGCGCCATGGAGAAAAAAACGTGGATTTATGAGCTGGCAGCCGAAAAATGCCGGGTGAAGCTGTTCCGGCACTGCCCGTTCTATTTTGAGGTAGACACCGGTGCGCCGCGCAATCTGGCGGGATCGTGCTTTCCGCCGATCCCGGGGCTTGGCAGCTGGCTGATGCGCCGCGACACCTCCGGGCTGGAGCAGGAGTTTCAGAACTGGATCGCGCCGTATGTGCAGGAGGATGCGCTGAACTCGACGATGTACGTGGACTGCGCGCACCACGCGATGGGCGTCGGCAACGTGTTGCGCTATGGTCTGCGCGGACTGCAGCGGCAGGCGCAGGCACGCCTGCAGACGGAGACGGACGTGGAAAAGCAGACATTTCTGCGCTGCGTGATCCGTGCGGAGGACGCCGTGATGCGCCTGTGCGCACGCTTTGCCGATGAAGCGGAGCGCCTGCGCGGCACGGAGCGTGACCCGGTTGTCCAGGCTCGTCTTGCAAGGATTGCAATCAGCGCACGGCGCTGCCCGGCCGAGCCGGCAGAGACGTTTTTTGAAGCACTGAATACAATGCTGCTTTTAAAAGAGCTTGGCAACGGGCTGGAGTCGATGGGCTTTGCAATTCTGGGGCATGTCGACCGGGTGCTTGCGCCGTATTACGCGCGCGATGTGCAGCTTGGCAGATTGACCGTGGCGCAGGCGCAGGAGCTCGTCTATTGGTTCTGTGCCATGACAGATGCCAAGTGGGATCTGTCGCAGGCGCTCTATGGAACAAACACGGCTATGAGCATCGGCGGCTGCGATGAGAACGGAACGCCGGTTTTCAACGATATCACAAGATGGGTGCTGCAGTGCTATCTGGACTGCGGACTGATTAACCCCAAAGTACAGGCACGCTTCGCGCCGGACGCACCGGAGGAATACTATCAGCTTGTGGCGCAGCTTGCGGCCAGTGGCCGGAATGTGCTGTCGGTGTTCAATGACCGCACGATCATTGCCGCGCAGATGCGCATGGGCAAACAGGAGGCTGACGCCAGATTGTATCTCAATGGCGGCTGCCAGGAGGTTCTGCTTGCGGATACGGAGGTCAATTCACGCGCAACGTGCTATCTCAGTCCCTGCCGGTATCTTGAGATGATGCTGGAGCCGGATGGAACGGTGTTTTTTGATCGGGAGCATATTGTTCCCTACGATGTGTTGGCTGCGCCGGATTTTGAGACGTTCTATCACCGTGTGATGCGGAACCTCTCTATGATCGTCAACGCTGTGGCCTGGCATTATAACGGCTTTGAAAAGCGCTGGGCAGCTTATAATCCGTGCCCGTTCTTTTCCTCGACAATCACCGGCTGCATCGAAAAGGCGCAGGATGTTTCGCAGGGCGGGGCAATCTATAACAACAGCGGCTTTGCGCTTGTCGGTCTTGCAGATTTTATTGATTCGCTCTACGCGATCAAAGAAGCGGTTTATGAGCAAAAACGCTACACGCTTGCAGAGCTGACCGCCATGCTGCGCAAAAACTACGAGGGCTGCGAGCTCGACCGGCTCTATCTGCAGAACAAGATTCCCAAGGTGGGGGCGGATACGGCGCAGATGAACGCGTTTGTGCGCCGCGTCACGCAGGATATCGCCGAGAGCATCAGCTGGATGCCCAATGGCCGCGGCGGCCGGTATGAGGCGTCGATCTGGTCGTTTTATGGGTATGAGTGGATGAAAGCACACTGCGGCGCGCTGCCGGATGGGCGTCTGCGTGGACAGTCGCTTTCCCGCGGGCTCAACCCGTCAGAGCGGACACCCGCAGAGCTCAGTGCCATTCTGCACACGATGGACGGAGTGGATTATGCGCAGTTCCCGCAGTCTGCGGTGGCGTATTTATGTATGCCTGTTTCACTGGCGGACGACAACGTGCAGATCTGTGCAGGTCTGATCCGGTGCTTTTTGGCCTGCGGCGGCAGCGCGGTGGATTTTGACGTGTTGGACAGCGCCGCAATTGCCGACGCGCTGGAGCATCCGGAGCGCCATCAGCAGCTTGTCATCCGCGTCTGCGGCTACAGTGCGCGTTTTGTCGATCTGAGCCGGGAAATGCAGCTGGAGATTGCAGGCCGCGCCCAGAGAGCTGTGTAAGGAGGAGCCATATGCGAAACGACGGAACGTATCTTGCGCAGCTGCTGCAGGAGCAGCAGCGCCCGCATCCGATGCATATGCGCCAGCAGTATCATTTTATGGGCGGCCCGGGCTGGATCAACGATCCGAACGGCCTGGTCTGGTACAAGGACGCGTATCACTTTTTCTATCAGTATAACCCGTTTGGCCTCACCTGGGGCGAGCCCTGCTGGGGTCACGCGGTGAGCCGGGATCTGCTGCATTGGACGCAGCTGCCGCCGGCGCTTGTGCCAAGTGAGCCGTATGACATGTATGAACAGGGCGGCTGCTTCTCCGGCAGCGCGCTTGTTGTAGGGCAGAGGCTGTATCTTCTGTACACGGGCGTGTGTGAGAAGGATGGACACTGCGTGCAGGCGCAGTGTCTGGCTTGGAGTGACGATGGCGTCACGTTTCAAAAATATGAAAATAATCCGGTCGTCTGCGCGCCGGTGGGCGTTGATCCGGCAAATTTCCGCGATCCAAAGCTCTGGCGCGAGGCAGATGGGATATTCTATTTCGTCTGCGGCGCAAGCCTGGAAGGGGAGGGGGCAGCGCTGCTGTTTTCCTCACAGGATCTTTTCCAGTGGCAGTATCAGGGCGTGCTGGCCCGCAGCGAGGGGCGCTTCGGCACGATGTGGGAGTGTCCGGATCTGATTCCGCTTGGCAGGAAGCATATGCTCTGCGTTTCCCCGATGCATTGCCCGGCGTACCGCAATGTGTGCCTGGTCGGGACATTTTCACGCGAAGAGGGGAAGCTTCTGAATGTGGAGCCAGTCTGCCCGGACGCGGGGCCGGATTATTACGCGGCGCAGTCGTTTGTCGATGATCGGGGACAGTGCGTGCAGGTTGCCTGGGCCAATGGATGGGACTGGATGCCGCAGTTCCGGCGCTGGGGAGTGGCGGAGCAGGGCTTCTGGCGTGGCTGGTTCACATTGCCGCGCGTTGTGACAGAGGGCGCGGACAAACTGCCGCGGTTCCAGCCGCATCCGCAATTGGAAACGCTGCGCAAAAAGGCAATTCCGTGGGGCCGGAAGGAACTGACCGCACCATGGACGCTGCCGGATGCGGCAGAGACGGCGTGGGAGATTCTGCTTGAAATTCCGGCGCAGCAGCAGACCGGCGGGCTGCTGCTGCAGGTCGGCAACTGCTTTGCCCTGGAGCTCACGCTGGTGTCCCGGACGCTGCATGCGTATGTCAAAGATACCGGTGAACAGACAATGCAGGACTGCGGCACACTGCAGTTGGTGCCGGGCGTGCCGGTGCGGCTACAGGTGTTTTTGGATCGATGCTCTGCAGAAATTTTTGCAGATGGAAAATGTCTGTCTGTAAATGTTTTTGACACAGCACCGCTGCGCCCCGTCAGTCTGATCCCGCAGGGCGGGACTCTGCCGCTGCAGCTGCTGCAGGTGTGGCATCTGCAGCATGTGATGGAGCCGCAGACCTGATAAAAATTAAAAAAACGGAACAAACGATGGAAACGGCGCCGCAAATTGGCACTCATAACGCTTGTGCATCCGGCAAAACTACGGGTGAAGGAAATCGAATCCGGTTTCCAAAACAAATTCAAGGAGATGCAAGAGTAGCCGAACACGCCATAGGTATGACCGAGAATTGCGCGGTCTTTCGCGCTGAGCGTACGGAAAAGCTGCTCCAGTTCCTCCGTGCAGACCTGCCGGTAAACGGCCTGTTCCGGCGTGAGGCTGTGCTGGTCGAGCAGCAGCCACGCCAGCGGATCATCGTCCGTATCAGTATCTGAAAGCGCAGAGATAGAAAACGGCTTCGTTTTGCTGCCGATCAACTGCGCAGCTTTTTCTGCGGAAACACCGAGCGCCTGTGCAACTTCACCCGGAGAAACCTTCTCCTCCATGTGCAGCCGCTGTGCCTGCTTTACGCGCTGCATTTCGTCTTTTGGCAACGCCGCTGCACCGAGATTTGCCTCCAAATAGCGGTACATCTTGCCACGCAGAAACGGATGCAGATATGTAGTCAGTTTTCCACGATTCTCATCATACTCCCCGGTGGAAAGGCGTTCACAAAGCTCCAAAGCACCCTCGGCACACAGTTCGTCCAGCGTTTCTTTGTCCGAACAGCCAAAGCTCTGCGCCGCGTCTTTTGCAACAGAAGCGATGAACCCCTGCATTTGCAGGTAGAGTTCTTCAAAGGCTTCTGCGTCGCCGCTGAGATACTGCCGATACAATTCTTCATTCGTCATGTGTTCTCATCTCCATGCAGAGCGTCTTCATTTCTGTTTTCTTGGACGGCCAACGGGCTTGCTTTTGCGCTGTACACCGCAGAGCGGATAAAGATTCCTGGTTGCCAGGGATTCGTTGAAGGCTTCGTAGGGCATACCGGGCTGTGTTCGTGCTTCGTGATAAAGCTCCTCTGCCTTTGCGCGCAGGCGCATCTGCTCCTCTGCCGTGATAATGCCGCGGGCTTTATCCTTATCGATGCGCTGATAGCAGCGGGAAAGCGCCTGCGTCAGTGGACTGTCCGCCGCTGTTTCTTTGACGCCGCGCGTCCGGTAACCGAGCTGCGCACAGGAATAGCGCGGGTTATCCGGATTCGGAGAATCGCAGTATTTTGTGTGATAGCCCTTTTGCAGCAGAAAAAGCCTGCCGCACAGTTCGCACTTCCGAATCAGATGTCCGGCTTCCAGTCCTTTATAGAAATCCAGCTTCAAAAGCGTTTGCAAATGCTCTGTTTCGTAGTATTCAAAAACCCTGAATTGCCCCGAATCCGGTGCTGTTTCCCGCGGCACGAGGTGGATTCTGACATCATCAAAGAGCGTATAATTTCCAGTGCCTTCTATCGGATTGGCGATCCACTTGTGCCGAAATTCTGGAAAGAGAAATCCGTTCAAGGCCGCAATATATTGGTTCGGTGACAGATGTTCGAGCGTAGAAAGTGACTCCCGAATAAACGCACGAAGCGTCTGACAGACGGAGGCGACATCTTTAAGCACCTGCGCATAATTCATACAATATGCTTTATACATCTGCCACTTCAAATCCAGCGACACGGGCGCGATCAGCAGCGCCGGGGTTTTCGCTTCCGGCTTCGGCGGAATGGGCGGATACAAGTTCAGATACCATTCCCGCTGCGTCTCGCTCAATTCCTCCGGATTTTTGATTCTGCCGTATTTCTTCGGATTTTCCAAGTAGTCTTCATATGCACAGATCTGACGTAAAATCTCGTGGTCGTGCGCATCCATTTCAAGTGGATCACCCTCTGCAATCGGCATTTCTGTGAGCTGCTTCGCCTCTGTCAGAATATATGCGTCCGTCTGAATCAGACGAAAAATACGGCGGCGACAGAGCACTTCATTCAGCTGGAGCATCTGCTCATTGGCCTGATGCCAGTCGGTCAGCGTGTGTGTTTTTTCATAACGCGCCATACCTTCCATTGCAGATTGCAAGCGGCTGTCAAGCGCTTGATATTCCTCCGGCGTGATATTCAAAACCTCTGTTGTCAGTGCTCCAAGCGGAAATTCTTCTCCGTAAATACCGAGCGTTTTCCCTCCGATATAAAATGTGATGGACTGAAACATTCGCTTCTCCTTTGGAAACCTGTCCACAAATGATTTTTATTTGTCTGCTATTACTCTGAGTGTATCAGAAAAATCTCCATACTACAAGTAGAAAGGTGCGTGCCGCGAAAAACGTGGTACGCACCTTTACTTTTTGATTCGGAGGAGATTTTTTGACAGGAAACACACCATTAAAACTGATTTCCATGAGCGAAATCAACGCGGAGGAGGTGCAATGGCTCTGGTATCCGTACATCCCGCTGGGCAAGCTGACGATCCTTCAAGGCGACCCCGGCGAGGGCAAAACGAGCTTCATTCTGGCGGTCATTGCAGCGCTGACGCGCGGCGAGCCGCTGCCGGAGTGCGAACGGGCAGCGGAGCCGATGAACGTGATCTACCAGACAGCCGAGGACGGTCTGGCGGATACCATCAAGCCAAGGTTAGAGAGCGCAGGCGCAGACTGCACACGTGTTCTGGTCATCGACGAGGGCAAACGGGAGCTGACGCTCTGTGACGCAAGGCTGGAAGAAGCGATCCGCAGGACGGGAGCAAAGCTGATCGTGCTTGACCCGCTGCAGGCGTATCTCGGAAGCGATGTGGATATGCACCGCGCAAACGAGGTGCGCCCGGTACTCAAACGGCTTTCCCTGATGGCGGAGCGCACACAATGCGCCGTCATTCTGATCGGACACATGAACAAGGCGCAGGGCTTAAAATCCGGCTATCGCGGTCTCGGCTCTATCGACTTCCGCGCTTCAGCCAGAAGCGTTTTGATCGTCGGGCGGCTGAAAAGCGGCGATACGCTCCGCATTGTCGCGCAGGACAAGAACAGCCTTGCACCGGAGGGCGCAGCCATTGCATTTGAACTTCATCCGGAGCACGGCTTTCAGTGGAAGGGCTTCTGCGACGCGACTGTTGACAACATCCTGAACGGCACAGGGCAGGTGCAGACAAAGACCATGCAGATGGAAGACGAGCTGCGCAGGTTTCTGACGCAGCCAAGACCAGCCGAAGAAGCCCTTGCGCTTGCAAAGCAGCTCGGCATTTCAGAGCGGACGCTGAAAATCGCAAAGCGAAATCTCGGCATTCTTTCGGAACGCCGCGCCGACCAATGGCTCTGGCGCTTGCCGGAGCAAGAGGGTAAGGGGGTAACGCCTTGAACGGTTTGCATCCTTGCACCCTTCCGCAGCAGGCACCGTTCGCCGCCGTGAGGCGCGTGTCACCGCTGTGTGCGGCTTTCTGCCCCGACAGCGAGTGTGTGTGCGGCGCGGCAGAAAAAGCCCACGTTGCACCGACATGCAAAGAACAAAATCGCAATCCAGCAACGCGATTGCGATTTTGAGAGGAGGCGCAGCGGAATGGATGAGCTTTCGCGCTCTGCGCGGAAGCGAAGGATATGGAGCTTGTGCCGACGAAGGAGCCAGCATCGCATTTGGCTAGTCGCCGCTGTCCCGGCTGCCCGCCAAATGCTGTTTGCGGGCAGCAGCCCACACCCACTTCAACAGAAACGGAGGAAACATGAAAAAAGACAAACAATTCAGCATCCGAATAGCAGCACAAGATCTGGAAACGATACGCCAAAAAGCAGCACAAGCCCATATGAGCCAGAGCGACTATGTGACCGCGTGTTGTCTCGGAAAACGCATTGTGATTCTGGACGGCTTGAAGGAAGTTCTGCGGCAGCAGAAGGCAATCGGCAACAACCTCAATCAGCTGACGGTGCTGGCGAATATGGGTAAGGTACAGTTTGCCAATCTGGATTCTGCTGTGCAGGAGTTCGCCAAGATCAACACTGCCCTGCGGGAGTTGCAGGAGGGAGGCGTGGCAAAATCGCAATCGTCCATACAGAACAGAGAAAATCACCGGAGGAACTTCAAGCCCTGCATCGGCGGTCGATGAACGAGGTGCAGCAGTTGGAAACCAGCGTGATGGTCACGGAGCGGAACTGGAGCGCGCTGCTCGAAATGCAGGACAGGCTGTTCCGGCAGCAGATGCAGTTAGACACAGACCTGAAAATGCTTCTGACGAAAGCAGAAGCGCAGGAATCTCTGATCAAGATGCAAACGAGCGCAGAAAATTTCGAGAAACAGGCTGGGAGCCTGAACGCGGGGTATTCTTCCGCCTGCAAAGAGCTGACCAACAGTGCTCGTTGGGCTATGACTACGATTCTGGACGATGCGAAGAAGCAGCTTTCAGATACGACACAGAAAGCAGCAAAGAAAATCCGCCTTTGCGCGTGGGTCTCGATTACGGCGGTGATCTTGTGCGCGGCGCTGTGCAGCTTGGTCGTGCTGTGGAGCAGATGATGGACGATGCACCGACGCGCGACGGAACAACCACGTCGCTACACATTGACAGCAAGCGCCGGAAGAAGCTCAAGCAAAAGAAAACCGCCCTCGGTCATGCCGAGGACGATCATGTGGATTGGACAATGGAACAGCACTTATAAAAACAGCCTCCAGCGGGAGGCAGAAAGGCAGCCTATGAAAAAGGACTGGGAGATTTATCGGGACACCGGTATTCTCGGCGGATACATACCGGAGCAGGCAAAGCTTCGGAGAACAGAGGACGGTGAAGTCGCAACTGTTTTCCGGGACACAACAACACGTATAGAGGGAGACTGCATCGCAAAGCAGCGCGAGATGTTGATCGGCGGCAAACGGTTCTGTATCACGTCTGTATTTCCGGCAGAGCCGTCTGCGACGGCAACGGACAAGCTGCTCGCATACATTGATGCGGAACTGAAAAAAGAAGCGCACAGCGCGTGAGGTTCTCATAGACTTGTGCCAGCCGGTGCGGTATACTTGCCTTACCGTACCGGCTTGCCCCACGGAAAAGGAGGTTACAATGGCAAGCCAGAAGCAACAATATACGATTCTCTACGGGCGGCTCAGTCAGGAGGACGAGCGTGCCGGAGAGTCAAACAGCATCCAGCATCAGAGAGATTTGTTGGAAAAGTACGCGCGGGACAAAGGCTTTGAAAACACACTTTTCCTTGCGGACGATGGGTATTCCGGAACGAATTTTGAGCGGCCGAGCTGGAAAAAGATTGTGGAAATGATCGAAGCTGGTGAGGTCTCCACCCTGATCGTAAAGGATGCCTCTCGGCTGGGGCGTGAGTACTTGCAGGTCGGCTATTACATGGAGATCTATTTCCCGCAAAAGAATGTGCGGTTCATCGCAGTGAACGACGGCGTGGATTCCACAGTCGAGAGCAGCAACGATTTTAACCCCATCCGCAACTGGGCGAACGAACTGCACGCAAAGGACACAAGCCGGAAGGTTCGCGCCGTGAAAAAGCTGCAGGCCGAGCGCGGCGAATGGCTCGGAGGCCGTCCACCCTATGGGTACCGAAAATCCGAAACTACGGAAAATCATCTCGAGCCAGACCCGGAAGCGGCAGAGGTTGTGCGGCAGATTTTTACCCTCTGTGCTGCTGGGAAAGGGCCGAGCCAGATCGCGCGGATTCTGACAGAACGGAAGATCCTGACACCTGCAAATTACTACTTTCAGAAGACTGGAAAAACGCACGAGGGACGGGATGCACTGCATCCATATGTGTGGTCTGGCACGACGGTCAGCGATATCCTTAAAAACGTCATGTATCTGGGTCATACGGTTGGGCTGCGGCGGACGACCATCTCCTATAAAAACAAAACGCGGATCGACCGACCGGAAAGCGAACAGTGTCTGGTAAAAAACACGCACCAGCCGCTCATCACGCAGGAGCAGTGGGAGATCGTGCAGGAGGTGCGGCAGCACAAAAAGCGCGCAGCGAAGCATATGGATGAACCAAATATTTTCTCAGGTCTGGTGTTCTGCGCGGACTGCGGAAAGCCGCTGGTGCTGCACAGAGCCAGCACCATGAAGAAGGTGGAGTACAACTTCAAGTGCTACACCTACGGCAAGAAAGGCAAAACCGCCTGCACTGCGCACCACATCCGGGAGTGTGAACTTATGCAAATCGTTCTGGATGATCTCCGACGGGTCACACATTTCGCCCGAATGAAGGAGCGGCAATTCGCGGCGCACATCAACCAGAAAAACAGCGCAGAACTGCGGCAGGAGATGAACCGTGTCCTCCGTGAATTGGACGCAATGAAAAAGCGAAGCGCAGAGCTGTCCAAGCTGTTCAAACGGCTCTATGAGGACAATGTTCTCGGGCGCGTGACAGACGAGCAATACCGGATGCTCTCCGGCGATTACACAGACGAGCAGCGTATGCTGGAGGAACAGATTCCGCAGAAAGAACAACGTCTGGCACAGCTTCAGGCGCGCGAAGCGAACGTGGATGCTTTCGTTGAAAAGGCAAAGCAGTACACAGCAATTGATACGCTGACACCGGAACTGCTGCGGCTGTTCATTCAGCGCATCGAGGTCGGTGAACGGGAAACAAAATACTCCCGCAATTCCAGCCAGTCTGTCCGCATCATTTACCGGGACATCGGCACGTTGGACAGCGCCATGCAGCCGGACGAGAAGCAGCCGAAGCTGCTCCCGCCGCTCAGCGAGGTCATTCCGTGCCCGGCATAAGACGGCAAAAAGAATGAGGGAGCGGATACCTCCGCTCCCTCGCATGGGGGTGACAGTTTGTGTCCCTGTAAAGGGAGACAGAACGGCTTCCGGTTTTTTTTGCGCCCATTTTTTGAAGTTGGAAAAAAAGATATCAAAAAGGGTTTTGGCAAAATCAGTGGACTTGAACCTTTACCCACGCGATTTTGGGCCGCTTTTCCGGGAATTTTTCGGGAAAGCGGCTCTTTTTTGCTCTCGGCAAAATGTAGAATTTCGACCGGCGTTTTTGTTGGTCTTGCCAAACACTCACTCCAAGCACAGATACCAGCGCGTTAGCCAGCTGTGCGACGTTTCAGACGTTAAGACCGCAGGCAAGCCTCCTCCGCCCGTCCCAGGACGAAATCACAGCGTATTGGCGATGCTGGGACGCGAGAAAGCAAAACACCCGCTGCCAGTTCAGCGGGTGGTCGTTTATCTGCTGGCTCTCAGCAGAGCATCGGTTTTTAATGTCACACCCATCATGTCCTTGTGGGCTTCGCGGGTGTCCCGGCAGAGCGGCGACAGGAAGGTCAACGCGTTCTGAATGCGGCTCAGATCAGACGCAGAGAGCGTATTCTCGCGCAGATGGCGCAGCACCCGGCGATAGGATTCGCGGAGCCTTGCGTCCACGGACGGCTGGAAGAAATAGTTTGAAATCAGGCCGCCGATCAATGCGGCCTCGTTATCGGTGTACTGCATGGTGATTGCCCTCCTCTGCAAAGCTCAAACAACAAACGTTGGCATCATACCACAAGATACTGTACCGGTCTATTCGCAATCTGACGAAATATTGAAATACAAACCAAGATACAAAATGAAGCGGCGTTTCGCTCTCTCGTGAAAAGAGGGTTG
>OLGN01001009.1_pt1 | contig 18248 bp, 17 predicted proteins | sample 1605941 | NCBI WGS metagenome assembly OLGN01 (sample SAMN03283269) | human gut metagenome | biome: human-associated habitat; material: feces | host: Homo sapiens | place: USA | collected 2013
TAATTGTATTATGAAATTTTTAAATTTGGTATTGCATTTAGTGTTAAATCAGATTTTTCTCCAGAAATATAACTATAATATCCAGCAGAAGCTATCATTGCAGCATTATCTGTACATAATATTGGATCTGGATAGTATATTTTTAAATTACTTGACTTTTCTAACTTTAAAAACTCATTTCTTATATATGAATTAGCAGAAACGCCACCTGCTAAAGCAATTGTTGATATATTTAACTTTTTTGCAGCTTTTAATGTATTTTGCACTAATATTTCTGTTACTGTTTTTTCAAAACTTGCACTTAAATCTGCCTTATTTATATCTGGATTTTTGTGATGTAAATTTATAACTGCTGTTTTTATTCCACTAAAGCTAAAGTCCAGATTATCCAAATGTGTTTTTGGAAGTTCTATGTTCGGCTCGCCCTCTTTTGCGAGCTTATCGACTTTAGGTCCTCCAGGATATCCTAATCCTATTACTCTTGCCACTTTATCAAAGGCTTCTCCTATAGCATCATCTCTAGTTTTACCTAATATTTCAAAATTGTTATAATCTTTTATATGTACTAAATGTGTATGTCCACCTGAAATTATTAAACATAAAAAAGGTGGCTTTAATTCTGGATGTGATATGTAGTTTGCTGCAATATGTCCTTTTATATGATTTGTTCCAATTAAAGGTTTATTTAAAGCATATGCTAAAGCTTTTCCATATGCTACTCCTACTAATAATGCCCCTACTAAACCAGGACCATATGTACAAGCAACTAAATCTACATCTTTAAATTCTTTTCCAGCTTCTTTTAATGCTGCTTTTGTAACTTCAGAGATTGCTTCTACATGGTTTCTTGAAGCTATTTCTGGCACTACACCACCAAATTTTTCATGTATTTTAATTTGAGAATTTATAACATTAGAAAGAACTTCTCTTCCATTTTTTACAATGGAAACAGAAGTCTCATCACAGCTTGATTCAATTCCTAAAGTTAATATATCTTTCATATATTATTGCCTCTCTTTGTTGAATTTTCTATTTTATATTAAAATCCAAATAAGCTACCAATTCCACTAAATAATAAATTTGTTACTAAGCTTATTAATGGCGAAATTATATTACCTAATATTCCTAAAACCCATAATACTAAAAATAATATATAAAATAAGTATTCGTTACTTTCCATCCATGCTTTTGCTTTATATGGTAGAAAGTTTTTTAATATTTTTGAACCATCTAATGGTGGTATTGGTATTAGGTTAAATATTCCTAATCCTAAATTTATTAATACCGTAGACATTATAATAGTCATTACTATATTTCCAGCTTGTGTTACTGCAAATGCCCCTGCAAACCTTTGTATTATAAAATAAACTACACAAAAGATTATTGCTAATATAAAGTTCATTATAGGACCTGCTGCGGAAACTATAGCTTCTCCTTTTGACATAGATATTGTTCTATTAAAATTTGTTGGATTAATTTGTACAGGCTTTCCCCATCCAACTCTTGCAAATAGTAACATTAATGAGCCTATTGGATCTAAATGTGCCAAAGGATTTAAGCTAAGCCTTCCTTGTAATCTTGGAGTATCATCTCCTAATTTATCTGCTGCAAAAGCATGTGCAAACTCATGAAATGTTATTGCTATTAAAACACCTGGTATACTGTATAATAGTGATAGTAATGCATTTGTATTTGATAGTAAACCTATCATCGAATACCCAGCTACTATTGCTAAAATAATATAAATAATCTTTTTATCTATATACACTAATCATTTTCCTTTCATTTTTTAAATTATGAATTAATCTAAAGGTTTCATTGTTGGGAATAGTAAAATATCTCTTATAGATGCTTCATCTGTAAGTAACATAATTAATCTATCTAAACCTATTCCAAGTCCACCTGTTGGAGGCAAACCATATTCCAAAGCATTTACGAAGTCAGTATCCATCATGTTTGCTTCTTCATCTCCAGCTTCTCTTGCTTTTACTTGTGCTAAAAATCTTTCATATTGGTCTATTGGGTCATTTAACTCTGAAAATGCATTTGCATATTCTCTACCACCAATAAATAATTCAAATCTTTGTGTCATTCTTGGGTCTTCTGGCACTTTTTTAGCAAGTGGAGAATTTTCTATTGGATAATTATAAACTATTGTTGGTTGAATTAGTGTTTCTTCTACTTTTTCGTCGAAGAACTGTGCTAAAATATCTCCTCTTGTTGTTTTTATTGGATCTATCTCTATTCCAGCTTTTCTTGCTGCTTCTTGAGCTTGTTCGTCTGTTTCTATTTCATTAAAGTCAACACCTGTTTTTTCTTTTACAATATCTATCATTGTAACTCTTCTCCAAGCTGGTGTTAAGTCTATTTCTACTCCTTGATATGTTATTTTTGTTGTTCCAAGTACATTTTTAGCAATTGTAGAAATTAATTCTTCTGTTATTGCCATCATATCTTCCATATTTTCATATGCAGCATATAATTCCATATTTGTAAATTCTGGGTTATGTTTTATATCCATTCCTTCATTTCTGAAGTTTCTACCAATTTCATATACTTTATCAAACCCACCAACAATTAATCTTTTTAAATATAATTCTGGTGCGACTCTTAAATACATATCTATGTCTAAGCTGTTATGATGTGTAATAAATGGCTTAGCAGTAGCTCCACCTGCTATTGTTTGTAATATTGGTGTTTCTACTTCCATATAACCTTTTTCGTCAAGAATTCTTCTCATTTCTTTAATTATTTTTATTCTTTTCTCAAAAGTTTGTTTTACTTCTGGATTAACAATTAAGTCCACATATCTTTGACGATAACGTAAGTCTGTATCTTTTAAACCATGAAATTTTTCTGGTAATGGTCTTAAAGACTTTGTAAGTAAAACTAACTCTTTTGCATGTATAGAAATTTCTCCTGTTTTTGTTTTAAATACAAAACCAGTAATTCCAATAATATCTCCTATATCATCTTCTTTAAATTGTTTGTAACTTTCTTCTCCTAAATCGTTTATACTTACATAACTTTGAATTTTTCCTGTAGCATCTTGAATATGGCAAAAAGAAGCTTTTCCCATTATTCTTTTAGACATAATTCTTCCTGCAACAGTAACATCTTTTCCTTCTAATTCTTCATAATGTTTTTCTATATCTTCACTTGTATGTGTTCTATTAAATTTTGTTATTTCAAATGGATTTTTTCCTTCTGCTACTAAATTATCTAGTTTTTCTTTTCTCACTTTCATTAAATGATTCATATCTAGTTCTACTTCTTGATTTTCATTTTGTTCCATAAAGCAACTCTCCTTATTAATTATTATGTTAAACATTATATACCATAAGTTAAAATCTGTAAACGATTTTTTACACAAAAACTCATTTTATCTAACATATATTTAACGTTTTACTTGTCAATTTTATCCAACATTTGCTAGTCTTAGTTCCATAGCATGTTTTTTTGATGTTTCTGTTACTTCTCCATTTGTCATTTTTGCTATTTCTTCAATTATTTCATTTTCTTTTAGTTTACGTATATCTGTTACAGTTGCTTGTTTTACAACATTTTTACTTACATAATAGTTACTATCTCCTTTTGCAGCTATTGTTGCTAAGTGTGTTATACAAATAACTTGGTGTTTTTTAGAAATAAGTTTCATTTTTTCTCCTACTGCCTTTGCTGCTTTTCCACTTATTCCTGTATCTATTTCGTCAAAAACTAAAACAGGAATTTTGTCTACATCTGATAATACAGTTTTTATTGCAAGCATAATTCTAGACATTTCTCCACCTGATGCAATTTTAGTTAGTGGTTTAAATTCGTCTCCTACATTTGTTTGAATTAAAAATGTGACTTTATCTAATCCATTTGAATTAAATTTTTCTTCACTATTTAATTCTACACTTACACTAAATTTTGCATTTTTCATTTCTAATGCTTCTATCTCTTTGTTTATTAATGAGCTTAATTTTTCTGCATAACTTAGTCTTGTTTTATGCATATTTTGTGCTATTTTAAGCATTTCTTTTTTTATTTTTTCTATCTTTTCTTTTAGCTTATTATTATATTCATCTTTATTTTCTATTTCGTCTATTTCTTTTTCTATTTTATCTCTGTATTCTAATATTTCTTCTATGCTATTTCCATATTTCCTTTTTAGTGAATAAATTGTGTCTAATCTATTTTCTATATTACTTCTTTCTTCTTCGTCAAAGTATATTTCTTCTTTCATATATGATATATCTCTTGCTAATTCTTGGATTGTATAGTAAACATCTTTTAATTCAGATAATTTATTTTGATACTCTGCTCCACAGTCTTCTATTTTTTCTAAACTTCTAATGCTGTTGCTAATTGATGTTACTGCATTTTCATTTAGTTCTATATCTATGTTATTTAAGCTATTTTGCAATTTTTCTGAATTTTGCATAATTTTGCTTTGTTCTTCTAGCTCTTTTTCTTCTTCTATTTTTAAATTTGCAGCATTTATTTCGTTTAACTCATATCTTAATAAATCTAGCTTTCTTTCTTTTTCTTTGTCATCTCCATAATTCTCTTTTAACTCTTTTTGCAAAGACTTATAATTTTGGTATAAAGTTTTATACTCTACTTTTTCTTGTATTTTATCCTCAATAAATGCATCCAAATATTCTATATGCTCGTTTTCATTTAGTATAAGCTGATTTTCATGTTGCCCATGTATATCTATTACTTTACTCATAAATTCTTTAAGCTCATTTACAGTAGCTAATCTGCCATTTATTTTGCAAGAATTTTTACCATTTATATTAATTTCTCTCGAAACTATAATACTTCCATCTATAGCTTTTTCGTTATTTGGACAAAATAAATTTAACTCTATAAAAGAATATTCTTGCCCTCTTCTTATCATCTCTTTAGAAAATCTACCACCAGAAATAATATTTAATGAATCTATAATTAATGACTTCCCAGCACCTGTTTCTCCTGTAATAACATTAAATCCTTCACTTAATTCTACTGATATTTCATCTATTATACCGATATTTTTTATATGTAAAGTTCCTATCATACTTATACCTCCACATTTAAAGCGTTGACAAATTTTTGTTCGTTATTATTGTACAGTATGAACTTTTGTTTGTCAATAGATTTTTTGTTTTTTAATCATAAATTACATTTACTTTTTCAAAATTTAACTTAACTTTTCAATTGACCAAATTTAATCATATCTTAATTGTTTTAATATGTGTATAAAAATATCTTGACTTATTAATCATAACTATGTTATATTATTATAGTAATATTTATGTGGCCCCTTGGTCAAGCGGTTAAGACGCAGCCCTCTCAAGGCTGAATCATGGGTTCGATTCCCGTAGGGGTCACCAGAAAATTTATTCTTTTCAATTCTAAAAACTATTTTAATACAATATAAATAATAAATTAATTCTTATATTTTCCAGTAGCAACATTTATTAAGAGTAATATTACTTTTTTTATTCAAAATATAATTAAATAGCGTTGACATTTTGGGCAGTATAGTATATACTATGTATATACTAATAAGGAGGTAATAAAAATGACTACTATGATTCAAAAATGGGGAAATAGTCAGGGTGTTAGAATTCCTAAAGTAATATTAGACAGTGTTAATTGGTCTGAAAATGAAAAAATAGTAATTATTGTAGATAATGGAAAATTAGTTATAGAGAAAGCCAAGAAAGAACATAAAAGAAAAAATATAAAAGAATTATTTAAGAATTATAATGGAGATTATAAACCTACAGAAATTGACTGGGGTAAACCAGAAGGAGACGAAATATGGTAAAACAAGGGACAATTATAAAAATTAATTTTAATCCGCAATCTGGTCATGAGCAAGCTGGATATAGACCTGCTGTCGTAATAAGTAATGACATTTTTAACGAGAAAGCAAGGCTATCAATTGTTTGTCCTATAACAAACACAAATAATGATTTTCCCTTACATGTACCTTTAGATACTAGAACAAAAACAACAGGTGTAATATTATGCGAGCATATAAAAGCTTTAGACTTAAATAGTAGAACATATCAAGTAATAGAAAATTTACCTAAAGATATACTACAAAATGTTATTGATATTGTTTATTCTGAAATAGAACAAATAGAAGATTAAAGTAAATACACAAAAATAACACAATATCATTGTAATTTAAATTACAATGATATTGTGTTATTTTTAGTTCAAACTTATGCATTTTTCTAATATTTCTTTCAATCTTTCATCTTGTTTTGTTAAATATAAATACCCAATTAATGCTTCAAAAGCTGTTGAATACATATATTCTTGCACTGTTGCGTTTTTCGCAACATGATGATTTTCTGTATTCCTACCTCTTTTTGCTATTTCTTTTTCCTTTTCTGTTAAAATATTATCTAATTTTTCTAACATTTCTGCTTGAGCTTTTGCTTTAACATATTTAATTGATTCTATATGTAATTTATGTGGTTTTAGTCTAGTTATATTAACTAAATGTGTACGTATATACAATTCGTATACTGCATCTCCCACATATGCCCATGTTAATGGTGACATCATATTTACTTCTGCTTCGTCTTTTTCTCTATTAAATATCTCCAATACTTTTCCTCTTTTCTTGTAATTTTATTATTAAGCTTTTTGTTAATTTTTTATTACTATTTTATTGCTTGTAATTTCTACAATTATAAAAATGCTATTTATAATTATATCAATTCTAATTTTGCATAATTTGTATAAATTTCATTATAATTATGCTTTTTCTAATGTTATTTTTCCTATCTTTCCGCTTCTAAAATCATCCAAAATAATTTTTGCTGTTTTTTCTTCGTCTATGTCTCCACCTGAAATTACCGCTCCTCGTTTTCTTCCTATTTTATGTAATATTTCTAATGATTTCTCGTTTTCTTCTAAATTGCTATCATCTAAAATTTGTTTAACATCTTCTGTTTCTAATTTATATCTTTCTATTAATTCATTTAAATTATTTTTTAATAAAAATTTTAACAAACTAAATCCAACTTCAATTGTTTCTAATACATCATCTTTTATAGTTCCTGTATATGCTAAATTTAATGCTACCTTTTCATCTCCAAATTTTGGCCATAATACACCTGGTGTATCTAACAATTCTATTCCTTCTTCTAACCTTATCCATTGTTTTTGTCTTGTAACTCCTGGCTTGTTTCCAACTTGTGCTGCAACCTTTTTAGATGCTCTGTTAATAAAAGAGGACTTTCCTACATTTGGTATTCCAAGCACCATAACACGTATAGATTTTCCTATTCTTCCTTTATTTTTATATTGTTCTTTTATATTGGTATATACTTTTTTTATTTCCGCTATAGCGTTTTTTATACCTTCACCAGAATTACAATTTACAAGTACTGCTGATTTTCCTTCTTTTTGAATTTTATTAACCCATTTTTCGTTTTCGCAACTACTTGATAAATCTGACTTGTTTAACAATATTACAGTTGGTTTATTCTTTATATATTCTTGTATGTCTGGATTTTGACTAGATACTGGTATTCTTGCATCTAGAATTTCTACTACAATATCTATTAGTTTTAAATCTTCTATTATTTGTCTTTTAGTTTTTGCCATATGTCCTGGATACCAGTTGATGTTCGTCGAATTTTGTCGATTTTCCATTATAATCACTTCCCTTCAGTATTTAAATTAGATAATTTACTTAAGTTTTTTGATAACGAAATTGTTGATGTACTAATCTTTTTTAATTCATTATCTACTATAACATAATTTTCTATTTCTATATTTGATAAATTCAGCATTTTTCTTAATTCATCTTGTATATAATGAAGCTGTATACAATGTGGCGATTTATCTACTGAAGCAAAAATAATTTTTTTTATTTTATTTGTTCTAAGCATGCCACCGATTTTTGTTATTGCCATATTTATATGTATTTCTTCCAAACACAATTCGTAAATATTAGTAGAAATTTTTTGTAATTTTTCATACCCCTCTAGTTGCATATTTTTCAAACAACTTCCCACAACAATTATTGTTTCTTCTACATCATATATATTACTTTTCATTAACTCTTTCATATATTACTCCTACATATTTTTATTATCTTCATCTAATAATTTTTATTTTATTCCCTCAAATTTCTTTTGTTCTTTATTTTCTAATTGTTTCTTTTCTCTTTCAAGTTCTTTTAGGCTCTTTTTAGGAGTTGGCATTTCTTCAGGCATCATACCACCAATGTCTGCAATTGCTTTTCTAACTTTTTTGCCAACTTCATAATGTACATCTTTTGCTTCTTTTTCACTTTGTACATTATCTTTTAAAAGCCTTTGTTTAGTTTGATTTATTCTAAATAAATTAGCAACCAACTCATCTTCATTCATATTATCTAAAATATCTTCTCTATAACATAATTTTTTTCTTTTAAAAATATCATCCGCAGTTTCTCCATTATATAATCCTTTATATCCTGCATTATGAAATTCAGCCATATTTTTAACGCCAGCAGAAGATGCAACTTTTTGTAATGTATAATTTCCTTGTTTTGTTAATTTTCTTTGATAAAATCTTTTTTCATCATCTGATAAAGAATCATATTCTTGTTCTGTTATTTCTTGTTTTCTTGTTTGAATAGCAAAATAGGTTTGTCCTAAAGCAACAACTTCTTTACTTGGATTTGCATTTTGTACTATCAAATAACATATATATCTTGAAAGCTTATAGTCTTTAATAATTTCTTCTTTACCTTTACCAGTTTTTATTGGCTTGTTGACTTCAACAACCCAATCTTCTTCACTTGAAACACTATTATTTGCTGATAAAATCGCTTTGTCTATTACTTTTTGAAAATTTCTCCAGTCTTTGTATTCTAATACTTTTTGCAATTCACGTGCAAACCAAAATTCATTTCCGTATTCATCAATATGCTTTATATTTTCAAAAGTGTTCTCAGTATATTTATTACTAATTTTCTTCATTATCATCTCCTCCTTCCACCATATCTTTTTTATCCATTATTTATCACTTCCATTTTCTATAATTTTTGCTTCATTTAAAATAATTATAACTGTATTGTATAATTTACAATACAGTTTTATATATTTTATAATCCAGTTCTATAATTGTTTTTGTCTGCTCTTTCGTCAAGTTGTCTATCATAATCTTTGTTTTTATAAAACCAATCTGTTTTCTTATCTGTTGGGTTTAGCTTTCTATTTTTGTCTAATAATACGTCTATTAATGCAATAAGTGGTATTAATATTCCTATTGCATCAAAGAATAGATTTGTGTAAATTTGTATAGCTCCTTGACCATCCATTATAGCACCTACTCCACTTAGTATATCTGAACCAAAGTACAATAAATATGCTAAAAAATAGATTAATGTTGTTAATAAATTTCTTTTAAAGATAAAACAAATGCATATAAAAGTTACAAATAGAAGTACAATTTCCATAGTCATGTCTATTGGCTGTATTATAAATTCCATTCCCATTGAATATGTGAAAGTAACAACTATTCTAAATGCCCAATACATAAGTGCAAAAAATGCAATTAACCAACTTGAAAGATTTTTCATTTGTAATTCCTCCTCACTATAAACATACTTAAATTATAACATAACTTTTCATAAATGAATACTATTTAATAAAAAATATAATATAAATAGCATATAATCGTACAAATTACATTTACTTTACAGAATTGAATTAACTTTTCAATTGATGTAAATAGCATTAATTTATGGAAATTGTATTACATTTCTTTACTAAATATCTAAATAAATAAATTTTCTATATTGATAATAGTATTTAAACATAAAAAATGGGAGGTATTTTCTACTTTTTTAAGTAGCTTTTATTTTCCTCCCATTTTTCTGTAATCTAATGCAGTGCATAGATTACAACTAAATTTTGTTCTCCTTATACAATTTTAATTTCTACTAGCTTAGAAGCTTTGCATTCTTTCATCGTTTTGTCGCGATAAATGCTAACTTCTAGTTCTTCCCCATCCTTTTTACGCCGAATAATAGCTTTTTCGCTATCAACATAAAAATCTAATGAACCATCTCTTAGAATGTCTTCATTTTTCTTTCTAAGTCTTCCAAGCCTCGAGTAATGTTCCAACATATCTTCATTGACGTTGTCCCAAGGATATGGTTTCCTATTCCATGGGTCTTTGTATCCAGTAAGCCCCACCTCAGTTCCATAATAGATAATTGGATTTCCAGGCATCACATATTGCATAAGCGAAGCCATTTTCGATAGTTCGTAAGCTCTACTTAAGTCAAACTTGCCATCGTTTTCTGCTTCAAACTTTCTAAATGCATATGTGTCACACTGTCCATTTGGAAGCATAAAACTATCTTCCATCCTCCAAAGTCGCCCCTTAAATGGGTCTTGTTGCATCCCAGGTGCTACAAGTAAATTTGCTAAGCGAGGATTGTCATGACTATCCAAGAAATTCCAAAGCACATCTTGCACTTGTTTCGGATACTTTGCAAGTTCTTTTACTGTGTATTCGAAATGCATATAGTTTCCATACCTAAGCCATCTACAAATGGCATCACCTAGAGGATAGTTCATTACACTATGAGCTTCTCCATCGAAAATCTGGCGATTGCCATTTTCGGTAGCTAAGTCCCACATCTCGCTAACAATAAGCACATCTGGATTTATGGACTTCGCTTTGTCCATTATCTTGTACATAAGCTCACGCGGAAGATGCTCTCCTAAGTCAAGTCTTATACCATCAGCTCCTGCTTTAAGGTATGTTTCCACTACACTTAAAACATATTCTTGGTACTCATGATTTAACTTATTGCACTGAGGCATTTCTTTAATGCCATACCAAAAAATTGGTTCTCCATTTTTCCCCCACTCAAACCAGTTGTGATAGTGGGAATTTGGATTATTAAGTGCTTCCTGAAAGATTTTACTGTATGCTCCCATATGATTAAACACCAAATCTTGGCATACAAGCATTTTAAGACTATGTGCTTTATCACACATTCTTTTGTAGTCTTCCCAAGATCCTATCCATGGGTCAATAACATGTTGGTCATCTACATCGTAATGGTGTGATGATGGAGTTTTGGATATTGGACTTATATACAGAAGGTCCACTCCAAAAAGCATCTTTAAATAAGACAGTCTCCGAGTTATTCCTTGTAAGTCACCTCCGTAGAAATAATTATTGGGATATTCCCCTTTTTCGTTTGGCCACCAATTAGGTACCGAATCTTCCCAATCCTTTAGAATTCTTCCTTCTACAGGATTAAGAGGAGATTCATTTCCACGGCAAAATCGGTCTACAAAAATAAAGTAGCCTATTCTACCTTTAAATTGCTCTGGAGTACAAAGCATTTTTATTTCCTCCTTTAATTAAATATTTGGAAATGTTAATAACTTTTAATTGACTCATTGCCAATTATTTATATTCTAATTTGTTTATTTATTTCTGTCAAGCAAAAAGGTTAAATAAAACTCTTATAATTTTTCAGATTTACTTGTATTTATTTTTATTAATTTAAATAGTTCTACCACTATTAATGGCATTAACGATAATACTACAATTTCTAGTATATTTCCAACTGGTAATACTGGAATACTAAATACATGTCTTAATGCTGGAATTAATAATATTCCTAACATTAATGCTGCTGATGCAAGTACAGCTAAAATTAATTGTTTGTTGCTAAATATTCCTGTTTTAAATATAGATGTTTTATTATCTCTAACATTAAATACATGTACAAGTTGTGAAAATGCTAGTACACAAAATGCCATTGTTTGACCTATTTCTACTTTTATTTCTTCGTTTGTAAGTCCTTCTATTACAGGTAAATTTTCATCTGGTGTAGCTAGTCCTACTATAAATGCTACAATCGTAATTACTCCTATTAGTATTCCTTGGTAAACAATTCTCCATATCATACCTTTTGTAAATACACTTTTATTTTTGTTTGGTTTTCTATCCATTACATCTTTTTGTGGTGGATCAACTGCTAATGCTAAAGCTGGGAGTGAATCTGTAACTAAGTTTATCCATAATATGTGTATTGGAAGTAATGGAACAATTAAGTTAATATCTATTCCAAATAAATTTCCTAATAATGGTGTTATTAAAATTGCTACAAATAGTGTTATAACTTCTCCTACGTTACTTGATAATAAGAATTGTATTGCTTTTAATATGTTATCATAAATTCTTCTTCCTTCTTCAACAGATGAAACAATTGTTGCAAAATTATCATCTGTAAGTATTACATCTGCCGCTTCTTTAGACACGTCTGTACCTACAATTCCCATTGCACATCCTATATCTGCTGTTTTAAGTGCTGGTGCATCATTTACACCATCTCCTGTCATTGCTACTATTTCTCCATTTGCTTGCCATGCTTTTACTATTCTTACTTTATGCTCAGGAGAAACTCTTGCATAAACACTATATTTTCTTATATTTTTAGTTAAATCTTCATCAGACATTTTCTCAAGTTCTGCACCTGTTAAAGCTTCTTCTTCACCTTGTAATATACCAAGACTCTTAGCAATTGCAATTGCTGTAATCTTGTGGTCACCTGTAATCATTACAGTTTTTATTCCTGCTTTTTTACATTTATCTACAGCATCTTTTACTTCTAGTCTTGGAGGATCTATCATTCCAACCATACCAACATAAATTAAATCTTGTTCTATATCTTTCATTTCTTCGTCTGTTGGCTCATGATCTATCTCTTTATAAGCCATTGATAAGACTCTTAATGCATCTTTTGCCATATTTTCATTATTTTTTGTAATAACTTTTTTATAGTTTTCTAAGTCGTTCCTTTCTTCTCCATCGTACAAATATTTATTACATCTTGCTAGAAGTTCATCTACTCCGCCTTTAGTTAAAACTACATATTTATCATTTATTTTATTTACTGTTGTCATTAATTTTCTATCTGAATCAAAAGGAATTTCTTTAATTCTTGGATTTTTATCATATATATTTTTTTCAAATTGTAAATTAAATCCCATATCAACTAATGCAGTTTCTGTTGGGTCACCTGTTAATTCATTATTTGCAGATATTTTTGTATCATTACACAACATACTAATGTATACTAGTTTTTCCAAATTCTTATCTATATTTTGTTTAACTTCTTTTGCATCTAATAATTTTCCATTATAAAATATTTTTTCTACAGTCATTTTATTTTGAGTTAATGTTCCTGTTTTATCTGAACATATAACAGTTGTGCTTCCTAAAGTTTCTACTGCTGGAAGTTTTTTAACAATAGCATGTCTTTTTACCATCCTTTGTACTCCAATTGCCAAAACAATTGTAGATACTGCTGCTAATCCCTCTGGAATTACTGCCACAGCTAAGCTTACAGCTGTCATAAACATTTCTATTGGATCTTTTCCATATAATAAACCAATTACAAATATTATTGCACAAATTACTAAAGCTGCAATTCCAAGTGTTTTTCCTAATTTATTTAGTTTTTCTTGAAGTGGAGTTTGCGTTTCTTCTGCACTATTTATTATTCCTGCAATTTTTCCAACTTCTGTATTCATTCCTGTTTCAACTACAATACCTTTTCCCCTACCATATGTAATTAAGCTAGAAGAAAATAGCATATTTTCTCTATCTCCTAAGTCTACTTCTTCCTGTTCTATTGTATTTGCACTTTTTTCTACTGGTACAGATTCACCTGTTAGCGATGCTTCCTGTGACTTTAAATTTACTGCTTCAATAATTCTTAAATCTGCTGGAACATAGTCTCCAGTATCTAATACAACAATATCTCCTGGGACCAATTCTTTTGCTGGAATAACTTCCATTTTCCCATTTCTAATAACTTTACTTACATGGGCACTTAATTTTTGTAAAGCTTCTAACGATTTTTCTGCTTTATTTTCTTGTATTACACCTATTACAGCATTTAAAATTACAACTATAAGAATTATTATAGAATCTGTAATTCCTTCACCTTCTATATAGCCAACTACTCCAGAAATAATTGCTGCAATAATTAAAACAATTATCATAAAGTCTTTAAATTGCTCTAAAAATTTTACAAATGTACTTTTCTTCTTTTTTGTCTGTAATTCATTTGTTCCATATTTTTGTCTGTTTTCATTTACTTGTTCATTAGACAATCCATTTTCTTCGTCTAATTTAAAATATTCTTTGGTTTCATCTACAGACTTATGAAACCATAAATTTTGCTTTTTTTCCAAAACGTATCTCTCCTTTTCCTATATTTTGTCTTTTTTAAGTAAAAATTATTCTATAGTTTCGCATTTAAACTATTATACTTTATATCATTAAATATAACAATATCAAAAAAGACTTTTAAAGAAAATCTTTAAAAGTCTTGCTTACCACATGGGTTACTAACCAGTTTTTACGAGATTGTTGATTAGTAGTTTAAAAGCTACTCCCTTTTTAGTATTAAGTATTTTAACACTTACTAAATTTTATTTCAAGTATAAAGTTTATTTTTATTTATTTTTTCTTTCAATACTATTTATTCTCATTGTATTAATTTTTTATCTCTCTTAGTATACGTACATAAATCAATGTTTGAAACATATTCTATAAATTTATCTAACTCACCTATTGGTAATATATTATTTCCTCTTTCTTCGTCCATTTCTTTGTCTCTTTTAGAATCTTGGATGTTCTTTTGGATTTTTTTCTGCATTGTATTATTAAATTGTATATTATATTTTTCTTCTAAATAATGATTAGTTTCATCATAACTTGTATAGAGGTCTTTGCAAAAAGTACTATAATCCACATTTTTTATATATTCATCCGGGAAAAATTCTGTAAAAAATAGTTTGTCTGTTAATAAATGCAAGAATACACCTTTTTCATAATCTGATTCTACTTTGTTTTCTTGTAAAAATGCTTCTAAGTTTACTTTACTTGCTAAATATCTCTTTAAATTTTCTTTAGGTGTTTTAACTGTATAATGACTCTTTGACTTATCTTCTACAAAATCTGGTGCAATTACTCCATCTAAAAATTCTTCTACATTTTGTATTTCATTATGCTTATCTATATATCTTTTTCCTATAGCTATGTGTATTTGAAATCCTGGCATATTTTTCTCCTCTCTATCATGTTAAGAAAATTTTAATAAAATAATTTGTTAAAAGGTAGATTGTTGTCCTTTTTAATGTTATAATGCTGTAGTAATTATATATCAAAGGAGAATTAAAATGCAAGAATTTATTTTAACGGTAATGGAACAGTTTGGTTATTTAGGAGTATTTCTTTTAATAGCAATTGAAAATATATTTCCACCAATACCCTCAGAAGTTATTTTACTTTTTGGTGGATTTATGACAACATATACCAATCTTAGTATTCCTCTTATGGTTATAGCTGCAACCTTAGGTTCTTTATTAGGTGCTATTGTATTATATTATATTGGTAAAATATTAAATAAAGAGCGTCTTAAAAAAATTGTGTCTGGTAAAATAGGTAAAGTTTTAAGAATAAAATATGAAGATATAGACAAAGCAGATGCATGGTTTGATAACAAGGGAAATAAAACTGTATTTTTCTGTAGATTTATTCCTATTGTTAGAAGTTTAATATCTATTCCTGCTGGTATGAGTGAAATGCCTATGGGAAAATTTTTACTATATACCATAACAGGTTCTACTATTTGGAATACAGTTTTAATTGTAATTGGTAGCATAGTTGGTGAAAATTGGACAAACATTGTTGGAATATTTGATAATTATTCACATATTGTTCTTATATTACTTATTATTGCTTTTGTTGTATTTGTATTTTTATTTTACCGCAACAAGATGAAGAAAAAAGACACTTCTGAAGAAACTAAAGAACCACAAGAAAATGTAGAAAAAATTAATGTAGAAGAATCAATTTCAAATGATACTGTTAAATCTGAAGAAATTAATACTGATATTAATTCGGAGACATCAATTAGTGAAGATAAGAAAGAATAAATTTAAGAAAGAAACTAATAAGAGTAACTTCAATTTAATATATTATAATAAAGTTATAACTCAGCAGTGCAATATCTTTGATATTATTACCTGCAGTATATAAAAATTAAAGAGTGGTTCATTGCAACCACTCTTTAATTTTTATTAATTTAATAATATTACTTACCATTCATATTCATTTACAAAATTAAAAAGTCACTTTTACAGTTGATTTATCAATACTTTCGCCCAAGTGCGACGATTTTCATTATTGGAGCGGGTAGCGAGAATCGAACTCGCGCGACCAGGTCGGAAGCATGGCATTCTACCACTAAATTATACCCGCATATATATATTTTAACTTAAAACTTAAAAAAAATCAACATCACAAAATTAATGCACAGGGAAATTTTATGAAATAGTAAGGCAAAAAAATAAACGCCCATATAAGACATTTATTTTCACATACAGGGGGACAGGGTTACATATATAAAGCTACACGGAAACCATTGCTGCCGCCGCTGTACGTCGGATAGTTGTTGTAGCGATTAGACGCTGGATAGCTGCCGCCATAGTCGTAATAGTAACCACCACGATTAACTCGAACGGGGGTGCTGTTCGCTTCAATTGTCCAGTCCCAAACATTTCCTGCCATATCATATATATTATTTACTGCATATGTTTCTATTGAACCAGTTGCTATTGTTTTATTTCCATTAGTATCATAATAGTTTCCTTTACCTGTACTATCATAAGTATACTTTTTCTTTTCTGCATTTCCACTATTATACATCCATTTTAATGTTGCATCCCACTGACTTCCCCATATCATACTACTTGTTACATTACTATTTACTGCTATTCCTTTTGCTTTTTTATACATTGTATACCATGTTTGATTTCCTATATCAGTATTATTTTTTATTACAACTACTTTTTCTTGAGACAAATTACCAGTTTCATATCTTCCTATATAAAATCCTCCATACTTCTCTACACTTGTTATCATATTATTAAATTCTGTCTCTAACTGTGTTTTAAAAGTACTTGCAGTTGCACTTGAATCTAATCCTGCCTGTTGTAAATTACTATTAACTGCATCATATTCTGTTCCATTTCCAGTTACTACATCTGGCTCACGATAACTTGTTGCACTTGTTACAGACATTATACCATCTTGCTCTGTCCAATTCTCTGCGGTTATTCCACTTGCTGAGAAATTATATGACTTTCCCAACTTCTTACAATTTTCATCTTTACCATACATATCACTTGGATTTGCCACTGGCACCCACACAAATTGATTTCTTGTTGTTCTTGCTGCATCTTTATTACTATCGTTTACTACTTCTTCTCCTTCATATATTACAAATCCTTCTGACACTTTATTTTCCGTAGCTAAACTTGATGCAGTATATCCCTTTGGCACTGGCACAACTACCTTATCCGCACTCTCCACTGCATTTATTTTATCATTACTTGTTTTATTCCATTTTTCAAATTCTTCCACTGGGCAACCTTCTGGCTCTGGTGGTGTTGGTTCTTCTCCACTTCCACCTGTTCCATTTAACATATTGTTAATAGTTGTATCAACTTCGTTCATTTGCGCTTGCTCATTTATTGCTGCTTGATTTGTCTTTTCAGCTGCCTCTTTTGCTTTTGCTATTATTCCATTTTCACTAAACACCAAACTTATTGTTATTCCTGCTAATATTAATAATACTACAATAGTTACAACTAACGCTATTAGAGTTATTCCGCTTATTTTCTTTTAGTTTTTTTACTTTACTTATTTTTCTTAATGGTTCTTTTTCCATATTATTCATCCTCCTTTGTTATTTTTACCCACTTTTCTTACTTCTTATACTATAATTTTTTACTTTTTTCTTTTATTTCTTGCTTACTTCTTCTTACTTTGTACTTAATATCTAAATTACAGTACATTGCCCTAAAATAACTCCTCGTTAATTGTATTTATATCTACACTATTTGTACCTTTTTATAGATGTTAAAGACGTTGTCTATTCTACTATACCATTTTTATTTTTTCAACACTTTTTTTGTTTTTTAAAAGGAATTTTAATCATAAATTTCATTTACTTTTTCAAAATTTAATTTAACTTTTCAATTGACCCAAATTTAAGCATATTTTAATTGTTCATAAATTCTTAAATTTTTTTCAAAATTGTATTGACAAAAAAATAATTATATAGTAAAATTAATAATGTCCTTGATAGAGCAAATGCAGGTGTAGTTCAATGGTAGAATTCCAGCCTTCCAAGCTGGCTATGCGGGTTC